>Ga0315273_10004234_pt1 | contig 17525 bp, 13 predicted proteins | sample YL17G02_0_MG_FD_205753 | JGI IMG/M metagenome (GOLD analysis project Ga0315273, IMG submission 205753) | Sediment microbial communities from Yellowstone Lake, YNP, Wyoming, USA - YL17G02_0 | ecosystem: Environmental > Aquatic > Freshwater > Lake > Sediment | place: USA: Wyoming | collected...
GCGCCCCTGCCGGCGACGCTCGATGAAGTCTACCGCACAGGACATCGCTACTACCTCGAACAACAGGCTGACAGCGCGGTTGTCTGGCTGCGGCGGGCGGAGGCGATGGACAGCACGTTTGCCGATCCGGTGCGCGACCTCGCGCAGTTGTACTACGAACAGGGACTCCGTGCAGGGGAGAACAGCCGGGAGCGCCAGGAGTACTTCCGCTCCGCCAGACGCGCATTTGCGCGACTCGAAACGCTTGGCAAACGCGAGCCGGAAGTCTATGAACGCCTGTGCGAACTGTCGATGGTGCTGAATGACGACCGTGGTTTTCTGCGCTACGCAAAAAGAAACGCCGAGCTCTACCCGTACGACCGGCAGCATTTTAATCTTACCCGGGCATACTTTGATGTCGAAGACTTCCAGAGTGTGATCAAAACCGCAAAGGATGGTATTGAGAAGTACAGTGGTTCGCCGTATCTCACCAGCTACTACCGGATTCTCGGCCGCGCGTACATGAAAATCGGACGGGATCAGACGGCGGAAAAGACCCTCAGCGCCGGTCTGAAAATCGCCGACGCGCGATTGGCCGGGCTGAAGAAGAACGGACCGGACTACAAAGCCGCCGATGGCTACCGGCGCGCCCATGACGACAAAGTGAACATGCTGTTGCTGCTCAAACAGTTGCATACGACCTACCGGGCAACCCAGAAACTGGAGCAGGTCGACCGGATGCTGAAGGAGGAGGGGTACGATAAGTAGGGTTTTCGTTCCGTTCTCCTGGATCTACGGTCTCGGGACCATGATCCGGAATGCGGCTTTTGACGCCGGAATGCTTCGGGCCGAATCGGCGGGAGTGCCGGTCATATCCGTCGGAAACCTGACAGCGGGCGGCACGGGAAAAACCCCGCTGGTGGAGTTTGTTCTCCAGTACCTGTCAGGACAGGGCATTCGTGCGGCAATGTTGAGCCGCGGCTACGGGCGCCGGTCACGCGGAGTCCGTGTGGTTTCGGATGGACGCCGGGTGCTGCTCGATGCGCTCGAGGGGGGAGATGAACCCGTACAGGTTGCCCGCAGGTGCCCCGGCGTGCCGGTCATCGTCGCCGAGCGGCGGATAGAGGGGGCCCGGATGGCCGTACGGGAGTTCGGCGTCAAGGTCATCGTTCTCGACGACGGTTTCCAGCACAGGTCGCTGCGCCGGGATCTGGATATTGTAGTGCTGGACGCACAGCTGCCGATCGACAGGGAACCGATGCTGCCCGCGGGATTACGGCGGGAACAGCTTGTCTCCTTGCACCGCGCGCACATCATTGTGTATACCGGGGTCCGGGAAACAGACGATGGACCCCCGCCGTGGACCGACAGGGTCGGCCGGCGCGAGGGCCAGGCACACCTGGTATGCCACAGGTTCTGGCGGACGCTCCGCGACGCCTCTTCGTCTGTCGAAGTGCCCTTGAACGACTGCAGGGGCAAACGTGCGGTGGTGTTCAGCGGCATCGGAAACCAGGGCCGGTTTCTCGAAGACGCGACCGGCGCCGGAGTATCGGTGGTTGCGGCGTTCCGGTTCCGGGATCATCACCGGTACCACCGGAAAGAACTCGAGCTTCTCGCGGTGAGCTTCCGTGACGAAAAGGCGGACTTCATGCTCACCACCGAAAAAGATACGGTGCGGTTGGAATCGGATGCACCCCTGTTCAGGGACACCCTGGGCGGTCTGCCGGTCTGGTACCCGGAACTTGCCGTGCGGTGTGCGCCGGCGGGTGAACTGGAAGCAAGGATCATGCTGTGTTGCAGGAGGAGCGGATGGTGACGGCTGTTGCGCTTTTAGACCCCATGGGTTCTCCGGCCAAGGCGCTGCGCTACCCCGCGTGGCTGCGGCAGTGGATCCCCGATGCGGACGTCCGTGTGCTTTCCTGCACACAGCAGAATGCCGGGGCGCTTGCAGAATGCCGGGGTCTGGTGCTTTCCGGCGGGTACGACATTGATCCGCGGCTCTATCACCGCCCCGATGTATTGCACCTGACACCGGATATAGATCAAAAGCGTGATACATTCGAACTCAAGATCCTTGAAGCTGCAATGCGTCGCGGCATGCCCATCCTGGGCATCTGCCGCGGGATGCAGCTCTGTAACGTGTTCCTGGGAGGATCCCTGATACCGGATATTGAGCTGGCGGGCTATCCGAGTCACAGCGGCGAAGGGGGAGACCGCAGGCATGGGATCACCATCGAGCCGGGTTCGCTCCTGCAGAAGCCCACCGGCCTGGACGCGGGAGAGGTGAACTCTTCCCATCATCAGGCTGTGGACATTGTCGGGAGGGGACTCCGCGTGGCCGCGCGCTCCACCGATGGCATCATTGAGTCGCTCGAATGGCAGGCACCGGCCGGCGAAGGATATCTCCGGCTGGTCCAGTGGCATCCCGAACGGATGGACGACACCGACAATCCATTGACACAGAATATCATCGTACAATTCACCGAAGCACTGCAACGAAACACCACAACTAAGGAACATGCATGAAAAAGTATGTGTATTTCTTTGGACACGGCAAGGCGGAAGGCCGCGCCGAGTTAAAAGGCTTGCTGGGCGGAAAAGGGGCGAACCTCGCCGAAATGACCAATATCGGTCTTCCGGTTCCCGCCGGCTTCACCATGTCAACCGAGGTCTGCACGTATTATTACGCCAACAAGAGGACCTATCCCAGATCCCTCACCACCGAAGTGAAGGCGGCATTGAAGAAGGTGGAGCGTTCGATGGGCGCGAAGTTCGGCGACCGGAAGAATCCCCTCCTGGTGTCCGTTCGCTCAGGCGCCCGCGCGTCGATGCCCGGCATGATGGATACCATCCTGAATCTGGGCTTGAATGACGCCGTGGCGGAAAGCCTTGTGGCGAAGACCAACAACCCGCGATTCGTGTACGATTCGTACCGCCGTTTTGTCCAGATGTACGGGGACGTCGTGCTCGGCCTGAAGCCGGTGCACAAGGACGAGATTGACCCGTTCGAGGTGATCATTGAGGCGAAGAAGAAGGAAAAAGGCGTCCACCTGGATACCGATCTTACCGCCGATGATATGAAGGAACTGGTGGGCGCATTCAAGACGGCGATTAAGAAGAGCACGGGTCATGATTTCCCGCAGGATCCTCTCAAGCAACTCTGGGGTGCAATCGGCGCGGTGTTTGGTTCGTGGAATAACGATCGCGCCATCGCCTACAGGAAAATGTATGACATCCCCGAGTCGTGGGGCACGGCGGTGAATATCCAGTCCATGGTGTTCGGGAACATGGGAGCCGATTCCGGCACGGGCGTGGCGTTCACGCGCGATGCGGCAACGGGTGAGAACATCTTCTACGGCGAATTCCTCATGAACGCGCAGGGCGAAGATGTGGTGGCCGGCACCCGTACGCCGCTGCCGATTGCCAAGCTTGCGGAAGACAATCCGCGCATTTACAAGCAGCTGGACGCGATCCGGAAGAAGCTCGAGAAGCACTACCGCGACATGATGGACGTGGAGTTCACTATCCAGCAGGACAAGCTGTACATGTTGCAATGCCGCGTCGGGAAGCGGACCGCTTTCGCCGCGATCAAGATCGCGGTGGACATGGTGTCCGAACGGCTGATCACGGACAAGGAAGCGCTGCAGCGTGTGGAGCCGGATCAGCTGAACCAGCTCCTCCGTCCGGTGTTCGACCTGAAAGAGAAGGAATTGGCGGTGAAGGGGGGCCGGCTGCTGGCCAAGGGCCTCAACGCTGGTCCGGGTGCTGCCAGCGGGCGCGTGGTGTTCAATGCTCCCGACGCCGAAGAGTGGAAGAGCCGCGGCGAGCAGGTGATTCTCACGCGCATCGAGACCTCGCCCGAAGATATCAAGGGGATGAACGCGGCCGAAGGTATTCTCACGGCACGCGGCGGCATGACGTCGCACGCGGCACTGGTCGCCCGCCAGATGGGCAAGGTGTGCGTTGCCGGCTGCTCGACTCTCGATATCGATTACCCCACCCATACGATGCGTGTGAAGGGGCATGTGATCAAGGAGGGGGACTGGATTTCCATCGACGGGACAACGGGTGAAGTGATTGAGGGCAAAGTGCCCACGAAGGCGTCGGAGGTTTTACAGGTGCTGATAGACAAGACGCTGGATCCGAAGGACGCGCCGATCTACCAGCAGTACGCCAGGGTGATGGCATGGGCGGACAAGTACCGCAGGCTGAAGATCCGCACAAATGCGGATCAACCGGATCAGTCCCGCAACGCCATCGCGTTCGGCGCCGAAGGGATCGGCCTCTGCCGGACGGAGCACATGTTCTTCGGCGACGGGAAAATCGGTCCGATGCGGGAAATGATTCTGGCCGACACGGTCGAGGATCGGAAAAAAGCGCTGGCACGACTCCTCCCGCTGCAGCGTGAAGATTTCGAGGGCATCTTCGAAGCGATGGCCGGTCGTCCGGTGACAATCCGGACAATCGATCCGCCCCTGCACGAATTTGTGCCGCACGACGAAAAGGCCCAGCGTGAGCTGGCAGGGCAGATGGGCATCTCCTACGAGAAGGTCCGCTCCCGCGTGGACGGGCTGCACGAATTCAACCCGATGCTCGGATTCCGCGGCTGCCGTCTGGGCATTATCTTCCCGGAAATCACCGAAATGCAGTCCCGGGCCATCTTCGAGGCGGCGGCCAATGTCAAGGCGCGCGGCATCAAAGTGGAACCCGAGATCATGATCCCGCTGGTGGGCAACGTGAAGGAGCTCGCGCACCAGGAGCGGATTGTCCGCCGCGTGGCGGGCGAAGTGATGAAGGAAAAGGGCGTGAAGTTCCCGTATCTGGTGGGCACGATGATCGAGATTCCGCGCGGCGCGTTGACCGCTGACGAGATCGCCACCGTGGCCGAGTTCTTCAGTTTCGGGACGAACGACCTGACGCAAACAACACTCGGCGTGAGCCGCGACGATGCGGCACGGTTTATCATCCCGTACGTCGAGCAGGAGATCTTCCCCAAGGATCCGTTTGAAGTGCTGGATCGGGTCGGCGTCGGCTCGCTGATGAAGATCGCGATCGAAAAAGGACGCGCGGTCCGGCCGGGCCTGAAGGTCGGCATTTGCGGCGAACACGGCGGTGAACCGTCGAGCGTCGAGTTCTGCCATCAGATCAACCTGAACTACGTGAGCTGCTCGCCGTTCCGCGTTCCTATCGCACGTCTGGCAGCCGCCCGCGCGGCACTGGCGGATGTAAAACCCGCCAAGGGTGCGCCGAAGCGGAAGAAGTAAGCACAGTCTCCTCCCATGACCGCGCGTCCCGGTTTTCCGGGACGCGCGGCGGGAGTATCCATCATCAAGGAGTGTACGCCGCATGAAACTCTCCGATTTCCGGTATCCTCTTCCAAGGAACCTGATAGCAAAATACCCGACCAGTCCCCGCGATGCCTCCCGCCTTATGGTGGTGAACCGGGCCGACGAATCCCTCACCTCCATAAAGTTCTCCGAAATCAGCCGGTTCTTCAAGAAAGGGGACTGCGTGGTCGTAAACGAAACGAAAGTCTTCCCGGCCCGCTTGTTCGGACGAAAAGAGAAGACGAACGCCCGGATCGAGGTCTTCCTCCTGCGCGAGCTGAACAAGGAGGAGAATATCTGGGACGTGATCGTGGATCCCGCGCGGAAAGTCCGCATCGGCAACAAGATCTTCTTCGACGAGGGTCGCCTGTGGTGTGAGGTGATCGACAATACCACGTCGCGGGGACGGACCGTACGATTCAACCTTCACGGGGACTTCTACAAGATCATCGACAGGATCGGGAAAATGCCGCTCCCGTATTACATCAAGCGGGAGCCGACCGAAAAGGACAAGGATACGTACCAGACCGTCTTCGCGCGCGTGATAGGGGCGGTGGCGGCCCCCACCGCGGGACTCCACTTCACTAAGCGCCTGCTGACAAACCTCAAGCGCAAGGGCGTGAAGGTCGTGCCCGTCGTCCTTCACGTGGGCCTGGGTTCCTTCCGGCCTGTGGAAGTCGAAGATCTCACGAAACACAAGATGGATTCCGAATATTATGAGATTCCGGAAAGCACCGTCGCGGTGGTCAACAAGACGATCGACAGCAAAGGGAATGTTTTTGTGGTCGGCACAAGTACCTGCCGCGCCCTCGAATCGAGCGTCACAACGGACGGCCATCTGAAATCCACACGCGGCTGGACAGACAAGTTCATTTTTCCGCCGTACGACTTCAAGATCACGGACCGGCTGGTCACGAACTTCCACATGCCCGAATCCACGTTGCTCATGCTGACGGCAGCGTTCGGCGGTCGCGATCTGATGATGAAGACCTACAAAAGGGCGATCAAGGAGGGGTTCCGCTTCTACAGCTACGGCGACGCCATGCTGTTGATGTGAGTACACCGGACCCTCGAAGAACCAAATGAAACTGCTCCTGCTCGGCCTCGTTAACCTCGCGGTGATCGGCGCCTTCGTGTGGATGTTCCGCAAGAAGGATCTCCTGTCCTACTTCAGCGGGGGGCGGTGGTGGCTGACATGGCTGTCCGTGGCGGTGATCACGCTCATGGACGAGCTGACCTCCATTTTTTACGCCCCCAGCGAGGCTTTCCGATTCATCGGGACGTACGCGATCCCCTTTATTGCCGTGACCTCGCTCCTCATGCGCTTCCTTTCCACCCGCATGACGGAAATCGCCGAAATCCTGGAACACCACAACATCCGCGGCGGCGGTGTCTATTCGTTTTCCTACCTGGTGCTGGGACCCACGTTCTCGTTCATCGCCGTGTCATCCATCATGGTGGACTACGTGCTGACGGCCTGTATCTCTACGGTCAGCGCCGTGGAGAATGGATTAACCTTCATCCAGCTCAGCCCGACCATGAAGCTGGTCCTGCAGTTCTCGATTGTCTGGGGCATTGCCGGCTTGAATATCCTGGGCATCAAAGAGAATGCGCGGGTTACCTTCGGCATCTTCTTCATTGTCGCCCTGGTGCTTATCACGCTTCTGGCATCGGCGCTGATCGGTACGTCCGCCTCATCCTGGAGCATGATCGGACAGAGCTACAGCGGATCCCTCGAAAGGATCGGCAGCCACGGGTTCGTCGGGGGTTTCACATTTCTGATTATCTGCATTTCCGGATGTATCCTGGCGTATTCCGGCATCGAATCGGTGGTCCAAACCGCCGGACTGACCCGCAGCTGGCGCGACACCGGCAAAGCCTATATCTTTCTCGCGCTGACCACCGGTATTTTTACGCCGCTCCTGTCAATGCTGGTCCTCAGTTCGGGCATCGACCCCGCAAAGCATGAGACGGACCTCATCACGCAATATGCCGCAGCGCTGAATGGTATTCCGTTCGGACTCATAGTCGGCGCCATCGCCAGCATCGCGCTGATTATGGCCGTGAACACGGCTTTTGTGGCTTCCAGCGAACTGATGGAACGCGTCGCGCACAGATACAATTTCACCTGGATCATCAATACCAACAACAGGCAGTCGTTGTACCGGATTCACATCCTTAACGCGATCTTCTACTCCATCATTATCGTGCTGACCGAAGGGAGCCAGAGAATCCTGGCGGAAATGTATGCCCTCGGCCTGGTGGCGAGCTTCACGATCAATATGGGAAGCCTCCTCTTCTACCGGTACTTTACGGGCACCAAAGAGATCCGTGCATTCCACACCTCCCGGTTTGGCACGCTGGTGCTGTTTGTCATCCTGCTCAGCGCCTTCGTGTACCTCGCCATGAGCAAACCCTACGGGATCGGGCTCTGGCTTCTGGCCACGGTGTTCTTTCTGGTGGTCGGCTTCCGGGTGGCACGGAAACGCGCTCCGGAGATCCAGCATGTCGCGCAGACCGACAGCCCGATGCAAATGGTGTTCGCACTGGCTGAAGCTCCCGAAGACCATATCGATCTCTACTTCAAGCGCCCGCTCGAAGGAGGCGACAGACCCGATCCGCATGTCGCGTTTGTGACGTTCTACTCCCCGCGTCAGGGAATTCCGGAGCGGGTCGCAATGAACCACTACCGTATCGTCCAGTCCGGTCAATCGCTCTTCGACAGCATGACCGAGCTGCTCTATGTGCTGAAGTACGAACTTCCCCATAAACAAATCACGGTACACATCGGCTGGCCCCGTTCGTCCTGGCTGGATCGTTTGTCGATCGGCGTCATGGTCTTCAGCATGATGAAGATGCCTGACATGTTCCCGGAATTCCACTTCGTTATCGAATATCTGCCCCGCAAACATGGTTAACGTGGCGGTGATCATTCCGGCCGGCGGGAGCGGCAAACGCCTGGGTGGCGTTCTCCCCAAGCAGTTTCTCCGCCTCGGTGATACGCCTATCCTGGTGGCCAGTGTCCGTGTCTTCGAACGACTGCCGGAAGTGCGGGAAGTCGTCGTCGTGGCGCCTGCGGCGTATGTGACACGAACCACACGGTTGCTCAAACGTGCACGGTTAAGGAAGGTCTCGTGCGTGATCGCCGGCGGCAGAGAACGCCAGGATTCGGTCCGTTTAGGCCTTGAGCATCTTTCGGCCGCTCCCGACGTTATCCTCGTGCACGATGCCGTCCGGCCGCTGGTGACCGCGCAGATGATCCGGGGGGTCATGATGGCCGCAAAGAAATACGGCGCCGCGGTCGTGGGTGTTCCCGTCAAAGACACCATAAAACTCGAGGGGAAGAAAGGGTTCTATACCAAAACCCTTCCCCGGCATCTGCTCTGGGCCGTACAAACTCCGCAGGGTTTTTTGTTCCCCCTTTTCCGCCATGCTCACGTGAAGGCGGCCGCTGCCGGTGTGATCGGAACCGACGACGCCGCCCTCGTTGAACGGCTGGGAGTTCCGGTTCGGATTGTGCAGGGGGAGCAGCGAAACATGAAGATTACTACAAAAGCGGATCTGGCCCTCGCCAGAGCTTGGTGGAGGAAAAATCGGTAGGATTGTCCATTATTATGGACGATCTCGTCATACCCGTCCGTCATACCCTTTGCCCCGGCACTTGCAAATCATGAGGCGGATAAGTATATTATTTCCTTGAGACATTGAGTGAGGCGTCAAGCATATATGCTCCCAATCAGCATTATCGCCGTCCTGAGCTACCTGATCGGATCTATCCCGACCAGCATTATCGTTGCCCGGAAGGTCAAGGGCATCGATATCCGCCACTTTGGCAGCGGCAATGCGGGTGGGACGAATGTGATCCGTGTGCTGGGGTGGAAGGCCGGCTTTTTTGTTATCGCCATGGATATGGCGAAGGGGCTGGTGTCAACCATGTTCGTCGCCCGGCTGATGCAGGGGCCGATTCCTTTTGAGAATGCGACACCCTTTGACGACTTCACCGTGGTACAGATTATCGCCGGGTGCTCGGCAATCCTCGGCCACATTTGGACGGTGTTCGCGGGCTTCCGCGGCGGCAAAGGTATTGCCACCGCCGGCGGCATGCTTATCGGTGTGGCGCCGATTGAAGTGGCCGTTTCGTTTGGTGTCTTCGCCATGGTCTTCCTCCTTACGCATTACGTGTCCCTCGGGTCGCTCAGTGCGGCCGTAGCATTCCCGCTGACGATGTTTTTCCGCGAGAATGTCTTCATGGTGGACGTTGAGGGGTATGGCACTCTTATTTTCTTCAGTATTGGCATCTCCCTGTTGATCATCTACACCCACCGGACAAACATCAGGCGGTTGTTGCGGGGCACCGAAAGCAGAATCACGGGTCTCCGTCTCTTCAAGAAAAAAGAGACCGCCTCCACGGCCGGATAACATCGCCGGTATTCACCTATGCGTATAGCCGTTCTCGGTGCGGGCAGCTGGGGAACCACCCTGGCAATCGTCCTTGCTGAAAACTCTCATGATGTCTCGCTCTGGTCCTTCCTCGAAAAGGATGCGGAAGTCATCCGCACGACCCGCCGGAACCCGTTGTTCCTTCCCGGCATTCATATCCCTGAACATATTGCGGTTACGAGTAAGTTATCTGAGGCGGTTCGTGACGCCCGGATGATCGTCGCCGCCGTTCCCTCGCAATTCCTCCGTGGTGTGCTCGCCGGCATCAAAGACCGGGGGCGCGAGGACCTGCTGCTGGTGAACGTGGCAAAGGGGATTGAAAACGGGACGCTGATGACGATGTCGGAGATGATACATGATGTGCTCCCCGGCATCCCGCCCGAACGGATTGCCACGCTTTCCGGTCCGAGCCATGCCGAAGAGGTCAGCAAGAAAATTCCCACCACGGTGGTCGCAGCGTCGTCCGAAATCTCCACGGCACGAGCGGTTCAATCGGTTTTTATGCTCCCGTACTTCCGCGTGTATGTCAGCACAGACCTACCGGGTGTGGAGCTGGGCGGCGCCCTGAAGAATGTCATCGCCATCGCCGCCGGCATCATTGACGGGGCGGACCTGGGAGACAATACGAAGGCAGCCGTGATGACCCGCGGCATCGCCGAAATCGCGCGTGTGGGTGTCGCCCGCGGAGCCCATATTCAGACATTCGGCGGTCTTTCGGGAATCGGCGACCTGATGGTCACCTGTATGAGCCGCCACAGCCGCAACAGGCACATCGGCGTGGAGATCGGAAAGGGGCGCGCACTGCCGGACATACTTGCCGAGATGGTGATGGTGGCCGAAGGGGTGGAGACAACCCGTTCCGCCTACGCCCTGGCACGCAAACTTGGCGTAGAGGTGCCGATCATCGAACAGGTGCACCGGATCCTGTTCGAGGGGAAGGATCCACTGCGAGCGTGTCACGATCTGATGACGAGGGGGCCGAAGGGGGAAGTGTGGTAGGAAGAAAAATCCCGCTGACAAGAAAAGCCGGCGGGATTTGCGTTTCACAAAGAGCATGCCCGGCGTTCAGATGAACAGGGGCGCCAGGACCAGCGTGATGGTGCTCAGCAACTTGATAAGCACGTGGAGGGACGGGCCCGCCGTATCCTTGAACGGATCGCCCACGGTGTCCCCAACGACCGCGGCTTTGTGGGGGTCCGACCGCTTTCCACCGTAGGCGCCGGTCTCGATGTACTTCTTGGCATTGTCCCACGCCCCGCCGCCGTTGTTCATGAAGAGGGCCATCAAGACGCCCACGATCGTGCCCACCATCAGCAATCCGCCCACCACTTCCGCACCGCTCGCACCGTGCACCGGCTGGCCGGCTGCAACATACAGCCACTTGAAGATGAGTCCCACCGCGATCGGTAAACCCACGGCGAGGAGGCCCGGAGCAACCATTTCACGCAACGCCGACTTGGTGGCAATGTCCACACACTGCCCGTAGTCGGGTTTTGATGTTCCCAGCATGATGCCCGGATTGTTGCGGAACTGTTCCCGGACATTCTGGATGATTGCGCCCGCTGCTTTGCCGACTGCCTTGATTGCCAGCGAGGAGAAGAGGAACACGAGCACTGCACCCAGCATGGCCCCGACGAACACTTCCGGTTTGTTCAGATTGATGACGCCTTCGAACGAGGGCATATAGATCTTCACCTCGTCCATGTATGCGCTGAACAGCAGGAACGCCGCGAGCGCTGCTGATCCGACCGCGTACCCCTTCGTCAGCGCCTTCGTGGTGTTGCCGACCGAGTCCAGCCGGTCCGTGCGGTCACGCACTTCTTTCGGCTGCTGGCTCATTTCCACAATGCCCCCCGCGTTGTCGGTGATCGGGCCGAATGTGTCCATGGCCAGAATATACGCCGCCGTGGAGAGCATGCCCATGGTGGCGACGGCCGTGCCGAACAGGCCCGCATGCTGCAGTCCGGAACTTTCTCCCAGATAGTACGCGCCGATGATCGCGGCGGCGATCACCAGTACCGGGAATCCGGTGGACTCCATTCCCACGGCAAGACCGCTGATGATATTGGTGGCCGGGCCCGTCTGCGATGCCTTGGCGATGGAGAGGACCGGTCGGTACCGGTAATCCGTATAATAGATCGTGATCAGCACGAAGGCGATCGACGTCAGGACGCCAACAAGGCCGCAGAGGAAAAAGTTGAAGTAGTGCTGGGGACCGAGAAGCCAGTACGACGCGATGAAAAATCCGATAATTGCCAGAACCGCAGTAATATAGTAGCCGCGGTTCAGGGCCTTCATAGGATCTTCCCTGTCGTTGGTTTTTACCGACAGGATGCCGATCATCGAGGCGATGATACCGAACGCACGGGCGACGAGCGGGAAAAGCAGGACGCCCAATAGGGAAAGCCCCGCAGTTTCAAAAAAGGCCGTATTCGCGCGGTAGAGGCCGGCCGCGAGAATCATGGCGCCGATGTTCTCGGCTGCAGTGGATTCGAACAGGTCGGCTCCGCGGCCGGCGCAGTCGCCCACATTGTCGCCCACGAGATCGGCGATAACCGCCGGGTTCCGGGGGTCATCCTCCGGAATGCCTGCCTCGACTTTCCCGACGAGGTCCGCGCCTACATCCGCCGCCTTGGTGTAAATGCCTCCTCCAAGCTGTGCGAACAACGCAACAAAGCTTGCGCCGAAACCGTAGCCGACGATCAACAACGGGATCTTGGTCACATCCTGGGTCACACCCGAGGCCCGCACGATGGCGAAGAGCCCGGCGACCCCGAGAAGGCTCAGTGCCACCACGAAGAACCCGGAGACCGCGCCCCCGCGGAGAGCCGGCTGCAGGGCGCTGTTCATATCCTTCGTGGCGCCTGCCGCCGTCCGGATGTTGGAACGGATGGCGACCCACATCCCCATGTAGCCCGCGGCCACGGAACAGAGCGCGCCGAGGACGAACGAGAGTGTGGTCCAGAGCGCAAGCTCGGAAGGAGCCGCCGGATCGTGTTCGTTGTGTGCCCGCACAAACGCATACAGGATGTAGATGACTGCTGCCAGGATGATGGCAAGATAGATGATCGTGCGGTTCTGGCGCCGTAGAAATGCTTCGGCGCCCGACTTGATGGCGTCCGAGATTTCCCGCATCTTCGGCGTTCCCGTGTCGCGCCGCAACACATTTTGCATAAGCCAGAGCGCGAACAACAAACCAAGACCGCTGATGCCCAGGATTATCGAGAGTTCCATATTGAGGAGAGCACTCCTTTCTGGTGAGTGGTGTAGGCATACATGAGCGAAGGTAAAAGGCGACTCCGGCCTAGGCCGGGTCGTCCTTGGTTGGCGAACGGAGCACTTTTACAAAAAAGTAGACTGCAAAACCGGTGACAAGCAGCATGGTAATCGCCATCATCAGAATCGCGGACGTGTTCATGCGGTGGACTCCTTCCCGTGTTTACGTTTTCGGGCTGCAAGAAACACCATAAGGGCGATGCCGGCAAAGACCGCGATCAGCAAGACCCTGGAGAGATTCACCAGGAGCAGCGAATCCTGCAGATGCGTTATCTGGGCCGGCTCTGTGGCGGCGGCCAACTGTTCGTGAATGCCCGTGTTAAAGAACATCCTGATCAATGAACCGTTGTCCAGTTCCCACCCCGCCCCCTGAACAAGGCTGCTCCATGCACTCTGCCAATCCCCGTTTCTCGGCGAAAAGACCGATCCGACAAAAACTGCAAGAAGGAACAGGGGTGTAACGTACTTGATGATAAACTTGTAGATCGTGGGAACCTTCATGTCCGATCCGTCGGTGATTTCCTTCCACCCCCGGTTGATCCCGAAGATCCAGGCGAAGACCACCGACTCCGCAAGTGCGAAGATCACCAGCGCAACCGTTCCCGCCCAGTAGTCATATTCGTTGAAGACGCCGTAGTTGTAGAAGAAAACCGTGGGGAGGCCCATGAGCAGCACGACGGCACCGAATGACCACGCCGACTTTGTCCGGCTCCAGTCAAATTCATCCTGGAAGAAGCCCATCCATGGCGTGCCCATGGCAAGGGATGATGTGATTCCCGCGAAGAAGAGGAGTCCGAACCAGAAGACGCCTGCGAGGGTGGCGAACACCGGTCCCCAGTTTCCGAAAAGAAACGGCATGGTCTGGAAACCCATGCCAAACCCGGCATTCTCCTTCACCCATTCGAGGCCCAGGTAGCCGGCGGCGATCGGAATCACGATCGAGCTGCCGAGCACCACTTCCACAAACTCATTCATCCAGCCGGCAGACATGGCATTCAGTGCCACGTCCTCGTTGGATTTCACATATGCGGCATAGCAATGGATGGTTCCCATACCGACGGAGAGGGTGAAAAAGATCTGTCCCGCAGCGGCGAGCCACACCTTCGGGTTGGCAAGCGAGTCAAACTGAGGCGTCCAGAGGAAGCTGAGTCCGGCCCAGGCATCTGCATCGGGATGTGCGGCACTGGCACCGGAAGTGCCCAGTGTGAGTCCCCGGATCGCTAGGAATATGCCGAAGATGATCAGGAGGGGCATGCCGATCTTTGCCGTCTTTTCCACGCCGCCGCTGAGGCCCCGGGAGAGGATCCAGGTGTTCAGAAACAGGCAGACGGCGTAGAAAATGACCCCCTCATACGGAATGCCCGTGGAGGTTGTCGTGATGTCGACGTAGTTGGTAAAAAAAGCAGCCACTTCGTGCTGGGACATCCCGTTGAATGTCTGACCGATGGAATGGAAGACGTACGAAATGGTCCACGATTCGATATAGCAGTAGTACGCGGCAACCGCCAGATTTGTCCAGATCCCGAAGACGCCGAAGTATTTCCACCAGCGGTGTTTGGCCATGGCGTCCAGCATAAACGGCGCGGAATGGTGGCCGAACTTTCCGCCATAGCGTCCCATGGACCATTCGATCCAGAGGAGCGGTATACCCATGACGAGAAACGAAACGAGGTAAGGGATGATAAACGCGCCACCCCCGTTGTTGATTGCCTGAACAGGGAAACGGAGGAAGTTGCCGAGGCCGACGGCGTTCCCCGCCATCGCGAGGACAAGCCCTACACGTGAGCCCCAGCGTTCATTGTTGGTGGACATGTTGCTCCTTTCCTTGGCAAACGGCCTTCGTTGCCCGGCAGCCGACGGACCTACCGGGTATCGGCTCGCGAACCCTTCTGCCTCGTCGCGCGCATGCCGAGGATCAGCAGTGTGACAAATGTCAGCGGTATAACGCCGTACACCATCCCCGTGGAAAATGTGCCGGCTGCGGCATGGCTTGTGGCGTTAAGGATCAAGTAGAGCGTATAGGAAATGTAATATCCGAAAAAGAGCGCTCCCTCCGGGCGCGAAATCCTGTGTCCGGTGAAGAATATCGGGAGGCACGCCACTGCAACGGCAATCATCACGGGAATATCGACATGCAACAGCGTGGGAGAAATCACGATCCCGCCGGGGTTCAGAGCGCTGGACAAGCCCAGCACGCTGAGAATGTTGAATATGTTGCTGCCGACGATGTTTCCCACCGCTATATCGCGTTCGCCCTTGACTGCCGCAACGACGGAAGTGGCGAGTTCCGGGAGGGAGGTCCCGGCGGCGACGATCGTGAGACCGATAACAAGCTCTCCCACACCCATAAACCGTGCGAGGGCCGTGGCGCCGTCCACCAGCCACCCGGATCCGATCACCAGCAGGCCAAGCCCACCCGCGATGAACAGGAGATCAATCAGGAGTTCCCCGCGACGACTTCTGCTGCCGCCAAAATGTTTTTCGTACTCATCCCGCACTTCTTTCGTCTCCCGGCGGCTCTGCCGTATCGACCAGATTGTGTAGGCCACCACACCCGCAAAGAGGACAAGTCCCTCAACACGGCTGATGTTTCCGTCCATTCCCAGGACCAGCATGGCAACACTCACGGCGATCATTATGGGGACGTCCAGTCGCACGAGCTGCTGCGAAACGACGAGGGGAGCAATCATTGCGGCAAGGCCGAGAATAAAGAGGACGTTGAAGATGTTGCTCCCGACAACGTTGCCTGCGGCGATATCGGCCTGCCCGGAAAGGGCGGCGTGAATACTGACAGCCATCTCGGGTGCACTGGTGCCGTAGGCGACGACTGTGAGTCCGATGACCAGGGGGGTGACACCGACTGCGGCGGCAAAACGGGATGCACCACGGACAAGCAACTCCGCCCCGCCGACGAGAAGGGCGAGACCGAGAACCGCGAAAACGATTATGTGCATGTCCATGAGGTGCTACGATGCCGGATGACTGGGATCACGTACCTCTTCAGGCGCCGGCACGGGGGGTTTTTTGCCGAAACGGTGCTTCAGGTATTTGAAGATCAGCGGAGAAATTGAAATGAATATCACGATCGCGATGACATACTCAATCCGGTGCTCGATGCCCGGGATGGTCCGGCCCAGGAAGTAACCCAGGAGGGTCATGCTGGCAATCCAGAGAATCGCTCCCCCGACGTTAAACATCGCGAAGCGGCGGTACTTCATCCCTGCAACCCCGGCAACGACAGGCGCAAACGTGCGTGCAAAGGGGATGAACTGTGCGAGGACGATGGTGATTCCGCCGTATTTTTCGTAAAACTCCCTGGTCTTAATGAGCTGATCCCGGCGAAACCAGCGCGTCTGGGGGCGGTTGTAAAGGGCGTGACCGGCTTTCAACCCGATGTAGTACCCTGTGGCATTGCCCGTGATCGCCGCGATGCAGAGGAGAGGAACCAGGATGGCGATATCCAATTGCCCCCGTGCGGCGAAGAGGCCTGCAGTGACGAGCAACGAGTCTCCCGGCAGGAAGAACCCGATCAGCAGTCCCGTTTCAGAAAAAATAATGGCGAAGAGGCCGATATAGCCCCCCCAGATAATGATCTCTTCAAGAGTCGGAAGTTGTTCGAGCACGTGTCCCCGTCAGTGAAAGAATTGTTGATAAGATACGACCTTTAACGCAAAGAGACAACTGGAAAGTGCCCCGCCTTGCGAGTCTCATCGCGTCATCGTATCTTGGCAGACACCATCCTTTCCCATCCGGAGTGTTCATGACTGATCCAGCCTCCTCATCCCCTCTCACGCAAACCGCCGATTCCATAGTCGGTCTCTTGCTGCCGGCGCTCGGACTCCCGTTTTATCTGTACTGGAAACAATCGATGCTTCGGCAGGCGGCATGACGGCGTTCGACCACACGTTACTCTCCCGGCCGATTCAGTTTGTCAAAGGGGTGGGACCGAAAAAGGCCGAGACGCTGAAGAAGATCGGCATCACCACCGTGGGTGACCTGCTCCTCTACGTTCCCCGGAGGTATCTGGATCGTACATCCATGGTCACCATTGCGCAGCTCCATTCGCGCCTGGAAACGCCTTCTCTTCCCGGCGAGGTGGATATCCGGCGCGAGGTGACGGTGGTGGGCGAGGTGCGCTCGTATCGGGTGATGGGGATCGGCCACAAGGCGCGGCTCGTGCTCGTGCTGGCGGATCAAACCGGTTCGATGCAATGCCTCTGGTTCGGCGGCGTCCAGTACTGGAAGACCCGCTTTCATGTGGGAGACACGCTGGCCGTATCGGGACAGCCCACCGCGTACGGCAGCATTGTGCAAATTATTCACCCCGAGGTGGACTGGCTGGCATCCGAGGAAGAGGGGGAAGCACTCAGCAGGGACACGCTGCGCACATTGCACACCGGCGGATTGATTCCCCTCTATCCATCCTCGCAGGAGTTGTCGCGATTGGGACTTGACAGCGGGGGTTTCCGCCGCCTGCTGGGTTCCGTGCTGCGCGAACACGCT
>Ga0315273_10004235_pt1 | contig 17524 bp, 13 predicted proteins | sample YL17G02_0_MG_FD_205753 | JGI IMG/M metagenome (GOLD analysis project Ga0315273, IMG submission 205753) | Sediment microbial communities from Yellowstone Lake, YNP, Wyoming, USA - YL17G02_0 | ecosystem: Environmental > Aquatic > Freshwater > Lake > Sediment | place: USA: Wyoming | collected...
TGAGTATATACATTTATAATGAAGAATGAGGAGGTAACCATGGTTTTTAAAGTAAAAAGATTCTACAGGATTTTTCCCTTTATCTCTTTATGGCTCTTATTACTTACTATCTCTTCAGATCTTAAGCCATGCTCATATGCCTATGCAGAATCAAAAATCTCTCAGGGATCAATAGATATGCTTTCAAAGACAGGACAGGCGATAGCAGAGATTGTAGATAAAGTGAAACCTGCCATTGTCAACATATCATCCACAAAGACCATTAAGACTCAAACAAGGTTTGACCCTTTCTTTGATGACCCTTTCTTCCGGAGATTTTTTGGTGATGAATCGCCTTTTCGTGCGCCAAAAGAACGCAAGGCATTTAGTCTTGGTTCAGGTGTAATTGTTGATGCCAAAGGCTATATTCTCACAAGCAATCACGTTATTCAGGGGGCTGATGAAATAAAAGTAACGCTCCTTGATAAGAGAGAGTTAAAAGGCGAAGTCATTGGTACTGATCCATTAACCGACGTAGCAGTGATAAAAATCAATGCTGATCGCCTCTCAACAATTAAATGGGGCGACTCTGACAAATTAAGGGTAGGTGAGACTGTGCTCGCTATCGGAAGCCCTTATGGATTAACAGGAACAGTAACGATGGGTATTGTAAGCGCTGTGGGTCGGGCAAATGTCGGCATTGCCAATTACGAGGATTTTATTCAGACAGATGCAGCAATAAATCCGGGTAATTCCGGAGGAGCATTGGTAAACGTGAGGGGAGAGCTTGTTGGCATTAATGCAGCAATCTTCAGCACAAGCGGAGGATATCAGGGCATTGGTTTTGCCGTGCCAAGTAATATGGCAAAGTCTGTGATGGAAAGTCTTATCAAGAAAGGCAAGGTTGTCAGAGGATGGCTTGGTGTAACTGTTCAGCCACTTACACAGGAACTTGCCAAACAGTTCAATTTGAAAGAAGAAAATGGCGCTCTTATTGGTGATCTTGTTGAGGGGGGGCCTGCTGAAAAGGCCGGTATTCTCCGGGGCGATGTAATCATAGAATACGAAGGCAAGAAGATTGATGAGCCTAATCAGCTCAGAAACATGGTTGCAAATACTGAACCGGGGAAAGAAGTAGAACTGACAATCATTCATGAGAACAAAACAGCAAAAAAGAGAGTAACGATTGGAGAGTTGCCAACCGAAATGCAGAAATCTTCAACAAGTGAATACAATAACCTTCTGCGAGGAGTATCTATACAGGATCTGACGCCGGAACTCATGAACAGGCTTAATCTTCCAAAGAGGCTCAAGGGTGTGGTGGTAACAGACATTGGTGAAGATAGCCCTGCTGTCATGGCTCTTACACAGGGAGATGTCATTCAGGAAATCAACAGGCAGAAGATAACGAATGTCAAGGAATATGAAAATATCGTTTCTAAATTGAGACCTGAAGAGGATATCCTGCTTCTCATATACCGGAATGGCTCGTCTATTTTTATCACGCTGTCAGGGAAGTAAAAAGAGAGGGTTCAAGGGGTCCAGGATTCGAGGATTCAAGTGATTATATATAACGCAATATATTTCTTTACATTGTCATTGCGAGCCCGAAGGGCGTGGCAATCTCTCTATCTTGAGATTGCTTCGCTTTGCTCGCAATGACATGTAAACATTCGCTCATAGGTATCTGATTATCAGAATTTGGTTATTGGTGTTGTTTTTTGATAAACGGAACCCCTATCCTTCTCATGACTTCTATCAAAGGCATATTAAGTTTTTTTGCTAACCTCTTGCAATCTTCATATTCAGGTGTTACCTTCAGAATATCATCTCCAAGCTTTGAGAATTTTACTCTTACCTTACCAAACTCTGTATCGATAAGCTTTATCTCACGCTGGAGAACTTTTCTCCCTACATCATAAAATCTGAGTCCTATAGATGTTGTCTCTGTCAGGATGCTCTCAATAAGTTTTTCCTTTTCTGTTTCTCGGCAAAGAACCGTTAATTTAATCCCTGGTCTTCCTTTCTTCATGATGACCTGAGTGAGAAAGACATCGAGGGCACCTTGCTTAAGGAGTTGTTCCATGACATATTCATATATCTGAGGATTCATGTCATCAATATTTGCCTCGATGACGGTTGCCATTTCATCAAATAGGTTTACCAGTCCCTCTTTTAAATCCCCCCTTACCCCCCTTTGCCAAAGGGGGGATGGGGAGTAAGGTTTTGCCAAAAGGGGGATGGGGGGATTAAGTCTTCTCAAGGAAGGTGATAGCAGATTGCCGACAAATAATCTCAAGACATTTGGCCTATCTTTGAAATTCATGTTGCCGGCTCCAAACCCTGTGTTTTCAATATGCATAAGAGGAAGATTTCCGAATTCTGATGAAAGTTCCCGCACTAATGCAGCGCCTGTTGGAGTGGTCAGTTCAAAATTGGCATCTGTTGCGTAGACAGGCACCCCTTTAAGAATTTCTGCAGAGGCAGGAGCGGGGACTGGCAAAATACCGTGCTCTGTCTTTACAGAACCACTTCCAAGATTAACAGGTGATGCATAAACTTTTTCCACTCCAAGGAAATCAAGCCCGATGATAGTACCGAAGACATCAACAAGGCAGTCGACAGCGCCCAATTCATGCAGATGGACATTCTCGAAGGTATCGCCATGAATCTTTGCCTCAGCCTTAAAAAGCCTTTGAAAAACCTTAAGCCCTTTTTCCTTTATGTCTTTAGAAAGTAAAGATTTATGAATTACTTTCTCTATGTCTTCCCATCTTTTTGGTTTTTGCTCTTTGCCCTCAGTTCTTAGTCTTTTGATTATTAACCCCTCCTTACTCCTCCCCTTGCTAAGGGGAGGATGGGTGGGGTCGCTCTTTGCTCCTCGCTCCATGCTGTGTGTTTCTTCGCTCTCAGCTCTCAGCTCTTTGCTCTTCGCTTCTATGACGACATCTACTTTTGTGGCTGCAATCCCGGCTCTTTTTACCTTTCTAACTCTTACCTCATATCCCTTTAAAGGAATCTTTTCCAGTTCTCTCAGCAGTTTTTTCATTGAAACCCCGGCATCCACAAGAGCGCCAAGGCACATGTCTCCGCTTATCCCTGAGAAGCAATCAAAATAGGCTATCTTCAAAGCAGACTCTCCCTCTCCTTTGAACTATTTTACCATGTACATAGTGACATTCTCTTGTTTGATAAACTTCAGGAAAGGGGTGCAAGTGGGTACAAAGGAAACAAATAAGGATCAGGAAAGGAGGTATATGAAAACCCTCAACTATTGCATAAATGTATAATTTAATAGCCATCCGGCGTTTGGCACATTATTTGCTCCCTATAGATACGCGAAAGAACTCGCAAAACTCGATGGTATCATCAGGAGCGAAACGGATTTCAAGAATAGAATCATGATTTTTCCAGAACTCAGTGGCAAAGATATCGATAAGGGAAAATTCCTCAACAAATTGATTGACGAGGAACTTATCCTCCGTGAGGCGCAAAAGCTTGACCTTCATGAAAAAGAGGATTACAAGAACAAGGTAGAGGCTTTTAAGAAGGATCTCCTTGTAGACCTCTATCTCCAGCAGTACCTCAGGGAAAAAAATACAGAGGAAAATCAGCAGAAGTACTACGAAGAAAAAAAAGAGAAATATACGAGCCCTGAGATGGTGAGAATCTCCGTTATCCTTGTAAAAACAGTGGACGAGGCGAAGGATATTTTGAAGAAGACTCAAGAAGGCGAAGATTTTGCAGAGATGGCCAGGGAGTATTCAAAGGACCCCTCCGCAGGGAAAGGCGGAGACTTTGGTTTCCATGCCAAAAAGACTCTCAGGAAGGAATTTGCAGATGTCGCCTTCTCAATGAAGACTGGGGAGATAAGCAATCCTATCAGAACAGGTGATGGATGTTTCATTATCAAAGTGACAGATTACCAGGAGGAGAGGGTTGCGACATTTGAAGAAGTTAAACCCAAAATAGCCGGTGAGTACGTAAACAAGATTCTTAAAGAGAGAATCTTGGAACTCAGGAAGGCCGTAAATATTCGAACAGCTTCTGCTGGATTAAATAACCCTAAAATCGAGTAAGAGCTTTTCACCCCCAGCCTATCATGCTGAATCTGCACAAGGCGGGTGAAGCATCTCAAAATAAAACCTTTCCCATTTTGGACGCTTCTGCTGAGTACAATTATATCCACTATATCCAGATATCCAGCCTGTAGAAAGAGTTGACCCAGAGTAAATTTTTAAGTTATTTTTCAGTGTGGATCTTTTTAACAAATTTTATGTCATTACGGCGCTCTTTATATTTACCTTGCTGCTTAATCTGCCGTTCGGCTATGCAAGGGCAAAGACAAAAAAATATTCCTTCCGCTGGTTTCTGTACATTCATGTTCCCATACCTATTATTTTTATAGTGCGGACTTTTTCCCACATTCAGTTAGAATACATCCCTATCTTTGTGGTTGCTGCAGTTGTGGGACAGATAGCTGGTGGCAAGTTGGAGTTTTAGCTTTGCATGCAAACATTCTTCTTAAGCCTGGCAGCATAGAACTCCGTGAGATAAAAACCCCGGAACCTTCTTACGGAGAAATTCTTGTCAAAATAAAGGCTGCTCTTACCTGCGGGACTGATTTAAAAGCATTCCTCAGAAGTCATCCGTTGATACCTATGCCGGGTGTCTTTGGGCATGAGTTTTCAGGGATTGTTACAGCAATCGGAAAAGGGGTTAGAAGATTCAAAGAAGGCGATGCGGTTATGGCTGTTCACACAGCACCCTGCCTCACATGCTCTTTCTGCAGGAGACGATTTTATAACCTCTGTGAAAAAATTATGCATACAAAGGTTCTCGGTGCATTTGCAGAATATATCATATTGCCATCACATGTTGTAAGACAGAATGTGTTTTATAAACCGGAACATCTTTCTTTCGAAGAAACAGCATTTCTTGAGCCCCTATCGTGTGTTGTTCATTCAGTTGAAACACTGAGAATAACAAAGGGAGACTCAGTGCTTATCATCGGTGCAGGCCCGATCGGTCTTCTTCACCTCCTCCTGTTAAAGAGAAAAGGTGCAAGGGTCGCAGTTGCAGATATTAAAGAAGAGAGATTAAAGATAGCAAAAGGACTTGGTGCGGACTTAGTTATCTTGAATCAACCCTCATTATCCATTAAAATCCCCCCTTACCCCCCTTTTCCAAAGGGGGGTGTAAGGGGCTTCGATTACGTTTTTGAATGTACAGGTCAGCCAGATGTCTGGGAATCATCGGTGAATTACATACGAAGAGGTGGAACGGTCATTCTCTTCGGAGGATGTGCATCAGGTACAACAGTAACCTATGACACAGGAAGAATCCACTACGACGAAATTACATTGAAGGGAGTTTTTCACTATACACCCTCTGATGTTAAGAAAGCATATAAACTTCTGTGTGAAGGAAAAATCGGTGTCTCAAGGCTTATATCTGGCAGGTATCCACTCGGAGAACTTCAAAAAGCCTTTGATAAACTGGCAAAAGGTGTAGGGATTAAATATGCAATTATACCTGCTGCGAGTTTATGACTGAAGTTACCTTTTAGACTATCCTATCTTAAGGTTTCAACCCTGAGATTAAATCTGGCATGATTTTTGATAGTAATATATTTAAAAATTACTTAGTAACGTTGTGAAATTTAGACATAACGGGATATCCGTACATGATAGTGAAAAATAGAAGTATGCACAATCCTACGCTTAACCGAAAGTTGATCTTTCTTTTTATATTCCTCCTTTTTTTTATTGGTGTCACAAAGGCTAATGCATTTCTACGTCCCTTAAATCCTGTTATGGATTATGTCCCGCAGAACCTCGGAATTTATGACACCTACTATGAAAACTTTAAAGAGCCTGACTGCAGGGTCTGTCATGGGGCATCTACAGCAGAACGACACCATAACACGAGACCTGCTTTGAGGGACAATTGCAAGTTCTGCCATAAGGATGCCAGTCTTGCTACCGTGCCTGAAATGGATTGTAAATTATGCCATATAGATGGCGGACCTGTTGGGGATTTCGGGAACCAGCATCACAAATCAGATATTGCCGCTTCTGACCAGTGCAACCAGTGTCATCTTTATATTGTAGAGACGTATACTGTTGAACCGCCATCCCACCAGCCAACTTCTGCAACTCCAACACCCTATCACTGCGGAAATTGCCACTGGCCATCAGGGAACTATCCTCACCGTCCACCTTATCTTGAGGATTGGCAAAGTTGGGAAGGTATTCCAAAGCCTACCTATACAAATGGAATCGGAGACCCTCAACCAATTGAAGCATATGGCCCTGTAATGAATGGAAGTTTAAATGGAAAATATTACTTACCGGCTGATGGAACTCACCATAAAATAGCCGGAAGGGTATCGACTACCAAATGCTATACCTGCCATGCCCCATCTCCCTCTGGCACACCAGACTGGAATCCAAACAATCCTTTTCTCATCAGATACTGTGAGAAATGTCATAGCATGGATTCATTACACGGCAATCCTGAACACGTTACAACCAATTGGATCTACAGGATCGATGGTGTTGCAAACAGAACTTTGACTGCAATTGACAAGTGTGTTGCCTGCCATGGCGCCACTGTGCCATCAGAGCCACCCCCTCCAGTGGTTGATATACCAGTAATAGACCGCCTGGAGTCCAACTTTGGCCCACCGGGTATAGATGTTGATATCATTCCTGCGGAAGGCACATGCTGGAATGAAGACCCGCTCTATGGAAAATGTTCCTTTGGTTTAAAGATGGATGGTGACGCTGTGAAAGTAGGCCAAATGGATGTAGAAGGCAATTTGAACTGGGTAGACGCTCCTGTCAATACATGGTCTGAACAAAGGATACAGATCAAGATTCCAACTCAGGTGTCTCAGCCAGGAAATGCCCGTGTTAAAGTAAATAAAAAAGATATAGGAGCAAGTCCTTTTAAGGTTTTCAATGTCAGGCCCTCTCCTGTCATCCATTCTCTTACCCCCGCTGTCGGTAATTGGGACCAAGTTGTGGATGTCGGCGGAGAAGGGTTCGGAATAAAAAAAGAGAAGGTCTATAAAAGTGGATATGGATATTCTACCTATGTTGAACTCTCTGCAACAACCGATCAATATAGAGTTGTTATTTACAAAGATACAGACGCAGCAACAACAGGAAAACAGTGGGATCAGAATAAAATTAAGGTAAAGCTGATAAATCTTATAAACACAAACACGGGGAGCCAGTTGACTGAGCAGGATTTATATATAGGATGTTGGAATATGACTGTCATAACCGACTATTTTAAGGATGACGGCGATGGCAAATATAATTATGGCATTACTGGCCTGGATACACCAACCAATCCTCAGGGATCAGGTTCAGGAGATGAACTTCTCCAGAGGTCAATCAGCGCCCCTGTCTGCTTCACTGTGACAAAAGATACTTATATTAACAGTATAAGTCCAAATCCAGTACGATATGCCGATAAAGCAACAATTTCTGGGTCTAACTTTGGTCCTACCCGTGGTACAAGTGTGGTTAAGGTATGGGATATGGGAATGACTAATTATAAGATTGCCAGTATAAGATCCTGGAACAACACTAAGATCAACTTCACTGTACCCATATTCGGACTCGATCCAAATAATTATCCTCTGAATAAATTGGTACAGGTTATAGTTCCCGGAAAACCAGGAAGCAATTATTACCCCATCACAATAATAGCACGATAATCGCACGAACCCCCTAATCTACGAGAGGTTCATGTTTAACCTGCTGCTCAAACCATCAGAGCCTTTGGCTCACAAAGGATTTTATGAAAATTACTAAGATGGCTATAAGTAAGGATACATTCCGTCATTCCCGCGAACGCTGGAATCCAGAAAAAACACTGGATTCCGGGTCAAGCCCGGAATGACAGATTGGTATTTCATGTTGCCTACTTATGACCTCATTAGTAAGTAATCCCCCCTTTAGAAAAGGGGGGTGAGGGGGGATTTGATAATTCATTTTCGGGACAAATACTACATCCGCCATTGATTTTATGAATAAAATGGTTAAGAGTTCAAGGGTCTAAATTTTTCACTGAATTCTTAAAACTTTTTGCATTTCTTGGCCTCTCAATTTTTCAAATGAAATATAATAACTACAATAACAACTGGGTGTAGTTTTAGGATGTATAAACTCGATAGTTCCTGTAGCTTGCTACAGGGTTATTGTATTTCTGTCATTCCGCACTTGATGCGGAATCCAGTTCCTTATTTTCTGGATCCCCCAGTCTTACCCGCTAAGGCGGACATGCAGTGGAATGATTCATATTGTTGTTTGAGTCTTGATACCTCGCAGCTTGCTGCGTGGAGATTCATTAAATGAAGGTTGCCAGACTTTATAGTTTTAATGATATCCGAATTGAGGATATACCACTTCCGGAGGTTGGTCCCGGTGATGCGCTGTTGAAAACCAGGGCTTCAGGTATATGCTCCGGAGATGTAATGCCCTGGTACATAGAAAAGAAGGCACCTCTCGTACTTGGCCACGAGCCGGCCGGCGAAATCGTTGAGCTTGGCTCGTCACTCGTTACTCGTCACCCGACATTTTCTGTTGGAGACAGAGTCTTTACCCATCATCATGCACCGTGCCTTACATGCAGGCATTGCAGGCGGGGAGATCATGTGCAGTGTGAAACATGGAAGAATACAAAGATTATTCCGGGGGGGATTTCAGAATATATACTCATACCTGAGATAAACCTCAAGAATGATACATTGAAGTTGCCGGAAAACGTAAGTTTTGAAGATGGGACTTTGGTTGAACCAACAGCCTGTGTTCTAAAGGGCCTGAAAAGGGCAGGGTTTAAATTTAAAAACTCTTCTCCTAAAGGTACCCCTCACCCCCGTATCGAGTACGGGGCAGGCTCTAACCCTCTCCCTCAAGGGGAGAGGGGACAGTCAGAGGTGTTTCCTTTGCAAGAGGAGAGGGGATTGTTGGATTCTTTTGCCCCGGAAGAGGAGAGGAAGAATTCAGATTTGTTTTTCCCTGCAAGAGGAGAGTCATATAACCCCACCCGTCCTCCCCTTAACTTAAGAGGAGGGAAGGAGGGGTTATCCCTTGATGGGAAACCCCTCCTACATTTCCCCTCCCTTGATGGGAACGCCTCCCACACCTCCCCCTCCCTTGAGGGGAGGGGTGTAGGGGAGGGTGATGTTTTTTTGTCCGGTAGCACAGTCCTTGTCATCGGGCTTGGAGTCATGGGGCAGTTGCATGTTCTTGTTGCAAAAAGATTAGGTGCAGAGCGCGTGATAGGCGCTGATAAGGTTCAGTACAGATTACAAAAAGCAAAGGAATTCGGTGCTGATGACATTATAGATATATCAAAAGAAAATCTTGTCAGCTCACTCAAAAAAATTACCAATGGGGAAATGGCAGACCTTGTCATTGTCGGGCCGAACAGTGTTGAGGCAATGCAGGAGGGCCTGTCTGCAGCAGGTGCCGGAGGAACGGTTTTTTTTTTCACGCCCGCAAAGCCAGGAGAAAAACTGCTCATTGATCCGAATGATCTCTATTTTAAGGATATCAATATAGTCACAAGTTATTCCTGCGGCCCTGTTGAAACAAGAGAAGCGCTCATGCTTATCGAGGAAGGGGTTGTGAGTGCAGAAAAGCTTGTGACACACAGGTTCCCCATAGAGAAGACTGCTGAGGCTTTTAGGCTGACTGCAGAGGCAAGGGATTCGTTGAAGGTGGTGATAACGTTTGAGTGATACCATTTAGAAATAGAAAATAGCCGAGGCGCCCCGCCTCGGATGTCAGGCAAGATGCCTGACCCATTTTCGGCTGAATAAATGTCGAAAATAGCTGAGGCGTCACGCCTCAGATAAATAAAAATGTCAGGCAAGATGCCTGACCTATTTTCAGATGGTTGAGAAATATAAAAATAGTCTTGGTGCAGGCAGGATGTCTGACCTATTTTCGGCTGAATAGAACACGAAAATAGCCGAGGCGTTCCGCCTATGATGTCAATCGCGATGTCAGGCAAGATACCTGACCTATTTTCGGATGGTTTCAACATGAAATCGGATGGTTTCAACATGAAAATAGACGAGGCATCTTGCCTCGTTTGAGGGAATAAGCAAATAAATACATGGGTAATCTAAAACGATTAAATCTGGAGAATTATCCGTCATTTATTACTACAAAAACGATCAACAATTACCCATTTTTCAATAATCCAGAGAATGCTGAGATATTGATATCCACTTTATATTTTGGAAGAGAAAATAATTGGTTTAGTCTCATTGCTTTTGTTGTTATGTCTGACCATCTACATCTGATAATTATCCCGCAGAAAAAGAACATCTCTCAGGCAATGCATAGCACTAAGAGTTTTTCGAGCAAGGCGATAAATAAAATTAACAAAAGAAATGGCAGGATTTGGCAACCAAGTTTTAGAGATTTCACAATTTATACAAGGGAGATCTTGTTAGAAAAGATAAATTATATTCATAACAATCCTATGAGAAAAGGATTGGTTTCAGAAGCGGACAGTTATAGTTTTTCTTCAGCTAATCCTGCTTATGAGACAGATATTTCGATTGTGTTGTAACGCCAGGCAAGATGCCTGGCCTATTTTCTAATGAAATGATTAGAATACGAAAATAGCCGAGGCGTCTCGCCTCGGATGTCATGCAATCCGCCCTGGCGGACTGACCTATTTTCGGATGGTTGAGAATTGAAAAAGGCGGGATGTTTCACCATGGATGTCAAGCAAAACTGTCTACATCGAAAATAGCCGAGGCGTCCCCCTAGGATGTCAATCCTCGGATGTCATGCAATCCGCCCTGGCGGACTGACCTATTTTCGGATGGTTGAGAATTGAAAAAGGCGGGATGTTTCACCATGGATGTCAAGCAAAACTGTCTACATCGAAAATAGCCGAGGCATCCTGCCTCGGACGAGTACAAAGGCATAGGTGGAATTTACAAATGAAAAAAGAAGTTTCTTTCTGTGACCTTTCTGCCCAAGGAAAAAGGAACAAAAGCAAGCCAACAAACAAAACCAGATTCTACAAACACAAAGGTAATTTTGTCTGGCAAGGCATCAAGACAGAAAGATATAAAGATAAAGGCAGTCACTGGGCGGATGTCATAAGGAGGGTGATAATAGGCAGTCACCATGAATCTGCCAAGTTTCATCTCAGGTATTTTGAGATATCACCGGGTGGTTTCACCAGTTTTGAAAAACACAAACATGAGCATGTTGTTATAAACATAAGAGGAAGGGGGAAGGTGTTCTGTGGAAAGCAGGAATCGGCCCGTGCCGGGAGGAGTTATGAAATGAATTTCCTCGACACCCTATACATCGCTTCTGATACACCACATCAATTGAGCAATCCTTTTAGCGAACCTTTCGGGTTTCTTTGTATCGTGAATGCCAAAAGAGACAAACCGAAAATGATAAAAAAGGGTTCAAGGGTAGGGCAAGCCTTTAGGCTTGCGCAGATGCAGTGCTAAAGTTAACGCAGGGCTAAAGCCCTGCCCTACATCATAACAAGGATACGTAATAACAAGGATACGTAGGATACGTAGGGCAAGCCTTAAGGCTTGCTTAGAAATAAAAAAAAGCAATGCCGATTAGTTATAAAAAACGCATCCGGCTAAAAGATTTTGATTATAAGGGCTATTACCGCTATTTCATAACCGTCTGTACTTTCAACAAGAAGCAAATATTTAAGGATAATCCTTCAGATGCAACCCTAAAGGGTTGCCCTACAGTGACATGGCTTGTTGATACTTTAAGGGAGAAATCAACGTCTTCTGGATTTAAAATATGGGCATATTGTTTTATGCCCGACCATCTTCATCTCTTGATAGAGGGTAAAAATTCTAATTCTGATATGAAGCGATTTATTTCATCATACAAACAACATACCGGTTACCATTATAAGAAGGAAACGAAGTCGCCTCTTTGGCAAATTAATTTCTATGAACATGTGCTAAGGAAAGAAGAAGATACTTTGAGTGTTGCCTATTATATTTTGAATAATCCAGTAAGAAAAGGATTAGCATATGATTACAGGCGGTATAAGTTTCTTGGGTCATTTGAGTTTGATATTTTGATATAATGTAAGATTGTTTTGCAGGGCTAAAGCCCTGCCCTACTTTCCTCGCACCCTTGAACGGTATTTGTATCCTTTGGAAATGTTTTAACAGCGCATAGTGAAATTATGAGTATTATGAGTACTCTTAATAATTTGTTTCCAATGGATACATATTGTAACCGGTTACATCAGACAAGCTAAAACACGCTAATTTATAAACATTTTTATTTATAAAAATATCCTTCTGTATTGGGCATCTCGCGCGATATTGTACTGTCTGAAAATACAATTTGTAACATATTGAAATGGCATGCTTCTTGTTACCTTATATCGTGCAATTTATAATTTTTTAGTATAGGAATTCATAACTATGGAAGGGGGATCCGCTCTTGGCGGATAGAAATTTAGCGATTTTAATTTACTCAACCTTCAAAAACATAGTGATAACCAGCCTATTATCAATTCTGTCATTGCGAGTCCGCCTAAGGCATAGCTTGAGGCGTGCGGAGCGCTTTTTTGAAAATGAAGAGATTGCGGGGTTATTTCCGGATGAAGTGGGGAATCTCCGGGTTTGCTTCGGCTTCACCTCCAATTGCTCCGCTACTTGCAATGACAGATTTTTTATAGAAAAGTTTCGCTTTATAGGTACTAATAGTTAAGGCTAAACCCTGAGAGATCAGGGGGCAGAAAGCCACGGGACTTCCCAAAAGTCAGCCGGGTTGCCGAGGGAACATCGTAAATGTTTCTCGTTTCCCGGCTTTATTTATTTGAGTTGCCATGATGGTTGATTGAAGGAGGTGATACAGAGGTTGAGAATAATTTTTGGGGTTTGGAAGAGTATTTTAAAGAGTAATCATTGATTAAGAAAGGAGGGAATTAATGGCTATTACGAGAAGAGATTTTATGAAGATCTCCGCTGCAACTGGCGCTGGCGTCATGTTTGGCGTCTTTGATCTCAAGCCGATTGTAGCTTATGCCCAGGCTAATCCGCCTGTATGGACAGCAGAAGCCGTCAGTGTCGGCTGCTATTGTTCAGGTGGATGCGGCATTATTGTGGGGAAAAACACCATAGGCGGCAATGAATATGTCACCTATGTGCAGGGTAATCCTGACTCCCCTATCAACAAAGGAGCCTTGTGCAGCAAATGTACATCTTCTGCTCAACTGAGCACGATAGTATCCGACGATTCTGGAACAAGAATCCCGAATCCGAAGAGAATGACGCAACCTTTAAAACGTTCAGCAGGTTCCTCTTCATGGACACCTATAAGCTGGACACAAGCAATCAGTGAGATTGCAGCAAAAGTTCAGGCAACAAGAGATGCAAATTTTACCGAAACTGAGGGAAGCCTTACTGTTAACCGTTGTACAGGCATCGGCTGTCTTGGTGCTTCTTCCATTAACAATGAGCCTGCCTATCTCATAGGCAAGCTAATGAGGTCCATTGGAGTTGTCTATTTAGAAACACAGGCACGTAACTGACACTCCTCAACTGTGGCGGCTCTGGGAGAGTCGTACGGAAGAGGGGCAATGACAAATCACTGGATAGACCTCAAGAATGCCAATGTGTTTCTCATTATGGGAAGCAATACTGTTGAGAACCATCCTATAGCATCGAGATGGATCTGGACAGCGAAGGAAAAAAATCAAGCAACAATCATCCATGTCGACCCCCGTTTTACAAGGACATCTGCCAAGGCAGATATCTATGCACCAATCCGTTCTGGAGCTGACATCGCTTTCTTGGGTGGAATGATTCGGTGGATGATAAAAAAGTGGGAAACAGATGGAACATGCATCAACCAGAAGTATGCTGAAGAATGCACGAATGCTTTATTCAAGATTCGTACTGATTATGTAGGTGCCCGTGATCCAAGTCATCCCGGAAATTTCTCAGCAAACACCACCTGGGACTATCAGTATGGCACTGACTATACTCCTGCATCTCCTGCATCCTGGTTAGCGAGCACATCTTATACTAAGAATCCGGCATCTGTTGTTTCACCTACTACTCCTAACAATTTTCGTTACGAGTGCATTGCAGCAGGTATTTCAGGTGGGACTGAGCCCACATGGCCAACAACGGTTGGTGGCACCGTAGCCGATGGATTAGCAACCTGGAGATGCTGTCCACCAAATGCATCAATCAAAAAACCGCTGAAGGCGGCCAATTTAAACGCGGCTGTATCAGATCCTGACACCGTATTTTACAAGCTTAAGGAACACTACTCTATTTACACACCGGCTGTAGTTGAGGATATATGTGGCACTCCGCAGGCTTTGTTCGAACAGATCTGCGAAGCATATTGCGGCGGCACATATGCGGATAACAAAGCTGGCACAATGCTCTACGCTATGGGCTGGACACAGCATACTGTCGGAACCCAGAACATTCGTGCAGCTACCATTATCCAGTCGCTCCTTGGCAACATTGGTGTGGCTGGCGGTGGTGTTGATGCCCTGAGAGGATGGCACAATGTGCAGGGTGCAACAGACCACGGCCTTCTACAGCAGTATCTCCCCGGATATCTGGGCGCTCCTACGAATACCGCGTCACATGCTCAACTCGGGGTAGGGCCACTTGATGCTACTTCCACGTATCTCAAAGGTGCAATCCCGTTAGCCATGGACTCGGATGCGCCGACAAATCCTCAAAGCAGTAACTGGTGGGGCATGTTTGCCAATCAGTACAACCGGGCAAGGTATATAACCAGCTTGCTCAAGGCATGGTGGCCGACAATTGCCCATAATACAAGCTGGTCATATCTTCCGAAGAAATCTGGTGATTGCAGCTACCTCTCACTCATCACCGCTATCAATGCCGAAACCATCAAAGGCCTCTTTGCCTGGGGGACAAACCCTCTGGTTATGGGTCCGGATCAAAATTTCGAAAGACCTGCTTTTGATAAACTCAAATGGCTGGTTTGCTGTGACCTCTTTGAGACAGAGACAGCAACCTTCTGGAAAAGACCCGGCGTTAATCCAGCAACAATCAACACTGAGGTTTATCTTCTTCCTGGCGCAGCGTATTTTGAGAAGGAAGGAAGCGCTTCAAACAGCGGACGTCTTATGCAGTGGAGAGATAAGGCATGCAATCCGCCCAAACCAGCGACTGATCCAACCTATCCAGATAGTGGCGCAAAGGATGAGATAGACATAGTGAATGATCTTGGAGCAGCCATTAGAGCACTATATGCTGGATCAGGATTGCCAAAGAACGCTGGTATCGAAAACCTAGCGTGGCCTGTTGGTTCACTTCTAACAGGAACTTCTTTGGCTGATAAGGTTGCAAAGGAATGCAATGGCTATGCCCTTGTTGGCTTTGATACCCCTGTTATTGCGGGTGCAGTGACCACATATACTGCCGGCCAACAGCTCAATAGCTTCTTCCATCTCATGTCAGGTGGTGAAACCGCCTGCGGAAACTGGCTCTTCACCGGAACCTATCAAAAAACAGCTAATGCTCGTACAGGAAACTTCAACCAGATGAAAAACCGTCGCGGGATAGATGATCACCCTTCACAAATAGGAATTTACAGGGATTGGGGCTACTCATGGCCTCTCAACAGAAGGATCATCTATAACCGTGCTGCTGTTTACCAGAGCGGTACAGGCATAGGAACACCGTTGGCGGGTACTGCGGCTGGTAACAAATGGGTTGTCTGGTGGAACGGCACAAACTGGGACGGTGGTTGCGTAACTGGTCAGGCTAATGACGTTGCTGACGGTTTTGGCACTGCAGGGCCAGCAACATGGCTGCCTTATATAATGAGAGAAGAGGGTGTTGCGAGGTTGATGTCTGTCAAGACCGGAATGGCTGACGGACCATTACCCGAGCACTGGGAACCAAAGGAAACACCATTGACAGCCAATCCGTTAACAAATGGAGCAGGACCTCTGAGCAGTCCTTATGCCTTTGCATATGCCGGGCGCTCATATGCGACTCCGGGAGATCCAAATTATCCGATTATTGCTACTACCTATAGGCTTACAGAGCACTGGCATGGCGGTGGACTCACAAGGAATTGCCCGACACAGTGCGAGCTTATGCCTGAACCGTTTATTGAGATGAGCGAAGAACTTGCAGCAATAAAGGGTATCAGCAACGGCGATAATGTGCTTGTAACCTCTGCACGTGGCAGCATTACTGTCAAGGCATGTGTGACCAAGAGGTGGAAACCCTTTGTCATTGATGGCCAGACAATACATGAAGTAGGCTTGCCATGGCACTGGGGATGGGCTGCTCTCTGTTCAGGAGACAGTGCAAACGTATTAACACCGTTTATTGGCGATGCCAATACAAGGATACCTGAAACCAAGGTATTTCTTGTTGACATTGATAAAGCATGAAAGGAGGTGTCTAAATGACTGGGAAAAGAATGTTCATTGATACGTCGAAGTGTACGGCCTGCAGGGCATGTATGGTTTCCTGCAAGCAGTGGCACAGCCTGCCAGCGGAGGACACCACCTTCACAGGCAGTTACCAGAATCCTCCGGATCTGTCTGGTGCCACACTCACTTTAATTAAGTTTACCGAAGCAGAAGTAGGTGACAAGTTGAGATTCCTGTTTTTCAACAACAGGTGTCGCCACTGTCAGGACCCTCGCTGTAAGATGGCGTGTCCAAGAAAAGCCATCAAGAGACAGGTTAATGGCATTGTTAGAATTGACCATACTCTCTGTGACCCACTGTTGTGCAGTAGTGATCCAATTTATGTGGACAGACCCTGCCAGAGGAATTGCATGTTTAAAAATGGTGGTGGAACCGGTATTCCTAAATGGAGATATGTGAAGGATGGTAGCCCTGAAGGAGCGAAGATGAGGAAGTGCGATTTCTGTTATAACAGGTTCACAAACCTCGATTTGAAATCGCCACCATTTGTATCAGCAGATGGGAAAACCAAGTCAGCTCTGCCTGCCTGTCAGGTCACCTGCCCGCCAGGCGCCATAAAGAGCGGCGCTGCTGATGCCATGTTGACTAAAGCGAACAACAGGGTTAACTATCTGAAAACACACGGATACCCTAATGCAAATGTGTATCCTTCACCAAATGGAATTCCAACACATGTGATCTGGGTTCTTGTTGAGAGTCCGGAAGTATATGGATTGATGGTAACGTAGTAGAAGAAGGCGAAGTTAGTCATAATTTTTGGGAGGGCAGGCATGCCCTCCCAAAAAGGAAAAGAAAAAAGAGATTGTCATTGCGAGGCGAAGCCGAAGCAATCCCAGGAAACGAGATTCTTCGCTACGCTCAGAATGACAGATGGATAAAAGCTCTGAAAGACAGATTACTCTGTAGATATTGTGCTGAACTTGATTCAGTATTGTTTCAGCATCTTAAAGGTAGCGAGTTTTGAGACCCTGTTCTCCTCGGTCGCCTCGGGCGACTCGCCGAGGAGAGAGAATCCGCTCTCCTCGGCGAGTCGCCTGAGGCGACCTGAGTGCGGAAA
>Ga0315273_10004236_pt1 | contig 17521 bp, 17 predicted proteins | sample YL17G02_0_MG_FD_205753 | JGI IMG/M metagenome (GOLD analysis project Ga0315273, IMG submission 205753) | Sediment microbial communities from Yellowstone Lake, YNP, Wyoming, USA - YL17G02_0 | ecosystem: Environmental > Aquatic > Freshwater > Lake > Sediment | place: USA: Wyoming | collected...
CACCAGGGGCGCGGCAACACCACCGGACGGGCCGCTAGCGGTGCGCCACCAACGCCAAGGCAAGAAGCTCGGCCGCGACTCGGCGCACCGCAAGGCGCTCTACGCCAACCTCACGGGCGCCCTGATCGAGCACGGGCGGATCAAGACGACCGAGGCGAAGGCGAAGGCGGTCAAGCCGGTCGCCGAGCAGATGATCACGCTCGGGCGGCGCGGCGACCTCCATGCACGGCGCCAGGCGCTCGCCTTCCTGCGCTCGAACGACGTCGTGCACAAGCTGTTCGCGGACGTCGGCCCGCGCTTCGTCGACCGTCCGGGCGGCTACTCGAGGATCGTCAAGCTCGGCGCGCGCCAGGGCGACGCGGCGGAGATGGTCTACCTCGAGCTGGTCGACTACCAGCCTTAGCCCGGAAACAGGCACACATTCGACACGGAGACGCGCGCCCTCGGCGCGCGTTCTCGTTCTACGATCTGGACCGGGTGGGGGCCACCAGGCCCCCGGCGGAGAGAGGCTAGTCTCGACCTGACGTGCTCCTGCTGATCTCGATTCTGCTGGCCGTGTTCGTGCTGCCGCCCGAGTGGGCGATCCCCGCCGTCCTGATCGGCGCGGCGCTCGAGCTGTGCGAGGCGCTGCTCTTCATGCGCTACTCGCGCCGCGGCCGGGTCCGGGTCGGCGCGGAGACCATGCTCGGGCAGCGGGCGCGCGTCGAGACCGCGTGCCTGCCGGACGGGCAGGTGTGGCTCGCGGGCGAGCGCTGGGCGGCGCGCTGCGCGGCGGGCGCTCCGGTCGGCGCGACGGTGGTGGTGCGGGCCCGTGAAGACCTGACGCTGATCGTCGAGCCCGAGGACTGACGATCCGTCTGCGGCTGACGCTCGAGTACGAGGGCACGGAGTTCCACGGCTGGGCGCGCCAGCCGGGGCTGCGTACGGTCGAGGGCGTCCTGCGCGAGGCTCTCGACCGCGTCTTTCCCTCCTGGGACCGCCTTGCCGTCGCGGGGCGCACCGACGCGGGCGTGCACGCGCTCGCGCAGGTGGCCAGCCTCGAGGCGCAGGGCGGGCCGCCGCCCGAGCACATCGCCGAGGCCCTCAACGCCGTGCTGCCGCACGACGTCGCCGTCGCCGGGGCCGCCGAGGCGCCGCCCGGGTTCGACGCTCGCTTCTCCGCCCGGTCGCGCAGCTATCGCTACCGGATCGACCGCCGCGGCACGCCGTCGCCGTTCGAGTCGCGGCGCAGCTGGTGGCTGCCGCGGCCGCTCGACGAGGAGCGCCTCCACGGCGCGGCCGCGCTCCTCTCCGGCCGGCACGACTTCCGTGCCTTCACGCCGACCGAGACGCAGCACAGGGTGTTCGTGCGCACCGTCGAGCGGGCGGAGTGGCGGCGCGACGGCGACCGGCTCGACTTCGAGATCACCGCCGACAGCTTCCTCCGCCATATGGTGCGCACGCTCGTCGGGACCATGATCGACGGGGAACCGGGGGAGCTCGCGGCGCTGCTCGCCGGCGCCCCGCGCGAGCACGCCGGCCGGACCGCGCCGCCGTGGGGCCTGTACCTCGTGGGCGTTGCGTACGATCAGGAGCCGTGAGACTCCCGGTCGTCCTCTTCGATCTCGACGGCACCGTGATCGACTCCGGCGGGATCATTCTCGCCTCGATGCGCCACGCGGCCGCGACGGTGCTCGGGCGCGACGTCCCCGACGAGCAGTTGATGGCGGCCGTCGGCGGCCCGGGGCTCGAGCACCAGATGCGCGCGCTCGATGCCGCGAGGGTCGACGAGCTCATCACCGTCTACCGCGCCCACAACGAGCTGCTGCACGACACCCTGCTCCCGTGCGCCGGGATGGATGCGGTGCTCGCGGCGCTGAAGGAGGAGGGCCGGACGCTCGGGATCGTCACCGCGAAGCGCCGCGTGACGGTCGAGCTGGCGTTCGAGCACGTGCCGTTCGGCCACCTGTTCGACATCGTGGTCGGCGGCGACGAGACGGAGCGCCACAAGCCCGACCCCGAGCCGGTGCTGCTCGCACTCGAGCGGCTCGGCGCGCGTGCCGCGGACGCCGCCTACGTCGGCGACTCCCCGTTCGACATCGCGGCGGGGAAGGCGGCCGGGGTCTTCACGGTCGGCGTGACGTGGGGCCGCATCCACGGCCGCGAACGGCTCGAGCCCGAGCGGCCCGATGCCGTCGTCGACACGGCGGAGGAGCTTCTTGCCGCCCTCGCCTGACGCGCGCGCGGCCGAGCTGCGCGCGCAGCTCACCGAGGCCTCGTACGGCTACTACGTGCTCGACGAGCCGACGCTGTCGGACGCCGCTTACGACCGGCTCTACGACGAGCTCGTGGAGCTCGAGCGCGCCGACCCGCGGCTCGTGACGCCCGACTCGCCCACGCAACGTGTTGGCGCACCGCCCTCGGAGCGCTTCCTGAAGGTGCCCCACCTCGCGCCCATGGGCTCGCTCGAGAAGGTCACGACGGACGAGGCGCTGTTCAAGTGGGGCGAGGACGTCCGCAAGCGGCTCGGCTCCGACGAGCCGGTCGCCTACGTGCTCGAGCCGAAGATCGACGGCTCGGCGATCTCGCTCGTCTACGAGCGCGGCGCGTTCGCCCGTGGCGCGACCCGCGGCGACGGCCTCCAGGGCGAGGACGTGACGCCGAACCTCCGCACGATCCGCGCGATCCCGCTCGCGCTGCGCGGGGAGCGCCCGCCGGCGGTGCTCGAGGTGCGCGGCGAGGTGTACATGCCGCTCTCCGGCTTCAGGGCCTTCAACGAGCGTCTCGCCGCCGCGGGCGACAAGACGGCGCCGAACCCGCGGAACGCCGCCGCGGGCTCGCTCCGTCAGAAGGACTCGTCCGTCACCTCCAGGCGGCCGCTCTCGATCTGGGTCTACGGCTCCGGCTACCGCGAGGGGGTCGAGTTCGAGTCGCACTGGGAGTCGCTGCAGTGGCTGCGTGAGCGCGGCTTCCCGGTCAACCGGCACGTGCAGCGGCTCGAGTCGCTCGAGGAGGTCGCCGAGGCGTGCCGTGCCTGGGAGCTGCGCCGGGCCGACCTCGACTACGAGATCGACGGGATCGTGATCAAGGTCGACTCGCTCGCGCAGCAGGCGCGGCTCGGCTCGCTGCACGAGCGCCCGCGCTGGGCGAGGGCGTTCAAGTGGGCGCCGATGACGGCGGCGACGCGCCTCGCGGCGATCCACATCCGCGTCGGCCGCACGGGCGCGCTCAACCCGTGGGCCGAGCTCGAGCCGGTCGAGGTCGGCGGCGTCACCGTCTCGCGCGCGACGCTCCACAACGAGGAGGACATCAACCGCAAGGAGATCCGCGAAGGTGACCTCGTCGTGGTCCAGCGGGCCGGCGACGTGATCCCGCAGATCGTGGGTCCGGCGGGGCCGCACGCGCGCGGCACCGTGCCGTTCCGGATGCCCTCCCACTGCCCGCTCTGCGCCACGGCGATCGTCAAGCCCGAGGGCGAGGTGATGCACCGCTGTCCGAACGCGGCCTGCCCCTCGCGCGGGCTCGAGACGCTGGTCAACTGGGTCAGTGCGGCGATGGACATCGAGGGGGTCGGCGAGCAGTTCGTGCGCCGGCTCTGGGGGCTCGGCCTGCTGCGCTCGATGCCCGACCTCTACCGGTTGGCGAAGGAGCAGCTGGTCGAGCTCGACGGCTACGGCGAGATCTCGGCGCAGAAGGCGCTCGAGGCGATCGAGCTCTCGAAGGCCCAGCCGTTCTCGCGTGTCCTCTTCGGGCTCAACATCCCCGACGTCGGCTGGGTCACCGCCCAGGTGCTCGCCCGCCACTTCGGCGACGTGGACCGCCTGCTCGCCGCAACTCCCGACGAGCTGGAGGGGGTCGAGGGAATCGGCCCGGACCGCGCCGAGTCGATCGCGGAGTGGTTCGCGGACGAGCAGAACCGCGCCCTCGTCGCCGAGCTGCGCGAGCTCGGGCTCCGCTTCGAGGCGGGCGCGGAAGACCGTCTCCGCGAGGGGCCGCTGAGCGGCCGCTCCTACGTCCTCACCGGCACGCTCGAGCGCCACACGCGCGAGGAGGCGCGGGCCGCGCTCGAGGCTCTCGGCGCCAAGGTGTCGGACTCCGTCTCGAAGAAGACGGCCGGCGTGATCGTGGGCGAGAGCCCGGGCTCGAAGGCGGCGAAGGCGGAGAAGGCCGGCGTGCCGATCCTCTCCGAGGCCGACCTCGAGGCCCTACTGCGCGGCTAGGAGGCTCGCGAAGCGATCCTGCGCCGTCCGCGCCCAGGCGGCGGAGAGCGGGTTCCCGTTCTGGAGCACGGCGAAGGCGTAGCGGCCGCGCACGAAGCCGGCGAGCGCCGAGGACTCGTTGGTCGTCCCCGTCTTCGCGATCACGTTGCCGCGCGCCGGCGCCTGCCGCATCCGCCGTGCGAGGGTGCCGGTCACGCCCGCGACGGGCAGCGCCGCGACGAGGCTGGGGCGGATGTCCGGGTCGAGCCACGACGCCTCGAGGATCGCGACGAGCGCCTGCGCGGTGAGGCGGTCGAGCCGCGAGAGCCCCGAGCCGTCCACGATCCGTACCCCAGCGAGCGGCACGCCGGCGTTGGCGAGCAGCTCCCGCACCGCGGCCGCGCCCGCGGCGGTGGTGCCCCGGTGCCCGTCGAGCGCGCCCAGCGCGCCAAGCGCGCCAAGCTGCTTCAGGAGCAGCTCCGCCGTGAAGTTGTCGCTCTGGCCGTCCATCATCGAGACGATGCGCGCGAGCGGCGGCGAGGCGATCTGCGCCAGCCGCGGGTCGGCGGCGGCCGCGGCGCCGGTGCGGGGCGCGCCGAGGACGGTCACGCCCGCGGCGCGCAGCGCCTCGTCGAGGAGCCGCGCTGCGGCGAGCGCGGGCCTGCGTGCGAGAGCGCCGTGGTAGAGGCCCCGGTCGGCCGACAGGGCAGAGAGCGGCGGCGACTCCTCGCCGTAGAACGATGCCTTCCAGCCCGGCGCCGTGCGGGCCGAGTCGAAGAAGCTCTCGTCGCCGACCACCGAGCCGGTGACGCGAGAGATCCCGGCGGCCTCGAGCGCCGCGGCGAGGCGCGCGAGCCCGGCGCTCGAGAGCGTCGGATCGCCGTACCCCTTGAGCACGAGATCGCCCCGCCAGGTTGCGCCCTCGAGCGTCCCGTGGCCCAGCACCTCCGTGGAGATGCGGAACTCCGGCCCCAGCGCGGCGAGCAGCGCATAGGTGACGGCGAGCTTCTCGGTGGAGGCGGGGGCGAGGGGCGCGGCGGCGTTGCGCCCGAACACCACCGTGCCCGTGCGCAGGTCGACGGCGACGCCCGCCGTGGACGCCGGCGCGACGTGCGGGACGGCGAGCGCCTCGGCGAGCCGGGACGCAAGCGGCGCGTCCGCCGCCGGAGCCGCGGCGGCCGCCGCGAGCGCGAGCAGGCAGAGGAACGAGACGAACACCGGGCGGCGGTGCACGCCGCGCATCACACCAGTCCGGACCGGACGGCGAACACGGCAGCCTGGATCCGGTTCTCGAGCTGCAGCTTCATCAGGATGTTCGAGATGTGGTTCTTGACGGTCTTCGGGCTGATGTGCAGCCGGCGCGCGATCTCGGCGTTGTCGTGGCCGTTCGCGGCCAGCCGCAGCACCTCGAGCTCGCGGTCGGACAGCTCGGCGCCGATCGTCTCGGCAACGTCCGGCGAGCTGCCGGTCGCGCGCAGGTGCTGAAGCACCTTCGCCGCGATGTGGGGCGAGATCAGCGCCTCGCCCACGGCGGCCGAGCGGATCCCTCGCACGAGGTCCTCGACCGACGAGTCCTTGAGCAGGTAGCCGCACGCGCCGGCGAGGATCGCCCCGACGACGTCCTCGTCGCGGTCGGAGATCGTCAGCACGACCACGCGGGCGAGCGGCGAGGCGCCGGAGATGCGCCGGGTCGCCTCGACGCCCGTGATCCCGGGCATGTTGAGGTCCATCACGACCACGTCCGGCGCGAGCTCGGCGGCGGCGCGCACGGCGTCGGCGCCGGTCGCGGCCTGGCCGACGACGCCGATCCCCTGCTCCTCGAGCAGGTTGGCGAGCCCGGTACGGAACAGGTCGTGGTCGTCGACGAGCAGCACGCGCGGCGCATCGGGGTCCGGGCGGTCTCGTCTTTCGGGCAGCTCGCTCACTCCGCCCCTTTCCGGGCCTGGGGACGGCGCAAGTCTAATCAGCGGAAGGTGATCACGACCGTCTGGCGCCCCCACGCCCGGGCCTGGGCGAGCGTCGGGAACCAGATGTCGATCCGCTGGCCGATGATCGCCGTGCCGCGGTCCGCCGCCACGGCCTCGCCGTAGCCGGGGACGAAGAAGCGCGTGCCGAAGGGGATCAGGTTCGTGTCCACGGCGGCGACCCCGTAGCCGACCGGGAGCCCGCTCGACGTGAAGCCCGGCAGCGAGTACGCGGTGACCGAGACGGTCATCGTCTGGCCGGGGTGCGGGCCTGCCCCGGGAGGAGCGAGGCCACCCGGAGTGAGCGTCGCCGCCTTGGCACCGGCGGCGCGCGCCTGCCGGTCGAGAGCCGCGATCCGGACCGCGGTCAGCCCCTGCTGCGCTGCGAGAGCGCGGACGTAGGCGGCGCGCTCGGCATGGGCCTGCCCCAGGGCGTCGGCGGTTCGGGCCGCCGCCGCTTCGAGGCTGTCCAGCGCCGCCTCCCGCGTTGCGAGGGCGCGCTGGGCCCGCGTCAGCCGGCTGCGCGCCGTGCGCGTCTGCGTGATCACGCTGCGGTTCTGTTCGGCCGCGCGGGTGATGCCGTCGAGCCCCGTGATCAGCTCGTCGAGCGAGCCGGCGCCGAGGATGACGGCGATCGGATCCGTGTCGCCCGCCATGTAGAGCGCCCGCAACCGCTGGCCGAGCTGACGCTCGGACAGGTGAAGCGCCCGCTGCGTGACGGCGAGCTGGAGGCGCATCGACGCCCGTTCGCGCCGCACGGCGGACGAGCGCGCCCGCACGTCGGCGAGGTGGTGCCGGGCGCGGCTGAGCTGGGTCTCGAGGGAGAACAGCGAGAGGACGGCCGCGCGATGGCGCGACTCCGTCTGCGCCTCCTGTTTCCGCAGCGCTGCACCCTCCGGAGGGGAGCCTGCGGCCCCGCCGGCCACGACGGCAACGGCGAGCAGTCCGCCTGCGAAGATCGCCGCGAGCCTGCTCGTAGCACCCGGAGAGCGCACGCTCACGAGGGCCGGACCCTAGCACAGCCCCGGCCGAAATCCGGCCGGTGGTGGGGATATTTTCACACTTTACGGTAGGTTTGTGGCTCCTTGGCGGTTGCAGCCGTCAGGTGCGGTTGGTAGGGTCAAGCCCTGTGACGCACCGGCACACACCGGCGCGCCTGTTGCAGGCAGACCTCGGAGTGCGGCATTAGAGCCGGGGTAAGACAGGCGCCAGCGCTCCTCGTTTGCCTCGCGGCCGCTCTTCTGGTTGCAGGCGCAGCGACCGCCAATCCGTCGGTCGGGTCCAAGCAGTCCCAGGCCCAGACGGTGCTCGCGCAGATCAACCAGATCGACCAGGCGCTCGGGAAGAAGATCGAGGCGTACAACGGGGCGCGCTACCGGCTCGGCCAGATCGAGGGCGACCAGAAGGTCAACCGCCACGACCTCGGCGTCGCGCGCAGCAACCTCAAGCGCTCGCAGAAGGTGCTGGCCGCGCGGCTCGTCTCGCTCTACACGGCCGACCGGCAGAACACGACGCTCGACGTGCTGCTCGGCGCGAAGAGCCTCGACGACCTGCTGAGCAGCCTCGACACCGTGAACCGCGTCTCCGATCAGGACGCGACCGTGCTCCGTGAGGTGATCTCGTTCCGCAAGCTCGTGCACAAGCAGGAGCGCCAGCTCGCCGCCGCGCACACCGAGCAGGCCGGCCTCGTCTCGACCCTCGCCGCCGAGAAGGCCCACATCGAGGGCCAGCTCGCGCAGCGGCAGCAGCTCCTCTCCTCGATCCGCAGCGAGATCGCGCGGCTTCGGGCGGCCGAGCGCACGCAACAGGCCGAGCTCGCGGCCCAGGCGCGCGCACGCCTCGCCGGCGGGCAGCCGCCGTCCGACGGGATCGGGATCGGCGCCCTGACGCCCGACGGCGCCAGCGTCGTTCCGGCCTCGCAATACAGCGGTGTCGTCGGGATCGCGATGCGCTACCTCGGCACGCCGTACGTCTGGGCCGGCGCGAGCCCGGCCGGCTTCGACTGCTCCGGCTTCACGATGTACGTCTTCGCGCAGGTCGGCGTCTCGCTGCCCCACTTCACGGGTGCGCAGTACGCGATGGGCGTGCCGGTCGCGTACGACCAGCTCGAGCCCGGCGACCTCGTCTTCTTCGACGGGCTCGGCCACGAAGGCATCTACATCGGCGGCGGCCAGTTCATCCACTCACCGCACACGGGCGACGTCGTGAAGATCTCCAGCCTGACCGAGGCGTACTACTCGGGCGCCTACGTCGGCGCGCGCCGCATCCTTTAGGAGCCTCTGGCGGAATGAAGCACTGTGCCGCCACGCCGCGCTGTGCGAGCGCGATGCGGCGTCCTCGGTCGCGTCCATAGCGCTGCTATGGACGGCTCCTTGCGTCCTTGCCTCGCACTCACCCATCGCACCGCGGCGACGAGTCGTCATTTCGCCAGAGGCTGTAAGCGGACAGCTCGAACGCGCCGAGCAGCAAGAGCGCGACGGCGGCCGTCGCGGCGCCGAGCACGAAGGGCGCGCTCGGTGAGACGCGCGTCCAGAGCTGCCCCGCGACGATGCTCGCGATGAGGAGCGCGCCGCCGGACGCGGCCGCGAAGACGCCGTAGGCCGTCCCGGCGAGTCCGGGCGGCGCATAGTCGGCGACCCACGCCTTCGCCACTCCCTCGGTCGCGGCCATGTAGCCCCCGTAGACGAGGAACAGCGGCCAGACCGCCCAGGCCGCCGGCGCGACGGCGAAGCCGAGGTAGACGAGCGCGAAGACCGCGATCCCGGCGCCGAGCACGAGCGTGCGCGGCACCCGGTCGGAGAGCGAGCCGAGCGGCCAGGCAAGTCCCGAGTAGACGGTGTTGTAGGCCGCGTAGGAGAGCACGGCGAGCGTCGTGCCGAGCCCCAGTTCGTGCGCGCGCAGGAGCAGGAAGACGTCGCTCGAGTTGCCGATCGAGAACGTGACCCAGATCCCGAGCACGAGCCAGAAGGGGGTCGGGAGATCGCGCAGGCGCGCCTTGGGACGGCCCGTCGCCGTCGCGGCGGCTGCCGGCGCCTCCCGCACCGTGCGCAGGAGCAGCAGCGTTGCGAGCGCGGGCACGATCGTCACCCACAGCACACCGCGTAGCGAGAGCCCGAGGGCGAGCAGCGCGACCGCGGCGAGCGGCCCGATCACGGCCCCCGCCGTGTCCATCGCGCGGTGGTAGCCGAACGCCGAGCCGATGATCGCGGGCGGGGTCGAGTCGCGGATCAGAGCATCGCGTGGGGCCGTGCGGGCCGCCTTGCCAGCGCGGTCGACGAGCCGCGCGCCGAGCACCCAGCCCCACGCGGGCGCGGCCGCCAGCAGCGGACGGGAGGCCGCGGTCGCGGCATAGCCGCCGACGATCCACGGCTTGCGGCGGCCTCCCTCCCGGTCGGAGAGCCAGCCGGACAGACCGCGCAGCCCGACCGAGGCACCCTCCGCGAGCCCTTCGATCAGGCCCATCACCGCCACCGGCGCCCCGAGCGTGATCGTCACGAAGAGCGGCACGATCGGATAGGCGAGCTCGCTGGCAAGGTCGTTGGCGAACGAGACCCAGCCGAGCGCGCGCACGTTCGCCGGCAGGATCCCGCGCGCGCGTCGGATCCGCCCGGGCAACGCTTCTACTCGGCGGAGTAGAGCGCGTCGATCTCGGCGGCGAAGTTCTCCTGCACGACCTTGCGCTTCAGCTTCAGGGTCGGCGTGATCTCGCCCTCGTCGGCGGAGAAGTCGCGCCGGAGGATGCTGAAGCGCTTGATCTGCTCGAAGCGCGAGAGCTCGCCGTTCACCTGGTCGACGAGCGCCTTGATGCGCGCCTCGATGTCGGGGAGCGCGCGGGCGTCGTCCTCGAGCGTGATCAGCGCCGTGACATACGGGCGGCGGTCGCCGATCACGACGGCGTGCGAGACGAGCGGCGAGCCCTTCAGCAGGTTCTCGATGTTCGCCGGCGCCACGTTCTTGCCGCCCGCGGTGATCAGGATGTCCTTCTTGCGGTCGGTGATCGTGACGAAGCCGTCGGGCTCGATCACCGCGACGTCGCCCGAGTGGAGCCAGCCGTCGTCGTCGAGCACCGCGCGCGTCGCCTCGGGCTCCTTGTAGTAGCCCTGGAAGACCGTGTCGGCGCGGATCAGCAGCTCCCCGTCCTCGCCCAGGCGGAGCTCGGTGCCGGGGAGCGCCGGGCCGACCGTGCCGAAGCGGTAGGCGTCCGGCCGGTTCACCGTCGCCGCCGACGTGCACTCGGTGAGGCCGTAGCCCTCGAGGATGAGCACGTCGAGCGCGTGGAAGAACTCCGCCACCTCCCTGGCGAGCGGCGCTCCGCCGGAGATCCCGACGCGCAGGCGCCCGCCCAGGCGCGCCTGCACCCGCGAGTAGACGAGCTTCGCCGCGAGCCGGTGCTGCGCGGCGAGCGAGGCCGGGATAGGCTCGTGCGCGACGCGCAGCGCGCTCACGCGCCGGCCGACGCCGAGCGACCAGTCGATCAGCCGCCGCTTGACCCCGGTGGCCGCCTCGAACTGGGCCAGGACGAGCGTGTGGATCTTCTCGTAGACCCGCGGCACGCTCGGGAAGACGGTCGGCCGCACTTCGAGCAGCGCGTCCCCCACGTCGAGCGGGTTCGGGCAGAACGCGATCGTGTAGCCGACGTAGGGGCCCGAGAGGTGCATGAGGCGCCCGAAGTTGTGCGCGAGCGGCAGGTAGAGCACCATCGAGTCGCCGGCGATCGTGAAGTCGCCCAGCCCGTCCACGACGGCCACCATCGCGTAGTAGTTGAGGTGCGAGATCATGCAGGCCTTGGGAGGCCCGGTCGTTCCGGACGTGTAGATGTAGGTGAAGAGGTCGTCCTCGTGGATCGCCGCCACGGCGTCGTCCAGCGCGCGCGGGTGCTCGGCGGCGTAGGCGCGGCCGCGGTCGGCGAGCTCGTCGAGGCCGGCGAAGGTGAGCACGTGGCGGAGCGGCGGGCCGCCCTCGAGCTTCGCCAGCTGCTCGTCGTTCTCCACCACGACGCCGATCGCCTCGGAATGCTCGAGGACGTAGTGGCAGTCCTTCGCCGAGTTGTTCGCGTAGACCGGCGCGGTGATCGCGCCGACGCAGGCGGCGGCGAAGTCGAAGAGCGCCCACTCGAGCGTCGTCGAGCCGAGGATCGCGAGCGTCTCGCCCTTGCGCACGCCGAGCGCCAGGAGGCCGTTGGCGAGCGCCTCGACGCGCTCGGCCGCCTCACTCCAGGAGACCTCGCGCCAGGCTGCGCCGTCCTTGACGAGGTACGCGGGAACCGCGTCGTCGCGCGTGGCGCCTTCGCGCCACAGTGCGGCGATCGTGCGGGCGCGCGGCGCCGGGACCGGCGTGGCGGGGGTCTCGGTCAGCGACTCGGCCATCTCAGCGCCTAGCTTACGGGAGGCAGGAGCCGCGGCGGTGCGGGCGAATTCGTCCGGTCCCGCCTAGACTTCGAGGTCACATGCGCACCACCTGGAACGGCGCGATCAGCTTCGGGCTGGTCACGATCCCAATCGGCCTTGCAATCGCGACCGAGCCGCGCGCGAAGGCCTCGGACGTCACCTTCCGGACGCTGCACCGGGAGTGCGGCACGCCGATCAAGCAGAAGCGCTGGTGCCCCGTCCACGAGCGGGAGGTGGGCTCCGACGAGCTCGTGAAGGGCTGGGAGGTCGCGAAGGGGCAGTACGTGACGATCGAGGACGACGAGCTCGAGGCGATCCAGCTCGACAGTTCCCCGTCGATCGAGATCGAGCGCTTCGTGCGGCTCGAGGAGGTCGATCCGGTCTACTTCGACCGCACCTACTACCTCGCCCCCTCGAGCCAGCCTGCGGCGCGGCGGCCGTACGTGCTGCTGCTCGCCGCGATGCACGAGACGAACATGGCCGCCCTCGGCCGTTTCGTCCTCCGCGGCGCCGAGAAGATCTGCCTGATCCGGCCGTACGGGAACGCGCTCGCGCTCGAGACGCTCTTCCTCGCCGAGGACATCCGCTCGAAGGCCGAGATCGAGGAGGCCGCCGAGGGGGTCGAGGTGAAGGAGGCGGAGCTCGACCTCGCCCGCCAGGTGATCGCGAGCCTCGCGGGCCCGTTCGAGCCCGACGCGCTCGAGAGCCACTACCGCGCCAGCCTTCACGACCTGCTCGAGGCCAAGCGCGCCGGCGAGCCGCTCGTGCAGGCCCAGCCGGTGCCCGAGGCGACGCCGTCAGCGGACCTGCTGGACGCCCTGCGCGCGTCGATCGCCGAGGCGAAGCAGGCGAAGGAGCCCAAGCAGAAGCCCGCACCGAAGGCGCGCGCTTCCAAGGCTGTGAAGAAGCGCTAGGGCTAGGCGGCGGACTGCGAGGAGGCGCCGAGCGCCTGCAGCTGCGCCTGGAACAGGAACTTGTCGATCTTGCCGTGGTAGATCGGCACGCCCTCCTGCATGCACACGCGGATGACCTCGTCGCGGTCGATGCCGAGCTCCTTCGAAAGCTCTTCGGGCGTGAGATGGTTCGGCATGGTGCTCCTTCCGATCGGGCACGAAAAAACCCGCCGGCGCAAGGCGCTCAGACGGGCTCGGTCGCTGCTCCTTCGTAGTTGACGGCGTGACTCAAAGAGCCCGCCCTCCGAAACTGCTCATGGGCTAACTCTACTATCCGGGCGTGACGGACGCAAAGGTATTCGCCGGCTTCGAGGAGCGGCGGGCCGAGGTGCGCGGCGCCACGCTGCGCTACCTCGTCGGCGGGGCCGGGCCGCCGCTCGTGCTCGTGCACGGGCTCGCGGGCGCCGCGTCGAACTGGGTCGAGCTCGCGCCGCTGCTCGCCCGCCGCCACCGGGTGCTGATCCCCGAGCTGCCGGGGCACGGCGGCTCCGATCCGCTTCCCGCCGCTCCGTCGCTCGACCCGTTCGCGGATCGCGTGATCGAGGTGGCCCGGCTCGAGGGCATGCTCCCCGCGGCGCTCGCCGGCCACTCGCTCGGCGGCACCGTCGCGCTGCGGGCCGCCGCCCGGCATCCGCGCGACGTGACGGCGGTGGTGCTGCTCGCGGGCGCGGGGATCACCTCGGCCGGACGGAGCATCGAGAACGCGCTCACGCTCGCGGTGCTCGGCGCCGGGAAGGCGATCGCGCCGCTGCGCGGGCTGATCGCCCGGAGGCCATGGACGCGCCGCGCGGTGTTCGGGTACTGGCAGGTCGCCGACCCTCCGGCGCTGTCGGCCGTCGCGACCGAGGGCTTCCTCGCCGGGCCCGGCCTGCACCTGGACGTGGACCAGGCCGGTTACGCGCTTCAGGCCGACGACGCGCGGCTCGGCCTCGATCGCGTGCGCTGTCCGTGCCTGTGCGTGTGGGGCGCGGACGACCACCTCGTCCCGCTCAGCGACGGGTTCGACTACGCGCGCCGGCTCGGTGCGCCGCTGCGCGTGATCGCCGACTGCGGTCACCTGCTGATCGGCGAGCGCCCGGCCGCCTGCGCCGACGCGATCGAGACCTTTCTGAGGAGCTTCTGACGTACCATTCAGGCTGATGAGTGCGTCTCTCCGCATCGGTGTCGTCGGCGACTATGGCGAAAGGAGAGAGACGCACCGGGCGACGAATGCCGAGCTGGCGGCGGCCGGTGTCGACTTCGTCTGGGTGCCGACCGCCGGCGTCGGAGATCCCTCCCGCTCGCTCGCCGACTTCGACGGCCTGTTGATCTCGCCGGGGAGCCCGTACGAGAGCATGGACGGCGCCCTTGCCGCGATCCGCTTTGCCCGCGAACGAAGAGTGCCGCTGGTGGGCACGTGCGGCGGCTTTCAGCACGTCGTGCTGGAGGCGGCGCGAAACATGCTCGGAATCGAGGATGCCGACCACGCGGAGACGAATCCCGAAGCCGAGCATCTGGCGGTGACGCCCCTCGCCTGCTCACTCGACGGCCAGCGCCACTCGGTGCAGCTCGTTCCCGGCTCACGCGCGGCCGCGATCTACGGCGCCGAGCAGGTGGTTGAGCCCTACTACTGCAGCTACGGACTCAACCCCGCGCTCGAGCCCCGACTCGAGGCGGTCGGCCTCCGCGTCAGCGGGCGCGACGAGAACGGCAGTGCGCGCGTTGTCGAGCTCGACGGGCACCCCTTCTTCGTCGCCACGCTCTATGTGTTCCAGGCACGCGACGACCGCACGCTCCCGCACCCGCTCACGGCCGCGTTTCTCGCGGCCGCACTGGTTAGCGGTCTACACCGGGTTCGGGATCTCGAGGAACTCCCACTCGAGCCCGAACTCGCCGGCTAGTCGCTCGGCGAGCGCCTGCACGCCCAGCCGCTCGGTCGCGTAGTGCCCGGCGGCGACGAACGTGATCCCGAGCTCACGGGCGGTGTGGAGGGTCGGCTCCTCGGGCTCGCCCGTGAGGTAGACGTCGTAGCCCTCGCGCGCGGCCGAGATCAGGTCGTGCCCCGCGGAGCCGGTCGCGATCGCCACCCGCCGCACGGGATCGGGGCCCTCAGCGAAGACGAGCGGCTCGCGCCCGGTCTCCTCCCGCACCCGTTCGACGAGGTCTGCCAGCGGGAGCGGGGCCGGCAGGCGGCCGCCGACGCCGAACCCGAGGAAAGGCCCGTCGACCTCGACGCCGAGCCGCGCCGCGAGCCGGGCGGCGTTGCCGAGCCCCGGGTGCGCGTCGAGCGGCAGGTGGTAGGCGGCAAGGGTCAGGTCGGCGTCGAAGAGCGCCTGCAGGCGGCCGCGCTGGCGGGCGTCGACGACGAGCGGCTCGTTCCGCCACCAGATCCCGTGATGGACGAGCAGGAGCTGGGCTCCGGCCGCGGCGGCGGCGCGGAACAGCTCGAGCGAGGCCGAGACGCCGCAGGCGAGCCTCGTCACCTCGCGCGCGCCGAGCACCTGCGCGCCGGCAGGCCCGAACTCGGCGTAGGAGCCCACGTCGAGCAACTCGTCGGCGAAGGCGAGGATCTCGTCGCGGCGGGCCATCCGCCCATTCTAGGAGGCCGCCGCCCCCTCGAACGGCGCCGCCGCCTCGTCGGGCGCCGAGAGGAACTGGACGCGGTTGGCGACCACCTCGATCGCGCTGCGGCGCTTGCCCTCCTCCTCCCACGAGCGGCTTCGCAGGTACCCGTCCACGGCCACGCGCTTGCCCTTCGCGAGGTAGCGCTCGCAGGCCTCTGCCTGCTTGTTCCAGACGGCGATGCGCACGAAGTCGGCGCCGCCCGCCGGCGTCGGCCGGTCGATCGCGAGCAGGAAGTTCGCCACCTTCTTCTCGTCGCCGAGGTCCTTCAGCTCGACGTCGCTCGCCAGGTTGCCGATCAGGGTCACCACGTTCACGCTCTCCTCCTCCGTTGTCGGTAGAGGCAACGTAGCGTGCCAAGTGTGTCCCGTCTGTGTCCGAAGCGCGCCGAGTCGCTAACCTATGCCCGCTCGGGGTGTGGCGCAGCCTGGTAGCGCGCTCCGTTCGGGTCGGAGAGGTCCCCAGTTCAAATCTGGGCACCCCGATGAGCAGGGTCCCGTCCGGCGCGGCCGGCGGGGCCCGCGCACGTCTCAGTCGACCGAGCGCACGCGCGCGCTCACGAGCGGCAGCAGCCAGAGGAGCGCGCCGAGCGTCGCGCCCGCGGCGATGATCTCCTGCGGCGCGAACAGGCCGGCGAGGCCCGCGGCGACGAGGTAGCCGACGGGCGTCAGCCCCAGCGAGCCGAAGAAGTCGAGGCTGATCACGCGCGAGAGGTAGCCCTCCGGCACGAGCTCGGTCAGCATCGTCATCCAGAGCCCGATCCCGGTGCCGATGAAGAAGCCGCGCACGAGCGCCGCGCCGGCGGCGAGCGGGAACCACGGCGCGAGCGCGAGCAGCAGCATGAACGCGTCGTTGATCGAGAAGGCGCAGAAGCAGAGGATCGCGCGGCGCCGGCGCGGGTTCACGTGCGCGAACGTGAACGAGCCGAGCACCATCCCGGCCGCCGTGAGGCTGAAGATCAGCCCGTAGGCGCCGACCCCGAGGTGGAAGTGCGACCTCACGAGGCGCGGCAGCAGCGTCTGGAACGGCGCCATCGCCACCATCAGGATCAACGTCGTCACCGCGATCCCGCTCCAGAGCCAGGGCACGCTCGCGACGTAGCGGAACCCGTCGGCGAGGTCGCGCCACGGCCCCTGGGCGGGCTCCTGCTCGAGCCGGCGCGGCCGCGCCCGCCAGAGGAGCGCGGCCGAGAAGACGAACGACGCGGCGTCCGCTGTGAAGACCGTGGTCGAGCCGAGCGTCCCGTACAGCAGCGCCGCGAGCGCGGGCCCGGCGATCGCCGCCGTCTGCCGCGCCACGTTCAGCATCGAGTTCGCCGAGGCGAGCATGGGCTGGTCGACGACGAGCGGCACGATCCCGCCGAAGGCGGGCTGGAAGAAGCCGTCGGCGAGCCCGATCAGCGCCACGAGCACGAGGATCGCCGTGAACGAGAGGCGCCCCGTCGCGTCGAGTGCGGCGAGGACTCCCACCAGCCCGGCGCGGGCGAGGTCGGAGCCGATCATCAGCCGCCGACGCGGGTAGCGGTCGGCGATCACGCCGCCGATCAGGAGCGTCGTCAGCAACGCGGCCGACTCGAGCGCGAGCACGAGGCCGAGCGAGCCCGCCGAGCCGGTCAGTGTCGTCACGTACCACCCGATTGCGACCAGGAAGGCCGCGTCGCCCGCGAACGAGACCGTCTGCCCGCCCCAGAGCAGGCGGAAGTCGCGGCTCGAGAACGCCGCGAGCGCGCGGGTGCGGGAAGAGGCCTCCATCGGTGCCGAGGCTATTCTCTCGGGCGTGTCGGACTCGACGCTCAGAGCGGTTCTCTTCGACGTCGACTTCACGCTCGTGCGGCCGGGGCCCGACCTCGGCCCTGAGGGCTACGTGCGCCTCGCGGAGCGGCACGGGCTCGCGCTCGACGTGTCGCGTCACGACGAGGCGCGGCGCGCGGCCTTCGCCGAGCTGAAGCGCCACCCGGAGCTCGAGCACGACGACGAGGTCTGGGTCGCGTTCACCGAGCGGATCATCCGCGGGATGGGCGGTGACGCCGACGGCGCGTACGCCTGCGCGGCCGAGATGGTCGCCGCCTGGGAGCAGCACGACAACTTCGAGCTCTACGAGGACGCCGTGCCGGTGCTCGACGACCTGCGCGCCCGCGGGCTCAGGCTCGGGCTCGTCTCGAACACGAGCCGCGACCTCGACGAGTTCGTCGTCCACCACTCACTCGAGGTCGACGTTGCGATCGGCTCGCGCTCGCACGGGAAGACCAAGCCCGACCCGACGATCTTCCGGGCCGCGCTCGAGCGGCTCGGCGTCGGGCCCGCGGCGGCGGCGATGGTGGGCGACTCGGTCGAGGACGACATCGAGGGCGCGCTCGCGCTCGGGATGCGCGCGATCCTGCTCGACCGGGAGGGCCTCTATCCGGACGTCGAGCCGCGGATCGCCGACCTCGCCGCGCT
>Ga0315273_10004238_pt1 | contig 17517 bp, 11 predicted proteins | sample YL17G02_0_MG_FD_205753 | JGI IMG/M metagenome (GOLD analysis project Ga0315273, IMG submission 205753) | Sediment microbial communities from Yellowstone Lake, YNP, Wyoming, USA - YL17G02_0 | ecosystem: Environmental > Aquatic > Freshwater > Lake > Sediment | place: USA: Wyoming | collected...
TGACGACAACGGCGGCGCCGGACAAAGCGACGCCACGGGCGGCACGGCGGCAGCCGGCGACCAGACCACCGGACGGCTGGTCTCCCAGAGGATGATCTACTACGAGCAGGGGATGCAGGTCCTGCAGCCCGCCTACCTGTTCATGGTGCTGACGACCGGTCCGGGCGGCATGACCGCGGGTCACACCTGGCTCGTCCCGGCCGTGCGCAACACCCCGGAGCCGATCGTCAACCGTCTGCTCCCCAGCAACGAGCTGCCGATCCTCGCGGCACCCGACCTCATCAACCCCGTGCCGATCTGCGTCCAACCGGAGAAGATCAAGTACGGGCGCTATCTCCTGCGCAACGACGACCCCGGCTGGACCGTGGACACGCAGGGGTTCCGCACCAACATCGACGCCACCAACGCGTTGATCCGCACCTTTGTGCCGTCGCTGCCGCCGGTCGACAACGCGCAGTACTACTGGAACTACCCGTGGCTGTGGGAGCCCACCGGGTCGCCGGCGACCGACTTCAGCCCGTCGTTCCCGGGCTCGGTCAACGTCGCCTTGATCGAAGGCCATGGAGGGCAGTGGATCATCTCCACGCTGTCCAACTGCTGCGACGTGATCGACCTGCCGAAGATCACCGGGTTCGGCGGCTACCACACCCCGTCGGAGCTGACCGACTACGTCATCTGGCAGTCGTGCGACGTGGTGCCGGCGCCGGGTGATCCCTACGGCTTCAACTACGTCTCGCCCGCGTCGCCGTTCGACGTGTGGTTCGGGATGTTCGACGGGATGCGCGGCACCTACGGGTACCGCACGACGATGAACATCTGGAACGGCGTGGGCGCCAAGTTCGGCGGCGACCTCGGCATCGGCGCCGCCAACCTCTCCGCCTGGTTCACCGAGTGCAGCAACAACGTCTTCCACCACGGCGGCGGGTGGAACTACGGAAGCGCCGTGCTGATCTCGGGGCACGAGGGGGACTCGCTGTACGACACCTGTCCACTGCCGCCGCCCGGCTCCCTCACCATCTGGTGGCAGCACCCCTGAAACCCCGTTCCACGGCGCAACTGGCAGCAAGGGAGGGCCCGCGGGCCCTCCCTTGTCTGTCGCCGGCTGGCCTCAGCCGGCTCGCTCGAGGTGGCGGCGCGGCTCGCGGGTCAGCGGGTAGACGATCCGGCCGCCAACCATGGTCATGTCCACAGTTGTGTTCCAGAGCTGGTTCGGCGTCAGGGTCGTGGGGTCCCTCGTCCACACGGCGAGGTCGGCGAGCTTCCCGGCCTCTAGGGAGCCCTTGATCGTCTCCTCGTGGGCGGCGTACGCCGCGCCGATGGTGTGGGCGCGCAGCGCCTCGCCGAACGTCAGGCACTGGTCCGGGCCGATGACGACGTTGGTTGCGGTGCTGCGCGCCATCGCCGTCGCCAGCGTCGACTGCGGCGTGTAGAGCGGGCACGTCGGCGTGTCGGAGCCGATGGCGACGGGGATGCCGGCGTCGAGCCACTCGCGCAGCACGACGGCGCGCTGGCAGCGCTCGGCGCCGAACAGGCTGACCCAGCCGTCGCCGGCGGTCCTGATGAACCCGGGGTTGGTGCTGATCACGACTCCCAGGTCCTTGATCCGTGCGGTCGCATCGGTTGTGGAGAGGATGCAGTGCTCGATGCGGTGGCGGGCATCCGCGCGCGGATTGGCGTTGAGAGCCTCTTCGTACGCGTCGAGCGCGAGGTCCACCGCGGCATCACCGATGCAGTGCACGCAGATCTGCCGGCCGGTGTCGTGGAGCGTACGCAGCGTCTGCTTGAACGAGCTCGGCTCCCACGTCGGCATGTCCCAACTGATGCCGTTGTGCGGCTCGTGGCAATACGCCGTGGGCCCCTGCCCGTCGATGAGGAACTTGTAGCCGGGGACGCGGGTGAAGGCGTCCTGGTAGAACTCGATGCCGTTGAGCGCCTTGTCGAGGTCGTTCGGGTACTCGAGCGTGTAGTAGAGGTCGCCGCGCAGGTACAGCGTCGCCTCCTTGTAGAGCTCCTGGTAGAGGCGAATGTCGTCGCCGCGGATGTTCACGTCCTGGAAGCTGGTGACCCCGAGCGCGGCAAACGTCTTCTGCGTCCACAACAGGCTGTGGCGGACGTCATCCTCGGTGAACGGCGGGATGTAGCGGCGCAGCAGGTCCATCGCACGGTGGTTGAAGAGCACGCCAGTAGGCTCGCCGAAGGAGTCCTTCTCGATGATCCCTCCGGTCGGGCTCTCGGTGGCCCCGGTGATCCCGGCGATCTCGAGCGCGCGGGAGTTCGCCGAGCCGTAGTGCCCACCCTGGTGGAACACGAACACCGGGTGGTCCGGGGAGATCGGGTCGAGGTCGTGACGGTTGGGGATCTCGGCCATCCAGTAGTAGCCGTTGATCCACTGCCCGGCCGGTGTCGCGGCGATCACCGGGACCAGCGCGGCCTTCAGGTCGGTGATCGACTTCACCGCCGGGGGCACGAACGGCGTGTAGTAGGTTCCGCACAGCCCGAAGAGCTGGAAGTGGTTGTGCGGGTCGACGAAGCCGGGCGTGACCGTCCGCCCCTTGAGCTCGATCACCCGGGTGGTGGGCCCGGCGAGCGCGCGGATCGCCGCGTCCGTGCCGGTCTGCATCACGAGACCATCCCTGACGGCCACGGCCTGAGCCTGGGTGTCGCCGGGATCGACGGTGAGGACCTTGCCGCCGACCAGGATCGTGTCGGCGACGAGGGCCGGGGCGCCGGCGCCGCGGGCAAGCGCGATGCCGGGAAGGGCGGCGCCCGTCAGCATGATGAACTCGCTGCGTGTCAGTCCGTTTCGGTCTTGCGCCATGGTGCTCACCTCACCGGTCGCATTCGGTTCCGACGCGCGTAGCGGCGCAAGACGGCTCGATGAGCCTGCGGCGCCGTGGTCGACCGGTTGCGAAGGACTCCGGCCGCTGGGGAGAGAGGCGCTCTAAGTCGAGAAGAACGTGTGCTGCCGCGCGTCGCGTTGATTCAGGATAGCATCGAATCGACGGGACCGGGTTCCTGTGCTTGAAAGCGCCTGCGGCCTTCCCGGTGGACGATCTCCGGCGTACCCTGGTCGCGCGACACGGGAGGTCAACGATGGCGTCGTTGGCGAAATCGGTGCGGCGGGACGCTGCGTTCGCGGTCAACCAGGACCACTGGCGCACGGTGATGAACCGGCTTCGCGCGGAAGAGGAGAAGCTGCGCGAGGGCGGCGGCGCCAAGGCCGCCGAGCGGCAGAAGTCGCAGGGCAAGATGCTCGCCCGCGAGCGCATCGCCGCGCTCACCGACCGCGGCAAGCCGTTCCTGGAGCTCGGCCTGTGGACCGCGTGGGGGATGTACGAGGAGTGGGGCGGCGCCCCGGCCGCCGGTGTGGTCACCGGGCTCGGCATGGTCTCCGGCCGGGTCTGCGTGATCGTCGCCAACGACGCCACCGTGAAGGCGGGCGCGTGGTTCCCGATCACCTGCAAGAAGGTGCTGCGCGCGCAGGAGATCGCCATGGAGAACCGGCTTCCGGTGATCTACCTGGTGGACTCTGCCGGGGTGTTTCTGCCGCTCCAGGACGAGATCTTCCCCGACAAGGAGCACTTCGGGCGCGCATTTTTCAACAACGCCCGCCTCTCCGCGGAAGGGGTCTATCAGATCGCCGCGATCATGGGACCGTGCGTCGCGGGCGGCGCCTACCTGCCGATCATGTCGGACGAGGCGCTGATCGTCGAGAAGACCGGCTCGATCTTCCTCGCCGGCCCGCACCTGGTGAAGGCGGCGATCGGCGAGCAGATCGACACCGAGGCGCTCGGCGGCGCCGAGGTGCAGACCGACGTCTCGATGGTCGTCGACGACCGCTACCCCGACGACGCCGCGTGCATCGAGGCGATCCGCGCCCGCATCGGCCAGTTGGCGCGGCCGCGCCTCGCCCCGTACGACCGCATCGCCGAGCAGTCCCCGGTCGCCGACCCGGCCGACGTGATCGGCGTGATCCCGCCGGACCGAGCCCGCCCGTACGACACCTACGCGCTCCTCGCCCACCTGCTCGACGGCTCGGAGCTCGAGGAGTACAAGGCCACCTCGGGGCGGACGTTGGTGTGCGGCACCGGCCGCATCAAGGGGTGGGCCGTGGGGATCGTCGCCAACCAGCGCGCGGTCGTGTCGCGCCGGCGCGGCCTCGATGCGAAGGCGAAGGAGATGCAGATTGGCGGCGTCATCTACCCAGACTCCGCCGACAAAGGCGCCCGCTTCATCGAGCTGTGCAACCAGAAGGGGATTCCGCTGGTGTTCCTGCAGGACGTGACCGGGTTCATGGTGGGATCGAAGGCCGAGCGCGAGGGGATCATCAAGGATGGCGCCAAGATGGTCAACGCCGTGGCGAACTCGACGGTGCCGAAGCTCACGATCTTCGTCGGCAACTCAAACGGCGCCGGCAACTACGCGATGTGCGGCAAGGCGTACGACCCGCGCTTCATCTTCGCCTGGCCGTCGGCGTCGATCGCCGTAATGGGTGGCGAGGTGGCGGCGCAGACGCTGCTCTCGATTCAGACCAAGAACCGGGGCGAGGACGTCAGCGATGAGGAGAAGAAGGCGCGGCTGGCCGATATCAAGGCGCGCTACGACGCCACCACCGACCCGCGCTACGCGGCCGCGCGGTTGTGGGTCGACGGCATCCTCGACCCGCGTGACACCCGCGAGGTGATCTCGGCGTGCCTCGAATCGGCGGCGCACGAGGGGCAGCAGAGGCCTTTTAGGTGGGGGGTGTTGCAGACGTAGAGTGGTTTGGAGATACATGCAATCATCGTTGCCACCTCCGACGTTTTGAAAGCGGGCACGCCGGCGTCTCTGGTTCGACTCGGTGTGCCGGGGAGCTCCAGGGCAGCAGAGCGAGCAAAACGTCGGAAGTGGCACGCGCGCGCCGCGCGGGGCGCGGCGCGGAGTGTTTGTGTCGCCAAGGCGTCGCGCTCAGGCGCGCCACCGTTCTTTCTGCCTGTTTGGAGTTGTTTCAGGGTTTGGCGAGGCGCTTGCGGGCCTCGTCGGCGTTCGCTCCGCGCGGGGCGAGCTCGAGGTAGCGCTTGTACTGCGCCTTTGCCTGGTCGCGGCGGCCGAGCCTCTCGAGGCAATCGCCGAGGCCCCACACCGAGGATGGGTACGCCGGGTTCAGCTCGAGCGCCTTGCGGTAGCTCGCCACGGACTCGTCGAGCTTCCCGGCGGCGGCAAGACCCTCGCCGAGCGAGTCGTGGGGGTTGGCGTCGCCCGGGGCGAGCTCGACGTAGCGGCGGAACTCGGCGATCGCGTCGTCGTTGTGCCCCTGGCGAAGGAGCGCGTAGCCGAGCGAGTTGTGCGTCGCGCCGCGTTCGGGCTGCAGGGCGAGAGCATCGCGGTACGCCTTGTCGGCTGCCGGCCAGTCCTTCTCGTACTCGGCGATTCGCGCCGCGGCGAGGTGACCCCGATGGGCGTCGAGCTTGCCGATCGCGGCCGCCTGATCGCGTGCCTTGGCGACGCTGCCGCCGGCTACTCCGGGAGCGTAAAGGTAATACTGGAGCAACGCCTGGTGCGCCTCGGCCGATGACGGGTCGAGCGCGACCGCCTTCTCGAATGCGGTCTTGGCCTTGCCGGCCAGCGAGGCGGCCTTGAACAGGCCTGCCCTCCCGGCCTTCGAGCTGTAGGCCGAGCCGAGCCACACCTGGTAGCGCGAGCTCCCGGGCTCGATCGTCGCTGCCTTTTCGAGGTGGGCCACGGCGCCGTCGAGGTCGCCGGTCGAGTTGGCCAGGGCCATGCCGTAGTAGGCGTGGGCGCGAGCGTTGCCGGGCTCGGCCTGGACCACCGTTGCGAGCAGCGTGGCGGCCTCGGCGTACTGCCGCTTCTCGAACAGCGCGACCGCCTGGTCGACGGGCTCGTCGGCGCACGTGGCGGCCGCAACCAGCGCCGACATCGCGGCGGCGAGCATCACGTTCCGGATCGTCCTCATGAGTCGAGCATCATAATTCGGTCGGAGCCAGTCGGGCCTATTTGGGAATCTGCCCTTCGGTCGTTGCATTTCCTCCCGATCCTCGATCCTCGATCCTCGATCCTCGATCCTCGATCCTCGATCCTCGATCCTCGATCCCCGATCCCCGGACCCCGGACCCCGGACCCCGGCCTCACCTCAACCTAATGTCGATGTCTCCCACCCCCGCCGAGGCGTCGATCGACGCCTTGCCGGGGCCGCGGCTCGACAGGGAGTGGGCGATGAAACCGCTGCCGTCCTCGCGGCCCTTGGGCGAGCGCAGCGAGGCGTCGCCGACGCCGCTGCTGCCGCTGATCTCACCGAACGCCGAGAAATCGCCCTCGATGCGCACGTTGCCGACGCCCACCTCGGCCTCGATATCGGCGGCGAGGTCGAGCACACGGAGGTCGCCGACACCCAGCTCGATTTTGACGATGACGCCCGGCGGCAGGCGGAGCGACCAGTCCTCGCCGAAGCGGTGGTCGTCGTCGTGCTTCTCGCTCATGCGCAGGTGCAGCGTGTCACCCTTCACCTCGCTCTCGATTTGGAGCTCCTCGAGCTCGCGTCGTGCGCGCGCGGATCCGGTCCACCCCTTCTTGGCACTGACCTCGACGTGGGCGGTGATGCGGCCCGAGTCCTCGGCAATCACCTCGACGTCGCCGACGCCGACCTCAAGCACGACACGGGTGATCCCGGTCGCGGGTTGGTTGAAATCAAAGGTGCGCTCCACGTTGCTCGCCTGGGCGTTGATCGCCATCAGGCTGGCTGTCAGGACGAAAGGTATGGTCCGCATCGTGAGTTCCCTCTCACCCGGTTAAACGCTCGAACCGTTCCAGAGGTTCTCTGGCCGTTCCTTGACCCCGGATCCCCGACCCCGGACCCCGCCTCTTTTCCTACGGTCGCACGAACGGGTTGGTGGCCATCTCCTCGCCGATGGTTGTCTCGGGACCGTGCCCGCAGATCACACGGGTGTCGCCGGGCAGACGGTAGAGCACCTCGCGTATCGAGCGCTCGAGCAGCTCGAACGAGCCGCCCCACAGGTCCGTGCGCCCGATCGAGCCGGCGAACAGCACGTCGCCGACCACCGCAATCGACGGCTTTGCAGCTTCTTCGAGCAGCACGACGTGTCCTGGCGAATGGCCGGGGCAGTGGCGGACCTTCAGGCGGGAGGCGCCGGCGGCAACGTGGTCGCCATCGGCCAGCAGACCGTCCTCGAGCACCTCCTCCGGGACCGGGAAACCGAACATGCGCGCCTGCATCGGCAGGTTGTGGAGCAGCGGCAGGTCCTCGCGGTGGAGCAGCAGCCGTGCCGCCGGGAACACGCGCTTGACGTCGGCGACCCCGAACGCGTGGTCGATGTGGGCGTGAGTGAGGACGATGGCGCGCGGCTCCAGGCGTTCCTCGCGCACCGCCTCGATGACCACCTCGACGTCGAAGCCCGGATCGACGATCAACGCCTCGCGCGTCGCTTCGTCGGCAAGCACCACGCAGCGGGCGAGGAACGGGCCGATCTCGAACTGGAGGAGCTTCACGCCGGCCCGCCCCCGAGCTCGTCGAGCAGCCGCTCGAGCAGGAGGCGCAGCTTGCCCTTGGCGGCCTCGCCGGCCTCGATCACCTCCTCGTGGGTGAGCGGCTGCCCGGTGATGCCGGCCGCCGGGTTGGTCGCCAGCGAAAGCACGAGCACGCGCATCCCCATGTGCCGCGCCGCGACGACCTCCTGCACCGTCGACATCCCGACCACGGTGCCGCCGACGCGCCGCAGCATCTCGATCTCCGCGGGCGTCTCGTAGCTGGGCCCGAGCACGCCGGCGTACACCCCCTCGCGGACGGTGAACCCGGCGGCGGCGGCGTGACGCAGCGCCATCTCGCGCAGCGCCGGGTCGTAGGCGTGGGTCATGTCCGGGAACAGCGGCTTGCGCCACATCAGCCACTCGCCGACCAGCGGGTTGGCGCCCTGGAGGTTGATGTGGTCCCGGACCACGACGAGGGTGCCCGGGACGAGGCCAGGATCCATGGCGCCAGAGGCGTTGGTGGCGATGTACACCGGGGCGCGGAGCAGGCCGGCGAGACGCGGGATCGCCGCCACCTCGTAGGTCGAGTACCCCTGGTAGAGGTGGAACCGCCCGTTGAACACCAGCAGGCCGTCACCGCCGCGTCGCCACACGGAAAGTGTCGGCGTGTGGCCGAGCAGCGCCTGGATCGGGAACGGGAAGATCTCGGCGTACGGGACATCGGCCGCCCGCTCCCAGCCGGCCGGCTGCAGGGTGATCCCCGAGCCCGCCACCAGCGCGGCGCGTAGACGGCCGGGGTCGTGGCGCGCCGCGAATCCGCGGGCGCTCTCCTCGAGCATCGCAGGGGTGAGTGTGCTCATCGCCGGCAAGGATAATCCAATCGGCGTCCGCAGCCGCACTCCTGCCCAACGCTCTCCGAGTCGTGGTCGTATTCCCGACCAGAGCCATGCTGAGACGGCACTTGCCCTGGCTGCTTCTCGTTGTCGCGGCGACGCCAGCGCCCGGCATGGCCCGGACGTGTGGGTCGTGGTCAAGGATCAGCGCCGAGCCGCCGTTCGGCGGCGCCTCGCTGAACGCTGTGACCTACGGAGATGGAGAGCTCGTGGCTGTCGGCGACGGCGGCCCGGTCGTCACGAGCCCCGACGGCGTCGTCTGGACCGGCAGCTTTTTCGCCATGCTGGGACGCCGCGCCGGTGGGACGATGATGATAGTTCTTGTCAGCCGCGACGGGACGATCTGGAACGAGTTTGCGGATCTTCCGCTCGTACTGTTACCTCGAAGCCCGGGTGAACCTCGAGCGCAAGGCGCCCGCAGCCGCCGGCTGCCTGGGCGAACGGATGCAATCCGTGGGACTCGTCGGGCCGGGGAACGAGCACGCGTCGTGGGTGATCGCGCGGCTCCCCGAAAAGGACGCCGCCGTGCTCGCCGCGGCGCGAGCCGCCAGCGCGGACGTGCTGCTCACCGGTGATCTGCGACATTTCGGCTCCCTGATGACGCGCGCCGATCTGCCACTTTACGTGGCCACGGTGCGCGAGTTCCTACTCAAGGGTGCCTTGGGACTGGAGCGCTCCACATCGCGGTCGCCTCGCTCCGGGGTTCGGCCTGAGCGGCAGTGGAAACACCGCGGAAGGACGTGACCCGGCGCCGTCGTGCGCCGCCCGCCCGATGCTAGAATACGCCGTTCTGGCGCGCATTTGCGCGGCCTTCGCACGATCTGAGGAGGGACTGACGGTGGAATCTCTGGAGACCCTGCGGGCGAACCGCCGGGGCAAGCTCGACGAGCTGCGGCGGCGCGGCATCGACCCCTACCCGCCGCGCTTCCGGGTGGACGGTCGGGTCAGCGAGGTGGTGGCGCGCTTTGCGTCGCACGACGCGGCGGCGCTGGAGCAGCAGCCGCCCGCTGTTCGGGTGGCGGGCCGGGTCACCGCGGTGCGCGGCCACGGCAAGGCGACGTTCCTCGATCTCTCCGACGGCGACGGGCGGCTGCAGGTCTACGTCCGCAAGGACCAGGTCGGCGACGATGCGTTCGCGCTGCTCGATGCCGTTGACCTCGGGGACTTCCTCGGGGTTACGGGAGTCCTGTTCCGCACCCGCACCGGCGAGCTAACGGCGCGCGCCGAGACGCTGACGGTGCTGGCGAAGGCGTTGCAGCCGTGGCCGGAGAAGTGGCACGGGATCAGCGACCGCGAGCTGCGGGCCCGCCAACGTTACCTCGATCTCGCCACCAACCCGGAATCGCGCGCGGTGTTCCTGACGCGCGCCGTGGTAGTACGGGAGATCCGCTCGTTCCTCGACGCGCGCGGCTTCATCGAGGTCGAGACGCCGATGATGCACCCGATCCCGGGCGGCGCGACGGCGCGCCCGTTCACCACCCACCACAACACGCTCGGCCTCGATCTCTACCTGCGCATCGCCCCGGAGCTGTACCTCAAGCGCCTGGTGGTCGGCGGCTTCGAGCGGGTCTACGAGATCAATCGCAACTTCCGCAACGAGGGGATCTCGACGCATCACAACCCCGAGTTCACGATGCTCGAGTTCTACTGGGCGTACGCCGACTACAACGACCTGATGACGCTCTCCGAGGAGATGCTCAGCCAGGTGGCGGCGCGGGCGGGGGTCGACGAGCGGCTGCCGTGGGGCGAGGCGACGATTGCGCTGGCGCGGCCGTGGCGGCGGCTGTCGATGCGCGAGGCGGTGCGCGAGTACGCGGCTGTGCCGCCCGAAGAGCTCGCGGAGCGGCCCGGGCTCGAGCGCACCGCCGCGCGTTTCGGCGTCGAGGACGTCGCGCGGCTGTCGTCGGGCAAGCTGCTCGCCGAGATCTTCGAGGCGACGGCGGAGCCGCACCTGATCGACCCGGTGTTCATCACCGACTTCCCGGCCGACATCTCGCCGCTCGCCAAGCGCAAGCCGGGCGAGCCGGAGCTCACCGAGCGGTTCGAGCTGTACATCGGCGGCATGGAGATCGCGAACGCCTTCTCCGAGCTCAACGACCCCGACGACCAGCGCGCCCGCTTCGAGGAGCAGGTCCGCCTCGGCGGCGGCGTCGTCGACGAGGACTACGTGCTGGCGCTCGAGCACGGCATGCCGCCGACGGCGGGCGAGGGGATCGGCATCGACCGCCTGGTGATGCTGCTCACCAACTCGCGCTCGATCCGCGACGTCATCCTTTTTCCTCTTCTGCGGCCCAAGGAGGGTTAGTGACGGGTCTGCCTGTTGCTGCGGCGCTCCCTCTGCCAAGGCCCCGGGGCTCGGGGTTCGGGGTTCGGGGTTCGGCAGAGACCTCCGCGCGGCAATCCGTTTCTTTCGACTGGGTGTTGCCTGCGAGCCCCGAGCCCCGAGACCCGAGCCCCGAGCTCTTGGGGCGCTGATGTCGGTGCTTCACCTGCTCGCCGGGCGGTATCTGCTGGGGCTGCGGCGCCGGACGCACGTCGCGGCGGTGAGCGCTATCTCGTTCGGCGCGATGGCGCTCGGGGCGGCGGCGCTGGTGATCACGCTGGCGCTGCTCGAGGGGTTCCAGGCGACGATCCGTGCGCAGCTCGAGCGCACCGGCGTGCACGCCGTGCTGCGACCACGCTCCGGGCGATCCCTGCCGGGCGGCGACTGGCTCGCGGCTCTGCGGAAGAAACACCCGGACCTGCAGGTGCGGGCGCTGACCTCGAGCGCGGTGTGGTGCCTCGCCGGTGACGCGGCGACGCCGGCAACCCTCGAGCTGGCGGACACGCTGTCCCGCGTGGAGGTCAACCGGGTGCTCGCCGCGAGGCTCGGCATCGGCTCGGGCTCCTCGCTGACCGTAGCCAGCCCGGTGCTGGCGCTGACGCCGCTCGGCCCGATGCCGACCCGCCGTCGCCTTGCGGTGGGGGCCGTGCGCGACGTTGGCCCGGGCGAGGACGGGGCGACAGTGTGGGTGCCGTCCGGCCTCGGCGCCGGACTGGTGATCGCGGGCGGGCCCCAGACCGTCGAGCTGCGTGCGCCGGCGCCGGAGCAGGCATGGGATGTGGCATCGCGTGTGCATTCAGATGTCCCCGATGGCGTCGACGTGGTCTCATTTCGCGACCTCAACAGGCCGCTGCTCGCCGCGCTGCAACTGGAGCGGGCGATGATCGGCGTGGGCGTCGCGTTGGTGATCGTGGTCGCGGCGCTCAACCTGCTGTGCAATCTGGCACTCCTCGCCGCCGAGAAGCGTGCCGATGTGGCGCTCCTCGCGGCTCTGGGGCTGCCGCCGGAGCGCGTGCGCTCGCTGTTCCTCGGTCTCGGAATCGGGGTCGGAGCGCTCGGCGGTGTGCTCGGCACGGCGTTCGGCGGATCGGTCGCGTATCTGCTCGACCGGACACACGCGCTGCCGCTGCCGCGCGGCGTCTTCGTCGTCGCGCACGTCCCGTTCCGGGTCACGGCGAGCGCGATGGCGCTGGCGCTGGCGGTGTCGCTGATCTCCGCGTTGCTGGCGTCGCTGGTGCCGGCCCGAGCCGCCGCGCGCCGTGACATCCTCGAAGGGCTCCGCTATGAGTGAAGCGACGTCCTCCCCCAATGCTGCGCTACCCAACGCCCAAGAACGCAACAATGCGGTACCTGGTACCTCAGTTGCGGTGCGGGCGGTTGCACTCGCCAAGGGGTATGGCGGCGGCGACCGGCGCGTCGAGGTGCTGCGCGGGCTGGACCTCGACGTGGCGGCGGGCGAGATGCTGGCCGTGGTCGGTCCCTCGGGCGTGGGCAAGAGCACGCTGCTGCACCTGCTCGGCTTGCTCGACCGCCCCGACGGCGGCAGCATCGAGCTGTTCGGCGAGAACGTGATGCCCTGGACCGCGGAGGAGCGCGCCCGCTTCCGCAACCGCTCTCTCGGTTTCGTCTTCCAGTTCCACGCGCTGCTCCCGGAGTTCACCCTTGCGGAGAACGTGGCCATGCCACTGCTGATCGGCGGCCAGCGGCGGTCGAGCGCGGTCGCGGAGGCGCGCGAGCTGCTCGTCGCCGTGGGTCTCGCCGCGCGCGCGGAGCACTTTCCCGACCAGCTCTCGGGCGGCGAGCAGCAGCGCGGTGCGGTCGCCCGCGCCCTGGTCGGCTCGCCCCGCCTGCTGCTCGCCGACGAGCCCACCGGCAATCTCGACGCCGCCAATGCGGAAGCGCTGTTCGAGCTGGTGCAGACGCTGCATTTGAGCAGGGGGCTGACGAGTGTTATCGTGACCCACAACGAGGCCCTGGCCGGCCGCTGCGATCGTGTGCTGCGGCTGACCGGGGCCGCTGATGGCTAAGGAGATGTTGGAGAACCTCACCGAACGCGCCCGCCGCACGCTGTTCTTCGCCCGCTACGAGGGCGCCAGGGCCGGCGCTTCGCTGATCGAGTCGGAGCACCTTCTGCTCGGCCTGCTGCGGGAGGGGGACGAGCTGGTGGAGCAGCTCCTCGGACGCTTCCAGCTCGATGGCGCGTCGCTGCGCACCGAGCTCGCAGCGGCCGCCGGACCGGGGGTGGGCCCGCTCGATGGGCCGGCGCCGGGTGAGCTGCCGCTCTCCGACGAGTGCCGGCGCATCCTCATGCTGGCGGCACACGAGGCCGAGGTCCAGGGTCAGATGGCCGTCGGCAACGAGCACGTGCTGCTCGGCATGGTGCGCCTCGAGGGATGTGCCGCGTCGCGGTTGCTGGCCGCCCATGGCGTGTCGCTGGTGGCGGCGCGCGAGGAGTTTGTGGAGCTGATTCGCGAGCGCGAGGCGCGGCGCAGCAAGCACGAGCTGGCCTCGCTCGCCGAGTTCACGCGCGATCTCACCGAGACGGCGGCCTCGGGCGGCTTCGACCCGCTGGTCGGACGCGAGGAGGAGGTCGACCGGATCGTCCAGATCCTGGTGCGCCGGACGAAGAACAACCCGGTGCTGCTGGGCGAGCCCGGCGTCGGCAAGACCGCGATCGTCGAGGGGCTGGCGCAGCGCATCGCCAGCGGCCGCGTACCGGTGCAGCTCGCCGACCGCCGCATCCTCGCGCTCGACCTGTCGCTCGTGGTGGCCGGCACCAAGTACCGCGGTCAGTTCGAGGAGCGGCTCAAGGCGATCCTCAAGGAGCTGCGCGAGAACCCCGAGATCATCACCTTCATCGACGAGCTGCACGTGCTGATCGGCGCCGGCTCGGCCGAGGGTTCGCTCGACGCTGCCAACATCCTCAAGCCGGCGCTGTCGCGCGGCGAGATCACCTGCATCGGCGCCACGACGCTGAAGGAGTACCGCAAGTACATCGAGAAGGACCGCTCGCTCTCCCGCCGCTTCCAGCCCGTCGTGGTGCAGCCGCCGGACGAGGCGGCGACGCTCGTCATCCTGGAAGGCGTGCGCGAGCGGTACGAGCAGTTTCATCGCGTCCGCTACACCGAGGATGCCCTCGCGGCCGCCGTTGTGCAGTCCGGCCGCTACATCACCGACCGTTTCTTCCCCGACAAGGCAATCGACGTGCTCGACGAGGCCGGCGCCCGGGTGAAGCTGCGCCGCGCCGCCTCGACGGAGCAGTTGCGCCAGATGCAGAACGAGGCCACCCGCGTGGTGCGCGACATGAAGCACGCGGTGTCCGCCAAGGACTTCGAGGGCGCCGTGCGGCTGCGCGAGCGCGAGCTGCAACTGCGCGGGGACATCAAGCGTCTCGGCCAGGCGCTGCCGCTCGAGCAACCGGCGGCCGAGGTGGTCCGCGAGGACATCGAGGAGGTGATCGCCTCCTGGACCGGCATCCCACTCACCACCCTGCGCGAGGACGAGGCCGACCGCCTCGCCCGCACCGAGGAGATCCTCAGGCAGCGCATCGTCGGCCAGGAGGAGGCGATCTCGGCGATCGCCCGCGCCATCCGCCGCTCCCGGCTGGGCGTCACGCAGGGGCAGCGTCCGATCGGCTCGTTCCTCTTCCTTGGACCGTCCGGCGTGGGCAAGACCGAGGTCGCCCGCCAGCTCGCCCGCTTTCTTTTTCAGAACGAGAAGGCATTGACGCGCTTCGACATGTCCGAGTACATGGAGAAGCACGCCGTCTCCAAGCTGATCGGCTCGCCGCCGGGCTACGTCGGCTTCGAGGAGGGTGGCCAGCTCACCGAGCGGGTGCGCCGGCAACCGTACTCGGTGATCCTGCTCGACGAGATCGAGAAGGCGCACCCTGACATTGCCAACCTGCTCCTGCAGATCCTCGAGGACGGTTTGCTCACCGACGCCTACGGAGATCAGGTCGACTTCAAGAACACGCTGATCGTCATGACCTCCAACATCGGCACGCGCGAGCTGTTCGCGGGCGCCCCCACGGTCGGTTTCGGCGAGGCCGGAGCCTCGCCCCGCGAGGAGGAGGTCAGGGAGACCGTGCTGCGCGAGCTGCGCCGTTCGTTCCCACCGGAGTTCATCAACCGGCTCGACGAAATTGTGGTGTTTCACCCTCTCACCGCCGATGAGCTGCACGGCATCGGCCGGTTGCTCGTCGGTGACGTTGTCGCCCACCTGGCCTCGCGCGGCGTGACCCTCGAGGTCCCCGAGGACGTGGTCCAGTGGCTGCTCGGCCGCGCCGGCAACGACCCCGCGGCAGGAGCCCGGCCGCTGCGGCGGGCGGTGCAGCGACACCTGGAGGACGCCATCTCGGACTACATGATCCAGCACAGGGATGCCGGTGAGCGGTCGCTCGCGGCAAAGGTCGTGGGCAAATCGCTCGTCGTATGCGAGCAGGAGGGCGTGTGCCGGTGAGCCCGCGTCGTCTCGTGCTGGCGCTGGGCGTGCTGTGCGCACTGGCGGGAGGCTCCGCCGCACTGGGCGCGAAGCCCGAGGTGGCCGAGGTCCAGGTGATCGGTGGGACGAGTATCTCGTCCGAGACCGTTGAGTACTACCTCGGTGTGGCTGTCGGCGAGCCCTACGACCCCGTGACGATCTCCAACAACTTCCACCGCTTCTGGGACTCGGGCCTGGTGGAGGAGCTCAATGTCGAGGCCGAGGAGCTCTCACCGGGCAAGTTCAAGGTGATCGTCACCGTCAAGGAGCGCCCCAAGGTGACGGAATGGGAGTTCAAGGGTAACAAGAAGCTGTCCAACTCCACCATCAAGGAGAAGCTGGACACGGCCGGTGTGACGATGCGGAGGAACACGCCGCTGCGCATGGCCGAGGTCCAGAGGTACAAGCAAGCGCTGCGCGATGTGTACGGCGCCGAGGGTTACGCCAGCGCCTCCATCAACCCCGAGATCGTTGAGGCAGGTCCGGTCACCCGCAAGGTCGTCTTCGGAATCGACGAGGGCGCCAAGATCAAGATCGGCGCGATCAAGTTCGAGGGCAACGACGTGTTCTCCGACCGCTCGCTGCGCCGCTCGCTCAAGAAGCTCAAGGAGAAGTCGTTCCTCCGATTCTTCGGCAAGAAGCTGGTGTGGAGCAAGGAGTCGTGGGGCGAGGACTCCGAGAACCTCAAGAAGTACTACATGAACCGCGGCTATAAGGACGTCCTGGTCGGCGAGCCGAAGGTCGACCTGATCGCGCGCCGCCCGGACGCTCCCACCCAGAAGGAAAAGGGGTTCCGGATGGAGGTGACGGTCCCGGTCCAGGAGGGAAAGAAGTTCCGCTTGGGCGACCTCGAGATCAAGGGCAGCACGGTGTTCCCTCCGACCAAGCTGCGCCGCCTCTACGACGTCAAGCTCGGCCGCACCTACCGCTACAACCTCATCGAGCAGGGCAACGAGGCGATCCGCAACCTCTACCAATCGCGCGGCTACATCTACGCGTACACCAACCAGGCGGCCGTCGACAACCCGAGCGAGCCCGACGTGACGAACGTCGTGATCAACGTCTACGAGGGCGACCGCTACCGGCTCGGGAGGATGGAGTTCACCGGCAACACCAAGACGCAGGAAAAGGTGCTGCGGCGCGAGTTCCGCCTGTTCGAGGGCGACTGGATGGACATGGGCGCCTTCCGCAAGTCCGTGTTCAAGATGAACCAGCTCGGTTACTTCAAGCTCACCGACGACCCTCTCGGGTTCAAGTTCGACGACGAGAAGAAGCTGGTCAACGTCACGATCAAGGGTCAGGAGGTCGGCCGTACCGACATCCAGTTCGGCGCCGGCTACTCGGAGATCGACCACTTCTTCGCGCAGGTCATGTTCAACACCCGCAACTTCCTTGGCCGTGGCGAGATCCTCGGAGTGTCGGTCTCCTCGGGTTCGCGCCAGGACACCTACTCGCTGTCGTTCACCGAGCCGTACTTCCTCGATCGCCGGATGGTGTTCGGCGGCTCGGTCTACAAGCAGCAGACGACATTGACCGACTACTTCCGCGACTCCAAGGGCGGCTCGATCGTCTGGGGTTTCTCGACCAGCTTTTTCGGGCAGGCGACCCTCGTCTACGGCTACGATGACGCGTTCGTCAGGTACACCACCACGCGTACGCTGGCCGCCGGCCAGCAGCCCACGTTCCCGCATGGCCGGCCCGTCCATCTTCCCTACAAGGACGAGCCGCGGCCCGATCTCTTCTTCGACACCTACTCGGGTGTCACCTCGTCGCTCACCCCCTCGATCGCCTTCGACTCCCGCGACGACCCGTTCGACCCGAGCGAGGGCGTCACGTACTTCAGTCGCCTGCGCGTCGCGGGCGGTATCCTCGGCGGCGACTTCAACTACTTCCGACCCGAGGTCGGCGCCTCGATCTACCACCCGCTGACGCGCCGCTACATCCTCGCCGGCAACTTCGAGGCCGGGCAGATCTTCCCGTTCGGCGGCTCGCCGATCCCCGTCTATGATCGCTACCGCCTCGGCGGCGAGCGTTCCCTGCGCGGCTTCCAGTACTACTCGGTGCTGCCGCGGACGAAGAACGGGCTCTATTTCAACACGCCGGCCGGTGCGGCCGAAGGCGGCGACCGCTACCTGCAGGTCAACCTGGAGTTCCAGATCAAGGTCGGCGGGCCGATCAAGTTCATCGTGTTCAGCGACATCGGCAACACGTGGCACGAGAAGCAGGGTTGGGACCTGTCGCTCATGCGGTACAGCACGGGCGCCGAGCTGCGCATCTTCCTGCCGATGTTCCAGGCGCCGCTGCGCTTCATCTACGGCATCAACATGCATCCTTTCC
>Ga0315273_10004239_pt1 | contig 17516 bp, 6 predicted proteins | sample YL17G02_0_MG_FD_205753 | JGI IMG/M metagenome (GOLD analysis project Ga0315273, IMG submission 205753) | Sediment microbial communities from Yellowstone Lake, YNP, Wyoming, USA - YL17G02_0 | ecosystem: Environmental > Aquatic > Freshwater > Lake > Sediment | place: USA: Wyoming | collected...
GTGGATGATGCGGATCTTCACCTTCTCGTCGGACAGCTTGCCGAGCGTGTCGGCCAGCACTTCGGCCGAGCCCTGCACGTCGGCCTTGACGACGATGGGGAGTTCCTTGATCCCGCCCTCGATCTGCTGCTTGAGCGATTCGAGCGTCAGACGCGACGACTTGGCGCCGAGCGCGCGTTCCTTGGCCTGCGTCTGCCGGAAGTTCACCACCTGGCGTGCCTTGGCCTGATCCGCGATGACCTGGAACGTGTCGCCTGGCTGCGGCAACGCCGTCAGGCCCAGCACCTCAACAGGCGAGGACGGACCGGCCAGCTTGATCGGGCGGCCGCTGTCGTCGAACAACGCGCGGATCTTGCCGATCACCGATCCCGCAATCACCGTGTCACCAACCCGCAGCGTGCCGTTCTGGACCAGCACCGTGGCAACAGGGCCGCGACCTCTGTCCAGTTTGGCTTCGAGCACAGCACCCTGGCCCGGGGCCTTCGGGTTGGCCTTCAGGTCCCCGATGTCGGTGACGAGCAGGATCATCTCGAGCAGCAGTTCGATATTCTGCCGCTTTTTGGCCGAGACCGGCACGGTGACCGTCTTCCCTCCCCACTGTTCGGGCATCAGATCGAGGTCGGCCAGGTCCTTCATCACCCGTTCCTGGTTGGCTTCGGGCTTGTCGATCTTGTTGACGGCCACGATGATCGGCACGCCGGCCGCGCGTGCGTGGTCGATCGCTTCGCGCGTCTGCGGCATCACGCCGTCGTCGGCGGCCACGACGAGGATGACGATGTCGGTGACGCGCGCGCCGCGGGCTCGCATCAACGTGAACGCTTCGTGACCAGGCGTGTCGAGGAACACCACGGGCCGGCCGTTCACCACGACCCGGTACGCGCCGATGTGCTGGGTGATACCGCCGGCTTCGCGCTCCGCGACCTTGGTCTCACGGATCGCGTCGAGCAGCGTCGTCTTGCCGTGGTCGACGTGACCCATGACAGTCACGACCGGGGCACGCATCACCTGATCTTCTGGCTGGCTGTCTTCGGTTCCGACCTCGATGACTTCTTCCTCGAAGCTGCGCATCTTGACTTCGGCGCCGAATTCGCGCGCCAGCGACGTCGCCATCTCGGTGTCGAGCGTCGTGTTGATCGTGATCATGATGCGCCGGTCGAGCAGCTTCTTGAGGATGTCCTTGGCGCGAATCTCAAGCTTGTCGCTGAGGTCCTTGACCGTCATCCCCTCGGCCAGCGTAATCGTGCGTGTGACCGGTGGTGGCGTCGCTTCGATCGCCGTCGTCGGCTGCGAACTGTCCCGGCTGGGGCCTCGTCGGGTCGGTCGTCCCCCCGGGCGGCCCATCGGCCGACGCGGAGCCTGCCGTCCGACGACGGGCCTGGCCGGAGCCGTCGGCGCGCCCGGCCGCGCGCCAGGCATGCCTGGCTGCTGCGCACGCAACGGCTGTGACGGCAGGGGTCGCGGGCCTCCGGTGACGGGCGGTCGTGTGGCGTACGGTGGTCGAAGGGCTGGCCGAGCCGGCATCGGGGGCCTCGGCGCGGCCGGGGGCGTCGGTGCCTTGGCGGCTGGCGTCGTCCCGGCTGGTGTCGCGGCCGGACGTACCGGTGGCCGTGGAGGAAGCGGGCGAGCGATGGGCTGAAGCGGAACGTGTTTCCGGGGTTCCTCGACCCTCAGTCGCAGCGTGGATGGCACAAGGCGGCCTGCCGCTGGACGCGGAGGGGCGGATGGAGCAGCCGGCGTCTCGCGCTCTTCGACGACAGGCGCGGACTCCTCGACTGGCGCCGCTGCGACAGCCGGAGGTTCCGGTTCGACGGCCTCCGTTGGCTCGGGCGCCGGTTTCGCATGGACCGGAACTGGCTCATGGACGGCCGCCGGCTCAGCAGCGACAGTCGGCTCGGGCTCAACGGCTGGAGCCACAACTGGCTCATGCTCGACGACGGCCTCTGGTGTCGGCTCGACCGGCGCCTCGACCGGGTGCGGAACCTTGACGGTCTTCACCAGGCGGGGCGGCGGCATCGACGGTTTCGGCGGTGGCGGCGGCGGCTCGACCTTCCTGGCCGTGCCGCCTTTCTTCACCTTGGCAGCGGCGCCTTCGGCGAAGATGTCGCCCTTTGGCAGCGTGACCCCCCGCGCGCGTGCCAGGCGCGCCACGAACTGGTGGGCGACGATCTCCTCGACCGTGCTCGACGCGCCCTTGAGCTCGATGCCGTGATCGCGCTTGAGCAGCGCGACGATTTCCTGGCTCGTGGTGCCGAGCAACTCCGCGATCTTGTAAATCCGAACTGTTGACAACGCTGACCTCGACCTAGTCTGTTAAGCGAACGGCGCAGGTACCACCCTGCGCCTCAGTGCTTCGACTCGCCACTACCGAAACGCATTCTCCGCTGACTATCCGCTCACACCGCTCGCTCAGCACTGAGTCCTGAGGGAATAGGTTCGTCGGCGAACCTATGACTCGAAGGGCTCAGGATTCCGTGCCGGATTCGCCAGCGTCCGCCGGCGTTTCCGCCGCCGCACGCTCAATCTCGGCTCGAGCCGCGGCGACGACGGCATCGATCGTCTCGTCGTCGAGACCGAGCGATGTCAGAGCCGTCCGATCCGCCTCGACCACAGCGGCTGCCGATCGGTAGCCGCCCTGCTGTAGCGCCGCGACCACCTCGTCATGAATATCTGGCAGGACCAGGATGCGCAGGTCCGCGACATCGGCCGCGACATCGGCCGCGGCCTCGCCCGCACCCTCGCCCTCGCCCTGCACGGTATCGAAGGCCTCCAACTGGGCCTCGACCTCCTTGCGCTTGTCCTCGTCGCTCTTGATGTCGATTCGCCAGCCGGTCAGCTTCGCGGCCAACCGGACGTTCTGGCCCTTCTTGCCGATCGCGAGCGACAACTGCCTGTCTTCGACGACGACTTCCATCACCTTTTCTTCATCGTCCACGATGGTGACGCGCTGGACCTTGGCGGGGCTGAGCGCGTTGGTGACGAAGTAGACCGGGTCATCGGACCAGTCGACGATGTCGATTTTCTCGCCGCGCAGTTCGCGGATAATCGCCTGGACGCGCGTGCCCTTCATGCCGACGCACGCACCCACCGGATCGACATCGCGCTCGCGCGAGTAGACGGCCACCTTCGCCCGATCGCCCGCTTCGCGGACGGCGCCCTTGATGACCACGGTGCCGTCGTAGATCTCGGGGACCTCCTGCTCGAACAGCTTGACGAGCAGTGCGGGGTCGGTTCGCGACAGCACGATCTGCGGCCCTTTCGAACTGCGCGTTGCGGCCTTGATCACCGCGCGCACCCGATCGCCCGGCGCGTAGCTCTCGGCCCTCGACTGCTCCTTGCGGGGCAGGATGGTCTCGATCCGGCCGATCTCCATGATGATGTCGCCGTTTTCGAAGCGCTTCACCATGCCGGTGATGACTTCGCCAATCCGATCGTTGTACTCCGCGAAGATGTTCTCGCGCTCGGCTTCGCGCACCTTCTGGAAGATGACCTGCTTGGCCGTCTGCGCCGCGATGCGCCCGAACTGATCGGTCGGTTTCGGAAACTCCATCTCGTCGCCCAGTTCCACGCTGGCGGCCACGTCTTCGCCGTACGCCTCGAGATACAGTTCGCGGGCTTCCGCAATGGAGATTTCGATGGCTGGCGTCTCGACCTGCTCGACGACCGTCCTGACGGCGACCAGTTCCACCTGGCCCAGCTCGGCATTGAATCGGGCCTTGAGGTTCTCACCGCCCCTGAACACCTTCCGCGATGCGGTCAGCACGGCATCCTCGATGGCGGCGATCACCACATCGGGTGCGATGCCACGCTCCTTGGCGAGGGCCTCGATGGTCTGCTGAACGGGGTTATTCGTGCCTGCCATGCTCAGAACTCCACTTCCAACCGCGCGCGCACAATGAGTCCCAGCGGGATACGCTGGACCCGGCCTTTGACATCCGCCACCAGCACCTCGTCGCCCTCCAGACCCTGGAGCCGACCAGAGAGGTGCGTCTGACCGTTCACCGCTTCGAGCAGCACCATCTTCGCCAGGCATCCCGCGAAACGCCGGTAGTCATCCGCGCCTCGCAACGGCCGATCCAATCCGGCCGACGAAACCTCGAGCGTGTACCGGTGCCCGATGGTGTCCTCGACGTCGAGCAGCGTGCCGACCTCGTGGCTCACGTCCCGGCAATCGTCGATGGTCACGCCCTCGGTGATGGCCGATCCCGCCCGGCCCGCGACCACCGCCGCCCCCGGCTTGTCGAGGTAGATCCGCAGCACCCAGCCTTGTCCCTCGCGCCTGAACTGGATGTCGAAGATCTCCAGCCCGCGCGACCGTGCGACACGCCCGGCGATGGCGCGGATCGTCTCGAGGCGACTGGTCTCGGCTGCGGTGTCCACCTGGTACCTGACCCCTGAAACACAAAAAGTGGGTACCGAACCCACTTCAGCAGTCTCAGACGGGACTTCCAAAGCACTTTAGCATATCACTCGCCGCCCGGGTCCGGCAACGGCCGGACCACCAGGCCGACCCACCAGACGAAACCCAGGCGTTCGGGGATTCGACGCGCGGAAGGAGGAAGGGAGTAGGGCGGGTCGGTGCTTGCACCACCTCGCGACCGCTACTGAGCGGATCGCTTCTCCAGTTCGACGGCGTACACGTGTGACGCGCCATGCATGTTCGACCGGAAGACGATCCACCGGCCATCGGGTGTGAAGGTCACGTTGGGTTCCAGGCCGTAATTGTGCCCGGACAGATCGACGAGCGGTGTGGCGATCAGTCCGGCTGGCCCCGGCGTGAACAGGTAGATCCACTGACCATTGCCGGGCGCCGCCACGCTTGCCGGGCCGCCGCCGTCGCCGGCGAACAACGACCCGTCCGGCGACACGTTGAAGTGAACCGACCAATGCGCGCGGGCCACCGCGTAGCGCACGGATTGGCCGGTCGCCAACTCGACGCCAGCCAGCCAGAACGCCTCGCTCTTTGGTGTCTGCAGGTCGTACCAGATCGTGCGGCCGTCGGCGCCGAAGAACTCGTGGCCGGCAATCTCCATGTCCATCTGCCGCGTATGCCGCTTGGTCAGGCCCGTGCCGTCTGTGCGAATGGTCCAGATCCGATCCAGTTTGTGCCACGGCCCTTCGTGACAGAACATCAGCAGCGTGGGATCAGTCGGTGAGAACTGGACGTGATTCAGCCAATCGGTGCTTCGATGCACCGTCTTGATGGCGCCCGACGCAACGTCGATCGTGTAGAGCGCCATCGGCAAGCGCGCCGCCCACCTGGCCTCGAGGCCGCCTCCGAGCGGCGCCGGCGGCGCGCCCTCCTCGACAAGACTCCCAGCCAGGAGCGATTCGGTTGCGTTCAACGCAAGGCCCGAGCCCGTCCGCAAGAGGGGACTCCGCGCGACGACCCGCGTGGCCTTCGTGTCGAGGTGCGTCATGTAGACCGCATCGTCCTTCAGGTAGAACACCTGACGGGTCTTCGGTCCGACCACCACCTTACTGACCGTTCCCGTGACGACGCGATCGATGGTCCGTGTTTTCAACTCCACCGTCGCGAGACCGTCAGGCACCGTGATGAGCAGCTTGTCTCCCGTGGCGGTGTAGGCATTCTGGTGAAAGTAGAGCGACGCGCTTCCTCCCTCATCTGAAAGGCGCACGATGCGATGGCCAGTGGCCGGATCGATCCACTCACGAGGAGCAGTCGCCGGCGTGGCGGCGCCTCGGGCGACGGGCAGGAGGCGGACGCGATACGTGTGAGGCTGATCGCCCGGGATGCGGTACGCCTCCATGGGATTCGCCAGCTTCGTCCAGCTGTCGATGCCCCCCACACCCATCTGCGCCAGGTCGAGGTTCAGATAGACCTCGGACCGCTTCGGCAAGTCGATTGAGTAGGCCGCCTGTTCTATGTCGGCGGTCCTCAGATGGCGGGCGCCCACGCTCAGCAGCGGGAGTCCTTCCGCCCTGAGTCCGAAGCCCTGCTGGTTGGTCAACTCGACCCAGCGCACGTCGACCTTGTTGCCGTTCTCCTGCGGACGGGCGTACTCCACCCACTCCCGGCCCACCGTCGAGGAGTACACACCCACACGTTCGAACGCCCGGTCGCTGTACGTCTCGCCTGGCCCGCGTCCGTACCAGGCCAGGTTCTCAAGTCCCGGGCTGGCGACCAGCTCCATGCCGAAGCGCGGCATCATGGCCACAGGCGCAGTCCCCGGGCGGTAGTCGGCGCCCACGACCACTTCTCCCGTTCCCCGGATGTCGTAGGTCATCGTGTAGCTGGCGCCCACGCGAGGCAGCGTCGCTTGCACAACGATAGTCGCAGCACTCTCGTCGACGCGCCTCACCTGCACATCGGTCACCTTCCAGCCGCTGCCCGCCGATTTCCACGCCAGAATGTCCAGCGACGGATCGGTGCGGGCGGCGTTTCCTAGCGCCTTCCAGGCACCGTTGTCGTTGTCCGTTGGCGCGCGCCAGAAGTCGGGGAGGGGACCCCGATCCAGCAACTTCACGCCTCGATAGGCATAGGAGGTCATGAAGCCGTTCAACCGATCGAACACGAGAGCGAAGTCCCGACCACTGACTCGGACAAATGGGGCGCTCTCAACCATCCACAATGGCATGGACGGCGGCGGGACGTCTGAGGGCGGGGCCGCCGCCTGTTGAGCAACCGGAACGGGCAGCGGCCACTGTTCCCAGGCCACCTCATGACCCCGTTTTGCCCATCGCACCTCGCGTTTCAACGTGAAGCTCACATTGAGAAAGTACTCCACGCCCTGTTCGCCCCGGAGCGCCGGCAACCCCAGCGCAAACGTCTTCTGCTGGCGCGGGGCCAGATCCAGTGCGGGGATCGGCCCGGACGCAATCACCCTCCCGTTGGCGATCACGTCCCACCGGCCATCGACGAGATCCTTGGGATTGACCTCGTCGAACCAGCTCCTGATCGATATCGTGCCCGCTGCGAGATCGACGGGCGCGGCGTGGAGGTACCGGTAGACGTACTTGATCGCGCGCAGCCCGGGATGCGGCTGGCGGTCGGCTGCCACCAGGCCGTTCTGGCAGAAGTTGCTGTCGTTGTGGACGCCGGCGCGATCCTCCCAGTACCCGCCGTAGGCAAAGAACGACGACCGGGCATCGCCGTCGGTCCGTCTCGCCGACGGGATCGGCACGCGGATTCCCTGATCGACCCAGTCCCACACGAACGCCCCTTGCGCGTTGGTGCCCGAGTAGAAGACGTCCCAGTACTCCTTCAGCCCACCGTTGCTGTTCCCCATCGCGTGCGAGTACTCGCTGATGATGAGGGGCATGGTGGGTCTTTGGCGAGCCCGCTCGACGACGTCTGCCGGCGTGATGTAGAAGAAGGAGTTGATGTCGGAGTTCGACCCGCCGCGCCGTGTGCTGCCCTGGTAGTGCACCGGGCGCGAGGGATCGCGCTGCCTCGCCCACTGATACCCGGCCGCGAGATTGGGACCGTCTCCGGCCTCGTTGCCAAGCGACCACGAGATGATGGACGGGTGGTTCTTGTCGCGCTCGACCATGCGGCGGATGCGATCGAGATGAGCGGGCTGCCACGCGAGGTCGTTGGCCAGGCGATTGTCCGGGCCGAGGCCGTACGCGTGGCTCTCGATGTTGGCTTCGTCCATCACGTACAGGCCGTACTCGTCGCACAGCGCGTACCACTCCGGATCGTTTGGATAGTGCGAGGTGCGCACAGCGTTGATGTTGTGCTGCTTCATCAACTCGATGTCACGCACCATCCATGACCGCTCGACGGCGTGGCCCATGTCCGGGCTGTGTTCGTGGCGGTTCACGCCCTTCACGAGAATGGCCTGTCCGTTCACCAGCAGGCGCCCGTCCCGAATCTCAACCGTCCGGAACCCGACACGCGAGGGGATGACTTCGAGTACGCGTCCGACAGCGTCCTTGAGTGTCAGGAGCGCGGTGTAGAGATACGGCGTCTCCGAGGACCACCGGTGCGGCCCGCGAACCGTCAGCGCCAGCGACACCCGCTGTTCGGTGCCCGGCGCCACGCGGATGGCCTGCGAGACCGTCTGCCCGACCTGGCGGCCGTCGGCGTCGAGCAGTTGCACCGACGCCGAGGCCGCGCCCGGGGATTCGCCGCCGTTGAGGATCGTGATGGTCGCCCGGCAGGTGGCGTCGCGTCGCGCCTGGTCGAAGTCGGTGCGGATTTCGAAATCGCGGATGTGCTGTGTCGGGGTGCTCCAGAGGTAGACGTCCCGGAAGATGCCGCTCAGCCGGAACATGTCCTGATCTTCGAGATACGAGCCATCACTCCAGCGGTACACCTCCACGGCGAGCAGGTTCGAGCCGGCGTGGAGCTGCGGCGTCACGTCGAATTCCGCCGGCGTGCGGCTGTCCTCGCTGTAGCCGACGCGTTGACCGTTCACCCATACGTAGAACGCGGAATCGACGCCGGCGAAGTGCAGCAGGATGCGACGGCCGGTCCAACCCTCCGGCAGTTCGAAGACAGTCCTGTACGATCCCACTGGATTGTCGTTGCGCTGGGCCCTGGGGTTGCGCGGGTCGTACGCGAACGGATACCGGGAGTTGCTGTAGACGGCCAGGCCGAATCCCTGGATTTCCCAGTTCCCAGGCACCCGGATGTCAGACCACGCGGTGTCATCGAAGGCGGGCCGCTCAAAACCCGCAGGTCTGGCGGCCGGGCTGGCCGAGTACTGGAACTTCCACGCGCCGTTCAGCGAGCGGAACCATGGCGACGTGTCTCGACGGCCCGTGCGAGCCAGATCCGGCGTGGGATACACCATCATCGAGGCGTGCGGAGGTTCCGTATGGAGATGCAGCACCGAGGGGTCATCCCATTCCTCCCGCGTCGTGGTGGACCACTCGGCGCCGGAGAATGTCGTCGCGAAATACGTGGCGAATGGGTGTCCTGGCATCGCGCGCAGCAACTCCACCACGGTCAACGCTGTCAACTGGGCACCGGCCGGGGACGTGTGCGTCCGATCCCCAAAGAAGAATTCCCTGCCGACCCGATCCGTGCCGATCGCGTCGTAGCGCCGCGCCACCTCCTCGTTGAGATTCAGCCATGGCACACCAGTCAATTCGGCGACGGCCCGCGTCCACGCGACATAGTCGTCAGTCGCGCGGATCACCTTGTCGTCCTTCCAGTTGTTTCTCGGCACGAGGGAGCAGAGGATCGGGGTCACGCCGTTCGAGCGGGAGTCCGCGACAAACTTGCGCAGGTACCATCCGAAGCTGTGCACGACCTCGGCGCGGCCTGTCGCCTCCATGACGACGTCCTTCGTGTCTTCACCAATGCCCGGAAGCGTGCCGCGGGCCCGGCCGGTGTTCAGGGATCCCGCATCGTTGTGGCCGAACTGGATCAGCAGATAGTCGCCGCGTTTGACCTCCTTCAACGCCTGTTCCCAGTGCCCCTCGGTCTGGAACGTGCGGCTGCTGCGCCCGCCAAGAGCTCGATTCACGACCCTGATCCTGGCGGCGTCGAAGTAGTGCGCGATCGCCGTGCCCCAGCCGAGCTGGCCCGCCGTCGTGTTATGGACGGTCGAGTCGCCGACGATGAAGAGCGAAGGCCGAGCCGGCTCGGGCGCCACGACGCGGCCGGCGTCGAGCGCGTGTCGGGGTGGAGGTGTCGTACCAGGGGAGGGATGAGACTGTCTGGCGGTGCTCGTGGGGCCTGCGAGGGCCAGTAAGCAGACGACTGCCGCCGTGAACGATTTCAACCCTGACATGCCGCCTCCTCCACGTCGCGTCACAGCCCCGCCGCTTGGCGCGCCGGGCCGGTCAGGGCAGGGCTGGCAGGTTTCTATCGCATCAACGCCGACGCCGTCCACAAGACCGGAGCCTGGCCGTGCAGATCGCCGACGTTGCGCGGGCGATCGAGGTAGTACTGTACCGACGTGCCCTTGTTCGTGCCCGCGCAGACATTGCCGATGTTGCCGTCGGCATCGATGTACTTGACGAGTCCAAGCCACGCTCTCCGTGCGGCCGGCCCGTAGGTGGCGGCCTCGAGCCAGCCGTTCTTCACGCCCGTCACCATCGCAGACGCGAACATCCCTGTGCCGGAGGTCTCAGGCCACGCCTCCGGGTGGTCGAGCAGTTGACGCCACAGCCCGTCCTCGCCCTGCAGCGTCAGCAGCGTCGCCATCATCTTGCGGTAGCCCTCGAGGATCCGCGGACGTGCCGCGTGTGCCACCGGTAGGGACCGCAGCAATTCCGCGGCGCCGGCAGCCATCCAGCCGTTGCCTCGACTCCAGTAGAAGGGGGAATCCGGCGCGTGGAAGAAGAGGCCGTTTGGCTGCTGCAGCTTGTCGAGATATGCCACCATCGACTGAGCGGCGCGATCGATGTACTTCGGATCGTCAGTTGCGCGGTACGCCTGCACCTGCACGGCCGTGATCATGAACATGTCGTCGATCCAGTAGCGCGCCTCTGTCGTAATACCGTCCGGCGTCGTCGTCTCCCACTGTTTGTCGGCGAAGCTCCGGCCGAGTTCCAGGAACCGCGGGTCCTTCGTTTGGATGAAGATCTCGAGCGGCACCGTCCCAAACACCCGGTAGTCCACGTGTGCGTTGGGCGAGATGTTCTTCGATCCTTCAGAGGTCAGCAGCGGGTCGAACTTCCTGACGAGCCGCTGCTGGAGGTCCTTGTTGGCGGTGAGACGCGCCAGCGTCAACGACCCGTACCACGTGCAGACTTCGGGATAGATGATGAAGGCGGCCGGCCGCTGGAATGGCCGGGCCGCGAAGTTCTCGGCGACGCGCGTGCCAACCTCCGCCGGCGACGATCCCGCGGGCCAGTCGGCAAACGCCCGAGGCGGCGTCGTGCTCGGCGCACCGGCAGCCCGTGGCGCCGCGCCGTCTCGTTCCATTTCGCTCGCGGCAATCTGGATCGCCATCAACCCGTGCGTCGAGTTCTTCAGGCGCGGAATCGCGAGGTAGCCGGCGACGCTGGTCTGTACGCTCATCCCCTGCACCGCCCCGGTGAAGACGGGCCTCCCGTTGGCGTCCTGTTCGAAGGTGGCCTGCAGGCCCTTCCAGGCCTTCTCGGCGACACTCAGATAAGACGGCTCGACCAGTCTCAACCGAATGGCCTTGCGAATGGCATAGACGAACATCCCGCTCGATGAGTGTTCGAGCCAGTTCCCTGGCGTTGACGGCTTGTCGAGCACCTGAAACCAGAGCCCGGACTTCGGATCCTGCACGCGGGCAAGACCCGCGATATTCCGCTTCAGGAGGTCATGCAGGCGCGGGTAGCCCGGATGCGCGGCCGGCAGCATCTCGAGGATGTCGACCAGCGCCATCACGTACCAGCCCATGCCTCGGCCCCAGATGACCGGCGAGCGCCCGGTCTTCGGATCGGCCCAGGCCGCGTTCCGATCCTGGTCCCATGCGTGGTACAGGAGCCCCGTGTCCTTGTCGAGGCAGTGTTCGGCGGCCAGCGTGGCCTGGAATACCGCCATGTTGTTGCCGAACTCGGCGTCGTTGAAGAGCTTGCCGTAGCGAACAAGAAACGGCTCGCCCATGTAGATGCCGTCGATCCACATCTCGTTCGGGTAGATGCCCTTGTGCCAGAATCCTCCGGCCGCGTTCTTTGGAATCTTCTCGAATGCGTCGCGCACGGTCTTCGCGGCGGTCTTGTACTTCTGTTCGCCCGTCTGCTCGTAGAGAAACAGGATCAGCATACCCGGCTGGATGTAGTCGAGATTGTGCGTGCGGGTCTGGTCCCACCCGAGCACGCCCTGTTCGTTGACGTAGCCGTCGACCCACCGGCGAATGTAGTGGAGATACCGCTGGTCGTGCGTCGACTCGTACATCTTCGACATGCCGAACAGCACGATCCCGGTGTTGTATTCCCAGCCGTTCTTCGCCGGATCGATCGTCGCCGGATCGGGCCACGTGGCGAGGATTGTGTCAGCGAAGCGCACGCCCCATCTGTTCCCGGGCTCGGGCGCAGCCTGATGGGTCCCCGCCGACAGCGACACCACGACGGTCGCCAGGGCCACGGCTCCCGCGACGGCGCAGCACCACCGCCATTGTCCGCGTCTCACAGCCGCCCTCCTTGATGTCGACATTGGTGTGGTGGTCGTGACCGGCTCAGCATCCAGTCCCCTTGGACAGGACGCGAGCCCCAGCCCGCAGAGCCGAGAGACGAAGGGGGCGACGAGCCGACGCTCGCCGCCCCCGAAGAAATCCTCGAGCAGCCGCGCTGCCCGAGGAACGACTCGATCCTAGAAGATGATCTTTACGCCGATCTGCGCGCGCCGGGGCCAGTTCGCCTGGTTCGAATTCGTCGTCTTCCCAAAGTCGACCGACGTCGGATTGGTGTTGGGCTGTGAACGGGCTGCAGCGTTGAGAAGGGGATGATCCAGCGCGTTCATGTACTCGGCCCTCAACTGAATCCTGACGCCTCCAGGGACCTTGATGTCCTTGATGAGCGACACGTCGACGTTGTTCGCGGCGTCGGAGCGCACTTGGGTGAACCTCAACGGCATCGTGCGGAGGTGGTCGACCGGGGTCGAGTTGGTCGACGTGTCGGTCAGGATCGACGTGAACGCCGTCTGGTTGAACCACTGGGCGATGCTCTGGGTCGCGACCGTCAGGTCGCCGCCGTTGTAGAAGGCATCAGTCCCGAACGGGATGGGGAAGCCGCTCTGGTACAGATAGACTGCCTGCAGTTGCCAGCCTCCGACAATCGCGTCAAGGAGTGGACTCGCCCCGGACAGGAACTTCCGGCCCTTCCCGAACGGGAAGGAGACGATCCCGTTGAACGAAAGTCGATGCGTGGAGTCCATATCGGAGATCACTTTGGTCGGCTTCGGATCGGCCGCGTTCAGGTATTCGGTCGCCTGCATCCACTTCGACAAGGTATAGGAGACTCCAATCGAGTAGCCTCCCGCGAACCGTTTCTGTATGCCGAACTGACCGGCGCTGTACCACGTCTTTCCATCGTTGTTCGTCGTGGTGATGCTCCCGAATTCGGGGTACGGAAGCAGCAACTGCCGGCGGGAGATGGTCGCGGCGGTGAAAGCGCTTCCCGCCCCCATCGTCGAGGTCAACAGTCCGACGAACGGGTTGGCGACGGTCGAACCTAGCCACGAGTTGTTCGCGGTCATGGCCGCGGTGCGGGAGTTGTCCGTGCTGAGGTAGACGAGCGGCAGCGCGTTGATGTTGCGGTTCATCTCGATGTCGTAGCCGTAGTTGCCCACGTACGCGGCCTCGACCAAGATGCCGCCCGGCAGCTCGCGCTGGACGCTGAGTTGCCCGCGGAGCTGCTTCGACACTTTCGGGTTTGGATTGAAGAAGGAGATGTTGTTCCCGAGGAACGTCTGCCGGCCTTTGGCGTTGCCGACCGGCTCGATAATGGGATTCGTGATGAACGCCTGGTCCCAGTAGATCGGGATCGGCGCGCCGTTCGCGTTGGTCGTCAAGGCGGCGGAGGTCGACTGAGAGTAGCCGTAGTTGATGATGTCGCCGCGCCGCTGCCCGAGGAATCCGGCGAACAGCCCCAGGCCGCCGCGGATGATCGTCTTGGGGAGGATCTGCCAGGCAAACCCGAGCCGTGGCATGAACGTGTCTTTGGGTGTCGTGTACAACACCTTGCTGTCGACCCCAACGAACATCAAGCCGCCCGTGACGTTCAACTGCGGAACGTACCCCTTCAACGTCGCATCGCTGATTGCCGCATAGTTCGCCTGCGCGGCCGCCTGGATCGGCTGCACGTAGCCGGAGTCGAAGTTGGAGACGCTGTTGCCGTTGGCCTCGGTGAGCGGTGTTTCGAGCTCGTACCGCAGGCCGAGATTCACGGTGAAGTTGTGGGCGATCCGCCAGTCGTCCTGCACGAAGAAGCCGGTCGTTCTCGAGTACTCCTCGAACGTCGGGTTTCGCGTGATCGCGATCGTGGACGGCATGCCGAGCAGGAACGCGGCATACTCCTGCAGGCCGTAGGGGTCCGAACTGCTGCTGCTGCTTTGTCTCGTGTAGGTGTTGTTGAACGTATACTGGCCGCTCTGGGCGTTCGCCGTCGAACGGCTCTTCTCGCCGTACTGCCTGAACTCCACGCCGGCCTTCATCGCGTGCGCGCCCATCGACTTGGTCAGCGTGGCCGCGGCCGTGTGCGAGGTGATCGGCCTGAAATCAGCTCCGCCTCCCGTGCCCACCATCTGGCCGCCCGAGAAGTCGAGGCGCGGGAACCGCCTGATCACATCAGGAATCATCGTGTTGTAGGCGGAGGGGAAGCCCAGCTGCGTCATATCGAAGTTCCGGGCTCCGTCGAGTTCCAGATCCGAGTTGCGATCGAAGCGGTTGAAGCCGTACCTGACGTTGAGGACCGTCGTCGGGTTGATGATGTGCACGTCGTCGATGACACCCTGCCATGAGATGAACTGGAACAAGGTGCCCGAGGCAATTGAATTGAGGTAGTTGTTGTAGTGGCTGTCGCGCTGGTACCAGCTGCCCCGGACGAACAACTTGTTCTTCGACGAGATCTGGTGGTCGATCTTGAAGGTGGTCGTGGTGTAGTACTTCGTCTTCTCCGCCAGGGTCGCGTCGCTGATGTTCCCCTGCGGGCCCGTGGCCGGGTTCGTGCCGGCGTTCTTGGGCGGGCTGTAGTAGGCGAGAATCGCCTTCGAGATAGCGTTGATCCGGCCCGGCGGGATCACGTTGCCGAAGAACGCCGTGCCCGTGTACGTTGATGTGCCGGTGCGGGTCAGCGGATCGTAGATCGTGGTGGTGGCGGAGTACGCCGAGAAGTCGCCGTTTCGCAGCGCCTCGGTCGGGACCCACGAGGTCCCCGCCAGGTCAAATCGCGCGCGCGTGTCGGCGATGCGCTCGGCACCGACCATGAAGAACGTCTTGCCCTTGAAGATGGGGCCGCCGAGCGTCATGCCGGGACGGTTCGAATCGCTCTTGATTTTCGCCTGGCCTCGCAGCGCTCCGAAGTAGTCGTTCGCGCCCAGGCTCGACGGCTGGGTGAAGTAGTAACCCGTGCCGTGGAAGGTGTTCGTCCCCGACTTGATGACGATACTGGTCACGCCGCCCTCGGTGTTGCCGAACTGGGCGTCGAAGGTCGCCGTCTGGACCTTCATCTCCTGCACCAGATCGGAGGGCGGGTTGTAGGTCGCGATCACCGTGAAAGCGTTGTTGGCATTGGCTCCGGAGTTGGCCGTGGCGGTGCTTGGCACACCGTCGATCAGCAGGTCGCTGCGGTTGCCGCGCGTGCCGTTCACGGCGTAACCGATGATGTGCGTCGGCTCGAACGGCCGGTCCAGCCGCGGGTCACCCGTGAGGACCACGCCGGTCGCCTGTCCCATGATCTTGTACGGATCGCCGTGGGCCAGCGGCAGACTCTCGAGCATCTTCTGGCTGATGATCAGCCCCATGTTCCCGTCCGCCGTGTTCAGCGCAACGGTCTCAGCCGTGACACTGACGGTCTCCTGGAGGCCTCCGACTTCGAGAACGACGGTGAGGTCTCGCGTCTGGCCGGTCTGGAGTTGGAAGTTCTCCTGAACGTGCTTCTTGAAACCCGCGAGCTCGACCGTCACCTTGTAGGCGCCGGGGAGGAGGTAGTTGACCTGAAACAGGCCCCGCTCGTTGGTCGTCGTGGAGGCGGTCGTGCCTCTGGTCACGTCCGTGACGGTCACCGACGCCCCCGGGATCATCGCCTTGGTGGCGTCGGTGACTCGGCCCGATATTTTCCCACGTGTTTCCTGAGCCTGGAGGGACGCCGGGAGGACGAGGACCATCACCAAGAAGGCCACCGCCCAGGGCACCAAACTAGCCGATCTACGTTTCCGTTCCATTTCTTCTGTCTCCCTTCTGCGCCGCTCAACTCGGCCGTCACTCATAAAAAAGTGCGTCCACGCCTCGATGGTGGCCCCGCGCAGCGCACGAAGCCGTGATTGTCCTTACCGCACTGGCTTCTATACCAGACAGTGGCAATACCACTTACCCTAATCGACGATATGGTTGAGCAAACAACGAAGCGGTGTCAAGCGCTAATAACAAACGGCACATCCAAGATGTTGGATCGTCTGAAGCGACGATCTGACAAGGGCGTTCAGGCGCAGACTAGACAACATTGGTCTGACCTCTTGCCACTGATCGGCTGCTCACACGATTCCAGCCTGGTGCCGGGCAGGCGCGCGCCGTTCCAGTGTTTTCCTTTGCCGATACTGGCTGGCGCGATAGACCGAGACGGGGTCGATGGCGCCGCCGTTGACCCTGCGCGCCATCGCCAGCACGGGCGCGACGTCCGTGGTGAACGCTTGCTTGAGCGTTGCGAGAGCCATCAGAGCGTCGTTGCGCTCTTGGTACTCCCGGAGGGCCGTCCGATCGACAAGGCAAGCCTGAACGAACGCCCGCTGCACCTCCATAGCGCTCACCATGAGCGACTCGATGGGATCGGTCACGTTATGCGACTGATCGAGCATGTAGCACGGGTCGAAGCCGGCCACACTTTCGACTGCGGCGTCCACCAGTTCGTTGAACACGAGGAACAGCTGGAACGGCTTGATCGACCCGGCGTCGAGATCATCATCTCCGTACTGGCTGTCATTGAAGTGGAAGCCGCCCAGCTTGCCGAACTGGATCAGGCGCGCGACGATCATCTCGACGTTGACATTCGGGGCGTGATGGCCGAAATCCACGAGCGAGAACGCCCGATCGCCCAGCTCGCGCGCACAGTAGTAGCTGACCCCCCAGTCGTTCAGCACCGTCGAGTAGAACGCCGGCTCGTATAGCTTGTGCTCGATGAAGAGCCGCCAGCCCGGCGGCAGGGCGGCGTAGATGGGCCGCAGGCTCCCGAGGTAGCGGTCGAGCGCATGGCGCACGTGCTGCTGGCCTGGGAAGTTGCCGCCGTCACCGATCCAGATCGAGTGCGCGCGGGCGCCGAGCTTCACACCCAGTTCCATGCAGTGCAGGTTGTGCGCAATCGCCTGCTCGCGGACGGCCGGGTCCGTGTGGGACAGGCTGCCGAACTTGTAGGAGTGCGCCTGGCCCGGCTGGTCCTCGAACGTGTTCGAGTTCGTCGTGCCGAGCTTCAGCCCGCGCTCGGCCGCGAAGGACCGGAGCGCGGCGGGATCGTCGGGCTCATCCCACGGGATGTGCAGCGAAATGTCCGGCGTGATGCGAACCAGGCGGTGAATGACTTCACAGTCTTCGATCTTCTCGAAAATCGTGCGGGGTTCGCCGAGCCCTGGGAAGCGCGCGAAGCGCGTCCCACCTGTCGCCACGCCCCACGATGGTACGGCGACCTGAAAACTCGACGCGTCGGCCTGGACCGCAGCGACGTCGATACCCCGGCGCGCGAGTTGCCGCCCGAGATGCGCGAAATCCTCCTCAAGGGCCGCGCCGCCCCGTCGCCAGTCTTCCTCAAGCAGACCCTCCCACTCGATCGCCATCGTGCGCTCCTCGTTCTATATAGGAGTCCGCGATTCGGAGTCGTGACGACGTAGGGGCGGCCCCCTGTGGCCGCCCCGGGCGAGCACGGGGGCTCGCCCCTACGGAGGGGCGGCGACAGCGAATCGCAGCCTCTCATGTCGCTCG
>Ga0315273_10004241_pt1 | contig 17513 bp, 15 predicted proteins | sample YL17G02_0_MG_FD_205753 | JGI IMG/M metagenome (GOLD analysis project Ga0315273, IMG submission 205753) | Sediment microbial communities from Yellowstone Lake, YNP, Wyoming, USA - YL17G02_0 | ecosystem: Environmental > Aquatic > Freshwater > Lake > Sediment | place: USA: Wyoming | collected...
TCCATGGTGGGGGGTGCACACACTGCAGTGGTGGGTGGAACTGCAGTTGGATTATTCCCATCAGCATATATCAGCATTAGCTGCCTTTCTGACCATCTGACTTTCCATAATGTTATATAATTTCATCCATCCAATCCCATAACTGCATTACTTTATCTTCTCGACAAATGAGGTCTTATGTCCACCACGTATGAAACCATTTTAGTTGATACTAATGAACGCGTCGGGCTTGTGCGTATCAACCGACCCAAGGTGCGGAACGCACTTAACAGCATCGTGTTGCATGAGTTAAACGATGCTCTGGAGATCTTAGATACAGATCCAGATGTAGGCGCAATTGTTATCACTGGCGACGACCAGGCTTTTGCTGCCGGGGCGGATATTAAAGAAATGGCAGATTCGACACCCGTGCACATGCTGATTCGCAGTCACATTCCCCAATTTGATCGCATTCGGAGCATCCATAAACCGATCATTGCCGCAGTATCAGGGTGGTGCCTGGGGGGTGGAAATGAGCTGGCGATGGCTTGTGACATGATCATCGCCTCTGAGACCGCTCGTTTTGGACAACCGGAGATCAACCTCGGGGTGATTCCCGGCGCAGGAGGTACGCAGCGCTTGACCCATGCGGTAGGAAAGGCCATCGCCATGGAAATGGTGCTAAACAACCGCACCCTCACCGCTGAAGAAGCACGTAATTTTGGATTGGTTAACAGGGTGGTTCCAGTCGAACGCTACCTTGAAGAAGCTCTGCAGCTTGCCGCGGAAATTGCAGCCCGTGCTCCGCTGGCGGTACGCCTTGGAAAAGAAGCCATTAACCATGCCTATGAATCCTTCTTGACTGATGGACTGGCAGATGAGCGCCGCGCTTTCTACTTTCTCTTTGCCTCCCAAGATCAGAAAGAAGGCATGCAAGCATTTGTGGAAAAGCGAAAGCCAGTCTGGAAGGGAGAATGATCGATTTTGTTGACTTTTCGTGATTTCATTACCAGCTTTAGAAAGCTAGAGATCGATCGCTCCCGACCGATTATTGCACATGCTTCATTATCAGCATTTGGAGAGGTTCATGGTGGCGCGGATACGATACTGGGTGCGCTTTTATCATCATTCGATACCTTTATCATGCCCACCTTTACCTACAAAACTATGGTCACACCCGAGCTGGGTCCTCCGGATAACGCCATCACTTATGGCAGTGGAGTGGATACCAATAAACTGGCTGAAATCTTTCGACATGGCATGCCGGCTGACCCGATGATGGGAGTAGTGGCCGAATCATTGCGTAAACACCCCAAAGCTCATCGCACGACACACCCCATTCTCTCATTCACGGGCATCAATGCAAAGCGAATCTTGGATTCCCAAACGATCAAGGAACCCCATCTCTGTATCGAAACCATCAAGAATGCGGAAGGATGGGTGCTTCTCTTGGGGGTAGATCAAACCGTCAATACGAGTATTCACTATGCTGAGGGGCGTGCAGGGCGAAAACAATTTGTACGTTGGGCGCTCACCCCTAAAGGAGTTGTTCTTTGCCCGGCGTTCCCGGGGTGCTCAGACGGCTTTGAAGCTGTTTCCTCTCATCTAAAGGATGAGATAAGAAGGGTGGAAGTGGGCAAGGCTGTAATTCAAGCCATGCCAGTGGTCAAACTGGTGGATGCGGTTGACGCAATGATAAAAGACAATCCCTTGGTCCTATTATGTGAGCGAAAGGATTGTGAGCGCTGTAACGCAGTTAGAGCATCAGTAACTGCTCAATAAATCAGTCTTCCTTTTGTAATCAATAGATTCGATATTCTTATTCAAGGGAGTACGAGGTGACGAATTATAGCGCCAAACCACCACAGGATGAATTGACTCGCCAACGGGTCAAACGCGCCGCGCTCATTGCACAAGCTGGCAGTATTTCGGCTGCAATTGAGAAGGAATTATTGCCCAAACGTATCGGGCTAACCCTCTCAGAGGCACTGGTGCTTGGGCTGCTCCGTCAGGATGTAAAAGTCTTTTTCGCTGTCTTCGGTCATGGTTCCACCGATGTGGGCGAAGTGCTGCGCATCTATCGAGATGCAGGGCTGCTCAAGGTCCTCGGAGTACGAAGCGAGATAGAAGCATCGCATGCTGCTGTGGCGTTGCGTTGGGTTCGTGGTGAAAAAGCCGCAGTCGTGACCTCCATTGGACCCGGAGCACTACAGGCTCTGGCAGCTTCCCTTGTCCCTGCATCGGATGGCCTCGGTGTTTGGTATCTTTTCGGTGATGAGACGTCCGAGGACGAGGGCTTCAACATGCAACAGATCCCTAAACACGAACAAGGCCTTTTCCTGCAGCTGACCGCAACCATGGGTCGCGCTTACGCAATACATACTCCGGCCGCCCTACCGACCGCTATGCGGCGTGGAGCTGCCACAGTGGATCACCCCAGCCGCCCCGGGCCATTTTACCTGCTAATGCCAATGAACACCCAGCCGGCCTGGATACCCAATTTCAATCTTGATGAATTGCCTGAGGCACAAAATTTCACTCCTGGCCCAGCAGAAGGGGATTACTCCCAGGCGGCAGGCTGGATCCGGGATGCACAGCGGTCCATTATCAAGGTAGGTGGAGGCGGCCGCACGGCTGGTACGTTGCTGGTTGAATTATTAAATAGGTCGCGTGGTGTGCTCGTACACACCCCGATTGCCACTGGCTGCATTCCCTACCACCATCCTCAGAACATGTCCGTGGGTGGCTCCAAAGGCTCCCTATGTGGGAACTACGCCATGGAACATGCCGACCTGCTCATCGCTATTGGAACGCGCGCAGTCTGCCAGTCCGACTGCTCGCGCACAGGCTATCCAAAAGTCAGGCGGGTCATCAATATCAATGCCGATTGGGACGACGCCACGCATTACAACCACACCCTGGCACTCGTTGGTGATGTGAACAGCACACTGGTGAAGCTTAACCAAGCCATTGATATGCCCGGGGAGGATAAGTCTGACTGGCTGCAAAGCTGTGCTGAAAAGAAAATAGCATGGCAGGAACACAAACTGCTCCGTTACCAGGTGCCGGTATTGCCGGATGACTACTGGGGTGAGAAAGTACTGACTCAGCCAGCAGCCATTCATATAGCCACTGACTGGGCGAAGACCTTTGGTGCAAAGTGTTTTTTTGATGCCGGGGATGTACAAGCCAACGGTTTCCAAATCGTGGAAGATGATACCCCCGACCAAACCTTTACTGAGACCGGAGCCTCGTATATGGGTTTCGCTGTCTCGGCTCTGCTGGCAACCGCTGCGGCTGCACAGCCATTCTATGGCCTGGCGCTGACTGGTGATGGTTCATTCAGCATGAACCCTCAGATCCTGATTGATGGCATTGAGCATGGGGCACACGGGTGCATCTTGGTATTGGATAATGGCCGCATGGGTGCCATCACTGGATTGCAGGAGGCTCAATATGGGGTTGGCTTTGCAACCTGGAATACCCTGAAAGTGGATTACCTAGCCTGGGCTGGTTCCATCCCCGGTCTGCTGTCGCTGGAAGGTGGGCGTACACCTGAGGTGCTCCGGGCTGCGCTGGAGCAGGCAGGTCGGCATGCCGGGCTTTCACTCATTCACGTACCAGTCTATTACGGGTCACATGAATTGGGCGGGATGGGCGTTTTCGGTCGTTGGAATGTGGGCAATTGGGTCGAGGAGACCCAGACCTTACGGCATGAGATTGGTCTATGAAAACATCCGGTCGTGGAATATTTGAAGGTTTACGTGGTGCTTACCCGCGCGCCCTGTATCGGGCAATGGGTTATCATGACACTGATTTTAACAAACCATTAATTGGTATTGTCAATTCCTGGGGTGAGGTTAACCCAGGCCATTTTCATCTACGCATCCTGGCAGAGTGGATCAAGCAAGGCGTACGGGAAGCCGGCGGAACCCCCGCAGAATTCAACACTGTGGCTCCGTGCGACGGCATTGCCCAAGGGAAAGGCATGCACTACGTCCTCCCTTTGCGCGACGTGATCGCTGCCTCGATTGAGCTCATGGTGGGAGCTAACCAGTTCGACGGGTTGGTCATGTTGTGCAATTGTGACAAGATTGTGCCTGGCATGCTGATGGCTACCGCCCGTCTAAACCTCCCGACCCTGTTCGTTACTGGTGGTCCAATGGTTTCCGGTATGGTTGGAGGTCGAGAAATCATGACCAGTGATGTCAAAGAGGGAATGGGAAGACTCAAAGTCGGCAAGCTTTCCGAGCAGGAATTCTACGCTATTGAAAGCCATGCATGCCCCAGCCCGGGTGCCTGCAATTTCATGGGCACAGCCAACACGATGACCTGTGTGACTGAGGTGTTGGGCCTCTCTCTGCCTGGCTGTGCAACTCTCCCGGCGCTCCACCCTGCTCGCCGGGAATTATGTGTTAACAGTGGGAAGAAGGTCGTGGATCTCGTACACCATGGTTTCACTGCCCGCCTCATGCTGACCCGCCATAGTTTAGAAAACGCCATCCGGGTTGTCCTGGCTTTGGGCGGTTCATCGAATGCAGTCTTGCATCTCTTAGCCATTGCACATGCTGCAGAGATTGACGTAGGGCTGGATGTATTCGACGAACTAAGCCGTCAGACACCATTGATCGGGAGATTCAAGCCAACCAGCCAATTTACTGTCATAGATTTGGATAACGCCGGAGGCATCCCAGCGGTGCTCAACATTCTCTCCCCTTTGTTAAATCTTGACTTACCTACAGTTAATGGTGAAACCATTAGACAGCGGGCTGCCATGGGAAAGCCATCGCGACCTGATGTGCTTCATCCACTGGAATCACCTATAGCTCCCGAAGGCGGGATAGCAATTCTGCGGGGTAACCTGGCTCCGAATGGGGCTGTGGTCAAACATAGCGGGGTGGTTGTGGAGATGATGCGCCATACTGGTCCAGCCAGGGTATTCGAATGCGAAGAAGCCCTACAAGATACGCTCCTAAGTCAAACGATCCATCCAGGGGATGTTCTGGTCATCCGAAATGAGGGACCTCGCGGGGGGCCAGGCATGCGCGAATTGTCCATCCCTGCCGCGATGTTGACCGGTATGGGGCTCAATGATTCCGTAGCGATGATCACCGATGGGCGCTTTTCTGGCGCGACGCGTGGTCCCTGCATTGGCCATGTCGCTCCGGAAGCCTTTGTGGGAGGTCCGATAGCAGTGGTACAAGATGGTGACCCAATCGAGATCGACATTCCTGGTCGGCGATTGAATTTACTTATCACAGAAGAAGAGCTCAGGCTTCGCTTGTTAACATGGAAACCCCGTCCACCCGCCGTTACCGGTGGCTTCTTGGAGTTGTACTGCCGGACCGTTTCCCAGGCTGATCAGGGTGCGGTTCTAAAAACTTGAGCACGCAGGATGGCTGCTAAAAAAGGAGAACCAAAACATGGCCAGAACGCCCCAATCTGACAAACTACCCAGGAATACAAAGATTTTTTATGGCATCGGTGATATCGGCAATGCCGTAGTCAATTCGGCAATTCAATTTTTCCTGATGAAGTACTTAACTGCGGAGGAAGAATGTTGAACCCGATCCGTGTTGCAATTGTTGGCTGTGGGCGTATCTCCGACCTGCACCAGATGGGCTATCGTGGACGCGAGGACGCCCGTATCACCGCGGTTTGCGATACCAACAAAACGCATGCCCGCCAGAAAGCCAAGGAGTGGGGTGTGGACAAAATCTATTCCGATTACCACCAGGTGCTGGAGGATAAAGAGATCGACCTGGTTGAGCTACTAACACCGCACCACTTGCATTGCTCGATGACCGTCGAAGCTTGTCAGGCTGGCAAGCACGTCTCGGTGCAGAAACCGATGGCTCTTTCCTCTACCGAAGCGGACGAGATGATTCTCGCGGCAGATAAAGCCGGTGTGATATTACGAGTGTACGAGAATTTTGTCTACTATGCTCCGGCCATCCGGGCCCGTCAGATGATCGATGCTGGGGAGATTGGTACCATCCGCGCCATTCGCCTGCATGTTTCCACCGGGACAGCGGATTCATCCTGGAATGTACCTCTGTCGGCCTGGCTGTGGCGGTTTAATGAAAAACAGTGCGGTGGTGGGCCATTAGTCTTCGATCATGGCTACCACTTGTTCTCGATCGCTTACTTTTTGGGTGGCCCGGTGGAACGGGTTTATGCCTGGATCGACAAGACACCCGTCTCGCAGGCAGCGGGGCTGGTCAGCATCGATGCCCCGGCAGTGATTATGTTCCAGTACAAATCGCCGCGCTGCTATGGTGTGCTGGATATTGAGCATACCCCCAAGATGCGCATCAACTCAATCTATTATGCTGATGACGACCGTATTGAAATAATTGGCGAAACGGGCATATTATTTATCAACCGATATACCGCCAAGACGGTGGATCTGCCGGAACTGATGCTCTTCAAAGATGGTAAGACCACGCCCATTCCAGTCGATGGGGTGGAATGGCATGACAGTTTTATAGCCGCTACCCAGGATTGCATTGAGAAGATAAAGACTGGCAACCAACCCAAGCTGGATGGTCTCACGGGTAAGGCGGTTCTCCAATTCAGCCTGGCGGCGCTCGAATCTGCCCGGACAGGGAAGGAAGTCCAACCGGATAAGGTATGACCGGCGGAAATTGAAGCCTGTGAAAAAGAGTATTTTTTATTGTTTGAGGGTGGTATTGCTGGACCCATCTCCTATTGTTCTAAAGCAAGAAACCAACAGGGTCACTAGCATAAAGGCACTCTATGGATAAAAAACTGGCGTTTGCTCTTAGTGGAGGGGGTTCGCGTGGGGCATTGCAGGTGGGGGCCATGTATGCCCTGTTGGAGTATGGGCTCCAGCCTGATCTATTGATAGGTGTGTCTGTTGGAGCTGCGAATGCCAGCTTCCTTGCCTTGAATGGTTTTTCAAGAGACAGCCTGGATCGACTTGCTGCGATCTGGCGTGATGCAGTGTCCTCCGAACTGCTACCAGCAAACTATGTATGGCTGACTGTACGCGCCATGTTTGGCCGTTCTTCCAGGGATCCATCCCGCCATCTGAGAGATTTTTTAATTGCCAATGGAATTACCCCTGAATTATGTTTTGGAGAGATTAAACAACCACAACTTATTCTTGTCTCCTCAGACCTGAATACGGCGAAACCAGTTTTACATGGAGTGCTTCCCGAAGACAAAGTCTTGGATGCCTTATTACTTTCCACTGCTTTGCCTCCCTGGTTCATGCCTGTGAGTAAGCAAGGACGGTACCTGATGGATGGGGCGGTGGTGAGTCACTTGCCAGTTGAGCCAGCGCTAAAAATCGGTGCAACGGAAATTGTCGGCCTAGATTTAAGCGCCTCACTCGAGATGCTTGATGCAGGAGATGGGGTCCTTGGATTTTTTAACCGGTTAATTCATTCGGTGGAGAGACGTCAAATCGATCTTGAGCTGGAGCTGGCTGAGGCGCGTGGGATACCGGTGCTTTACATCGGTCTCCAGCTCGAATCATCCATTCAGATTTGGGATTTTCACCACACCGATGAATTAATCGCCAAGGGGTATGAGATTGCCCGGCGAGTCATTGAAGATCAACGGCCCACCAATCCCATTCGGGCTCTTGAAGGATAATCCTCTTTTTATTTGCATGTTTCTTCCCTTCACTGATGACATGCGTGCTTCTGGTTCTGATATATAATAATTGGATACCAATCACCAAAACCCGCTTTCAAAGTGAGCTATCCGTTTCTTAAAAGGAGGTTTTCATGATGCCAAATCATCGTTTGAAATCCTTTAATTACGCGATTGGCATGTTTGGGACGTCCATCCCGATCAATATGTTGAAAACCTATGCGGCTATTTATTACGTGGACAGCCTGGGGATGACAACTGTCCAATTCTCTATCATGCTGCTGATTTATACCTTCATTGATGCCATGGACAACCTGGTGTACGGTTTTCTCTCTGATCGGACGCGGACGCGTTGGGGGCGCAGGCGACCCTGGTTGGTGATTGGTACCCCACTATTAGTTTTATTTTTTATTGCTTTTTACAGCCCTCCCACTTTTCTGGCAGGTAACTCTATCGTGGTCTACTGTATGCTCTTTTATATTCTTACCGGTACAGTGGATTCTGTGATTAATGCCAATTATGGTGCCCTTTTCCCGGAGCTTTTCCGCGATGATACCAGCCGGGCGAACGTAAATGCGCTCAGACAGGCCTTTCAGCTCGTCGCGATGATCATCAGTATCGCATTGACCCCCATGGTGACCAAAGCCCTCGGATACAGCCTTACCTCCATCCTGTATGGTCTGCTCGGCGGAGCGGTCATACTGTACATGTCCTTTACCAGCCAGGAAACGAAGATACGCGACGACGAAATAAAACCCCAGTTATGGGACAGCATTATGAGTTTAATCACCAACCTGAAATTCTGGGTGGCTGGGCTAGCGAATGCCTTCTATAGTGCAGCGATGTCTCTCGTGCTTGTTTCCATGCCGTTTTTTGTCAAATACGCCCTGGGACTCTCAGAAAGTCAGACTACTTTCCTGTTTGCTGCAGTGCTGCTTATTGCCATCGGTTGTGTAGCTATTTGGGCGAGATGGGTCAAGAAGTACTCGCTAATACCTGTATGGAGAGCTTCATTAGCCATTTTAGCAGTTGCTTTTATTCCTCTCTATTTTGCTAATTCACTGATCACCGGCATCATCTGCAGTGCCTTGGTGGGTTTTGGTTTTGCCGGGGTGATCACAACCATGGATTTGATCGGTGCAAAGATCATCGATGAGGATACCCAGAAGCACAACTTGCGCAGGGAGGGGATTATCTCGAATGCACTGGGTTTCATGAACCGGATGAATGGCTTGTTCACTAGCCTTGCTTTTTACCTGGTTTATTTCCTGTACAAATACGAGAGTGGTGCCAGCCCCGGTCCTCAACCAGACCAAGCCGCCCGGTTTCTGCTAACCATATTTCCCCCTATATTGATGGTGATCAGCTTCGTCTTTTCATTCTTCATCGACTTTGAAAAAGCCGGAAATACTCCGGCTGTAGCCGAAATTGAGCAACAGGCAGGTTAATATGGCACTATTACGCATAGATCACATGGCCGAAACCGTAAAAGTCAATCTACCACTCTACATCATCCTTCCTGACCCAGGGAAAATGGGAGATGTCCCAGTTGCCCGGCGAAAAGTACTCTACCTGCTACATGGACTCAGTGACGATGGGAGCGCCTGGCAGCGGTACACAGCCATAGAGTCAATGGCGGCGCTTTATGGATTGGTGGTCATTATGCCATCGGCAGGTCGCAGCTTTTATACTGACCAACCCAATGGGCAGAATTATTTCACCTACCTGACGGATGAGCTACCTCGTTATCTCAAAGATGTCTTTGGGTTGTCTCCCCATCGTGAAGACACGCTCATCGCGGGCAATTCCATGGGAGGCTACGGCGCCTTCAAAGCGGCTTTTCTGCACCCCGAATTATATTCAGTCGCTGCCAGCTTCTCGGGAGTGCTATCACTCGCATTCATCAAGGCTTTTCCCGATGACCCCCGCCGGGGAGAATTCGAAAAACTATTTGGAGATTTGGACAGGCTTGTCGGTAGTGAGCATGACCCGGCGGTCTGGTTACAACGCGCCTCAACTAATCCCGGTGCATTGCCTCGCCTGTTTATCGCCTGTGGACGCCAGGAAGACCTGTACCCCCTGAATACTTACTTTTACAGCTCCTGCCAATCCCTGGGTATTGAGGTTAATTATCATGAGCAGGATGGATACCATGATTGGTTCTTCTGGAATGTGCAAATCGAACGCTTCCTGGCAGCTAACTTGAAACCGGTATAGGTAATTATGGATAAGAAACCCGCTGAAACACGAATGCAAATACCAATTTTCATTGAGCATAGCAGGCAAGGCACCTATTTTACACTTCCATTCACCCTGCCTGTTAATACCGAGTCGTTTACCCTTTCCTATTCCTATAAAAGGTTTCATGAAGCCAATAACCAGGTGGAATATGGGGATTTTATCTCCCGCAAAGAGGTCAACATTATCGATCTTGGTCTGATCGCCCCCGACGGGACGCAGGTGGGAGCCTCGGGAGCCGATAAATCGTGCATTGATATAAGTGAGACTCATGCAACCCCGGGATACCATCCATGCAAGCTGGTGCCTGGCGAATGGCAGATCATTATCGGGGCCTACAAGGTGGCTGACGAAGGGGTGGATGTCGTCTATGAGCTCTCGTTTACCCCGAAGTCTCTGCGCTTGTATAAGGGAGATTTGCATACTCATACAGTTGCCTCGGATGGCGTCCTGCGCGTTGAAGAATTAGCACAGCATGCCCAAAGGAATGGATTGGATTACCTGGCCATCACAGACCACAACCAGGTAGTATCTACCGATACTCTGCTCGAACACGCACACCTTACTTTGATACCAGGGATTGAATGGACCCATTACCAGGGACATTCCAACTTCCTGGGAGTGGATAAGCCATACGATGAACCATTCCTTGCCAATACTCTTGAGGAAGTGCAAGCTCGTTTCAGCTCAGCCCGCTCACGCGGCGCATTTATAAGTATCAATCACCCCTGTGATCCTGTTTGCCCGTTTCTGTTCGACATAGATTCGCTTCCATATGATTGCCTTGAGATTTGGAACGGTCCGATGCGCGGGTCCAACTTGCAGGCAATCGGGTTGTGGCATAGCATGCTCATGGCTGGCAAGAAGGTGCCCATTTGTGGTGGGAGTGATTATCACCGGGATTCTCTGCTCCTCTTCACTGGTGGGCCAACTACATGTGTTTATGCCATGTCAGCCAGTCCGGATGATATCCTGACCGCATTGAGACTTGGACACGCGTTCATTATTTATAGTGCCGATGGTCCGACCCTTGAGATGACCGCTGGAGAAGCAATTCTTGGCGATAGCGTCGAGTTCTCCAGGGTGAAGCAAGTGGGGTATACAGCCCGCAGTTTGATCGCTGGTGATGTGGTACAGCTGGTCACTTCACACGGGAATACCATTCTGGTTAAAGCGGAGACGGACGGAGACCTGCAAGGGGTGTATACCATGCCGGTTGCCGGGTTTGCCAGGATTGAGATCCTCAGGGTATTCCTGCCTGGGTTGCCCTTGCTGCCAGCATTAATCTCCAACCCGATCTATTTTGATGCGTAGATTGTTCAGGAATTTCTCCAAACCAGTATACGGGACGCGTCTGTCAAGTTGTCACTTGTGCTAAAATTAACATTGTCCATCCCATCACCCAGTAAATAATCTGCTGGGCCATGTATTCGATATGCACCGCTTATTAAACGGAATTCGCCAGCGTTTCCAGCAAATGAACCTGTCACAACGGCTAGTTCTGAGCCTTGTGCTGGTAGTTATAGCCATTATCGTTTTTAGTGGTTTACCAGCTAATATTGCTATGTGGCAAGCGCTCGAGCGGCAAGTGTGGCTGCGTGTTCAGGATGCACAATCTTCCACTCAGGGGCTTTATAATGCAGAAATCACCCGCCTGAAAAAGCTTTCGGGATTGATCGCAGGCCGTCCGACCTTATACAATCTGCTCCAACAAGGTGATGTGGCTGGGCTGGACCCATATTTGGAAGCATTAAAGCTGGAAAGTGGAAACCTGGATATCATTCAGGTGATCACGCCTGACCTGCAGGCTGGTGATAAGTTGGCAGGGTTGCCTGATCCCCAGGTATTCCTGGCAGGACATGAACCGTACTTTGCAGATTTTTACCTGGTGGGAGATCCGGGCAGGCTTTTCATTGTAGGGGTCAGCCAAATTCAATCACTTGAGGCAAATAACCCCATCGTGGGATGGACGCTTGTTGCACGCGAGCTCAAGGCAGACTACATGAGTAATCTTGAAGATGTTACCGGTTTAGCCCAGAGCTTGATTATCAACGGTAGACGGGTTGCCACCAGCCTATCGGCCGCTCCCGATTGGTCACTTGATCCACAATCAGCCTTGAGGGTGGAAAAAACTGGCCAGGCCTGCTGTACAATGGGGGCTGCCCTGGATCAAACTTATTACGTTGGCTTGATGCCACTCAGTGATGTTCATGGGAACATGGTGGCATTAAGTGAGGTTGCTCTTCCAGGCAACTCTATCCGGCAGGGGATGGTCAACACCATCATAATTTCGGCTGGCTTTAGCCTGTTGGTTTTGCTGGTTGGCTCTTTCCTGGTGGCACGTCAAGCACGCTCGATTACCAACCCATTGTTACAGTTGAGTAAAACTGCGGACCAGATCAGTCAGGGGAACCTGGACGTTTCCACACCAATCGAAAGTGGCGTGCCAGAGATTAATCAGCTTAACCGCCATTTTGAGTTTGCTCGCCGGCAGTTGCGCCATACACTTTCGGTGACCCAGCGCGAGATGAAACACGCCGAGCGATTATTATCCCTACTTCCCAAGGGAGTGATCGCCCTGGATGAAAATGACCGCATAACTTTCTTTAATCCGGATGCTGAAGTAATCCTAGGTTATAACAGCTGGGATGTGGAACGCCTTCATTACACTCATATTTTTCCCCCCGCACCCGGAGAGACAGCAACGGTTGGCGAGATGTTGCAAAAGCCAACCGACGGACCCATTGTCCAACGGTTAAATGTGCTTGATGCATATGGGAAACCGCTGCTATTATATGTTACCATTTCTCCATTAGACGATAACCCTCCCAGTGGTTATGCCTCCGAACGGGTTCTGGTCATCCGAGATGTGACTGAGGAGGATGCGGTTAACCGACTAAGATATAATTTCCTGGCTAATGTGGCTCACGAATTCCGCACTCCACTATCGGGAATTGCTGCCACCACCGAGTTGTTGGTGGAAGATGGCAGCGATTTAACCCCAGATGAGCTGAACGAATTGGTGGAAACGATCCGATTGAGTACATTACACTTGCAGACTCTGGTTGATAACCTGTTGGAAAGCACCACCATTGAAGCTGGATGCTTCCAGGTTCGCCGTCGTCCGATAAACCTCCCGGGTGTGGTTCAAGATGCTGCTAACTTGATGTCTCCCTTGCTTAAGCGCCGAAACCAGAACCTTGTATTAAATATACCGGATGAACTGCCTACCCTATGGGCGGATGCCAACCGCCTGACTCAGGTGCTGGTCAATTTATTGTCCAACGCTAGCAAGTTCAGCCCAATGGGCGGAAAGATCGAGCTGAATATCACCCAAGACCCCGATTGGATGACGATTGCGGTGCTCGATAGTGGTCCTGGGCTTCCCACTGAACGCTTTGCAGACCTGTTCAAACGCTTTGTGACCGCCAACCAGTCACATGATACCCAGTATGGTATTGGTCTGGGGCTTTCGGTGGTCAAGTCGATCGTTGAAATGCACGGTGGTCAGGTTGGTGCAGAGAACTTACCCAGGGGGGGTGCTAAAGTCTGGTTTACCATTCCCATCCATCCCAAAGAGGAGAAAGAAGACCTATGACCAAAATACTTGTCGTTGATGATGATCTAGCCCTATCAGATGTGCTGGCATTTGCCATCCGCAGGGCAGGTTTTGAAGTAGCCAATGCCCATGATGGGATAAGCGCCCTGGAGCAGTTCTCCAAAGAGAGCCCCGATCTGATCGTGCTGGACTGGGGTTTACCACGCATGGATGGGCTGGAAGTCTGCACGCGCATCCGTAACGAATCGGATGTTCCGATTATCATGCTCACGGTGCGTGATACCGACGACAACGTGATTGCAGCCCTGGAAGCCGGAGCTGATGAGTACATCGTAAAACCCTTCAGCCCGCGCCAGCTGATTGCCCGCATCCGGGCATTGCTTCGCCGGGCAGTAAAGGAGCCACAGGAGCTGCTGCAGGCTGGTGACCTCACTTTCGATCCGGAGAGGAGCGAAGTCCATATTGGTGGGGCTGACCCAATCCGCCTGACTCACCTGGAAACACGCTTGCTGCGTGCCTTGATGCAGAATCCTGACCGGGTGCTAAATAGTGATACCCTGATCCTGCGGGTATGGGGCCCGGAGGGTGCCACCAATGAAATGCTAAAACAACTGGTGTATCGCTTGCGTAACAAACTCGAAACAGAATCTGGCACCCCTTCCCTGATTGAGACCATCCCCAATGCCGGCTATGTGCTTAATACTCATAAAACCAGTCTAGACGAGTAACTTTCAGGTAACATAATATATATGGGGGAAATATTGTAACCACATTGTAACCAGTGGGTGCTTGTGGTTGTGACCCTCTTCCGGTATAAACTAGATAGTGAATTATTGCGCAAGCAGTAAAAGTTACGCCAGTGTATATAGCCCTGGTGCTACCGAAAAAAGGAATCACAATAAATTGGAGGGAAGAAACCATGCCAGAATCAATTCAAACAAAACCCACACTGATCTGCCGCTACCCAATTGCAAGCTCTGATATGTACTACAACGAAGTTGGTCAAAGGGATGTTTTTGTGCGGGACAATCTCCTGCACGGTTTTCAGATTTGGGGGGAGTTGAGCGGAGCTGGTGAAGAAACCGCCATCTCGCTTTGTGAGATTTTTCTGGAATTTGCCATGTTCTGCCAAACCGGGTACGACGAAGCCCAGTCTTATGCACTCATGGAAAGCTTTGGCAGTGGGCTGGGACAAGCAGCCGCCATTTACATGTTGGATAACATCTTCTTGAATGGCTTTCCCAACCCTGGGGTATGCGCATTGGAATGTGTGCTTGAAACGCTCAAGGTTAACTTTACCATTCACCAGGTTGGACCTGAATTGCGTTTTATTATCTGCGATTGCCCGTTTGACAAGACTGCAGGGCAAACCGGTCTGCCCCAATCTGAGCTGGCGCATGTTGGCCTTAATGCTATGTGCCAGGGATTGTTGAAAGTCATCCAGCCCGAGCTGCCCGTCGCTTCGCCTGTAGACGAGCGATACGATCATATCTTCGCCATTGACACTGAAATAACCACGATTGCATGAGGTGACCATCATGTTTACTACATCCACTCACACACTTAAAGATATCAAACAACCAACAAAGGAAATATCTATTGATGCCCTGGTACCAGCGGAGATGGCGGTCAAAGCTGCTGAAACAGGGGTTAAGAAAACCGCTTTGGATACCTTACGCATGTTCCTGCTTGCTATCCTGGCGGGGGCTTTTATTGCCATGGGTGCTATCTTTGCCACCACGGTTAGCGCTGGTGGCTCGGTCTTACCCTATGGTGTTACTCGACTACTGGCAGGCGTTGCCTTCTCATTAGGCCTGATTCTGGTGGTCGTATCGGGCTCAGAGCTGTTTACCGGCAATAGCCTGATTATTATTGCTTTCGCAAACCGGAGGATAACCTTAGGAGCTTTACTACGGAACTGGGGGGTGGTCTACACAGGTAATTTTGTTGGGGCACTGTTGACTGCCTTCCTGATGTTCCTTACTCGCCAATATACCTTTGGCGGTGGCTCAGTTGGTTTAGTGGCCCTGAACACCGGTGAGGCAAAAACCAGCCTGCTATTTGCCCAAGCCGTGGTGCTGGGGATATTTTGCAATGCTTTGGTTTGCATGGCTGTCTGGATGTGCTATAGTGCCCGCAGCACAATAGACAAAATCCTGGCGATCGTTCCACCCATTGCAGCCTTTGTTGCTGTAGGTTTCGAACACAGCATTGCCAATATGTACTTCATCCCCATTGCAATGTTCATCAAGCAGATGGGATCGCCGGCCTTCTTTGAAGCCATCCAGAAAACACCGGCTGATTTTCCCCACCTCACCTGGAGCAACTTCTTTCTCGTGAATCTTCTGCCAGTCACGATTGGGAATATCATTGGCGGGGTGGTGATGGTTGGATTAATGTATTGGTTTATTTATCTAAGCAAGGCTAAGACGGCTGCTGCCACCACTGAAACTGCCCAAAGGATCGCTGCCGCTACAGCACGACCAGAGGTACCAGCGCCGGTTTTCTTCGTCACTCGCGAGCCTCCTGTGCGGTCTCTGGAAGTACCTATCCAGGCAATGAACGGAAGGAAAGAGGGGAGTGAATCAGCTAGTCCGCGCTTGTAAGTGACGTGATTTGAAATTATTATACGAATGATCAAAAAGGAAAGGCAGTTATTATCGACCTTTCCTTTTTATTTTAAGTGACTTAAAAGAATTTGTATCTAGATAATCTATAGATATGTGCCTGGCGGTAAATGCAACATATTTAATCGAGCGCGGAGCAGTCAGATTAAGGGATACCAGAACAAATGAAGGTCACTGCATTAACAATAAATAGCATTTAACTGGGTGACCACCAAAAACATGAGTAAACCATTAGTGTTTATATATTGTATAGGTATTGTCTTGATATTGTAGACAATATGGGTTATAATTACCATATTGAATAATGGATGGTCAATCAACATAGTTGTAATGAGACCATAGAAGGAGAAAAAATGAACGATCGCGAAATAGTTGTTGAAGATCTGGTGAAAACCTATCCAGGTAAGGTGAAGGTAACCGCAGTCGATGGTGTTAACTTTCAGGTGGATGCAGGCAAGATCTTTGGTTTTCTCGGGCCTAATGGCGCCGGGAAGAGCACTACCATCAAGATTCTTACCACCCTTGCCCTCCCTACCTCCGGTCGAGGTATGGTTGGGGGCTTCGATGTTGTCAGCCAGGCTACCGATGTACGGCGTGTGGCTGGAGTGGCTTTGCAAGACATCGGTATCGATCCCCTGATGAAGTCCATGGAGTTGCTCGTCCTTCAGGGACGGTTGTTCGGCGCAAGTAAACCTGAAGCGACTGTCCGCGCTCAAGAATTACTGGAACTTGTGGGGTTGTTAGATGCTATCGACCGCAGAGTTGGCACTTACAGTGGCGGGATGCGCCGCCGCCTCGACCTGGCCATGGCGCTTGTGCACCAACCCAAAGTGTTATTCCTGGACGAGCCCACCACCGGGCTAGATCCGGTCAGCCGCAGGGATGTTTGGCGTGAGGTACGTCGCCTGAACCGCGAAATGGGGATCACTATCTTCCTGACCACTCAATACCTGGAAGAAGCCGATGAGCTCGCAGACATGGTAGCAATCATCGTTGGCGGAAAAATTGCCGCTGAAGGGTCCCCTGCCAAACTCAAAGCAGCCATGGGCGAGGAGTCAATCAACCTGGTCTTTGAGAATCCGGAAATTGCCGAAAAAGGACGGGCATCTCTTGAACGGATGGGGGATCGGATCCAATTGGATCGCGACACCGTTCGGCTTTACTTAAGCAAAGCAGCTGGATCCATTCCAATCGTGATCAACCAGCTTCAACAGGTAGGGTTATCACCCATCTCTCTAACCCTGACTCAACCGACCCTCGATGATGTTTTCCTGCAGGTGACCGGACAGCGCCTGGTTGCATCTGAGGCAGATAAACCCAAATCATCCCGTTCTACCCGGCGGGCGGAGGCAAATTAATCCATGAATGCAAATACTACCACTACTACAATATCAGTTGCACAGCCTGAAAAAAACAGGGCTTTTTCACTCCCAGTGCACATTTTCTTGCTGGCCATCCGTTCCCTGACAACCATCATGCGTACTCCG
>Ga0315273_10004242_pt1 | contig 17511 bp, 10 predicted proteins | sample YL17G02_0_MG_FD_205753 | JGI IMG/M metagenome (GOLD analysis project Ga0315273, IMG submission 205753) | Sediment microbial communities from Yellowstone Lake, YNP, Wyoming, USA - YL17G02_0 | ecosystem: Environmental > Aquatic > Freshwater > Lake > Sediment | place: USA: Wyoming | collected...
CCGCCCGGGTCCTCGAGGCTGGCCCCATGTACTACGGGCTCAAGCTGCTGATCTCCAATCAGAAGACGTCATTTCCCGGAGGATGCGCCGGGTGTCTCCAGCCCGCGTGTCTCGTGCTCAATCAGGTGAAACTGCTCCGCGGGCCGGGCGCGATTCCGTCCGAGATCACGATCGAGAGCTCCGGCCCTGCGAACGCGAACCGGGCGACGTGGCGAGGCGGATCGGGGGCGGAGTGCGCCGCCGTGCCGGTGCGGTCCCGCACGTGGGGGCAAATCAAGAGCCTCTATCGGTGAGCCAACTGCACGCGAGTGGCACGACGCGGGACCAGAGGTTATCTTGCCGCGGCAAGGTTTTCGGTCGCCTCATCCACTTCCAACCCAATCGGAGGATTGCATGAAGAAATGGCTCATGACTGGAGCGGCACTGTTGATGGCGGCGTCCATCGCATCCGCCGGCGATCCGTCGGGCATCAACCTGTCGTGGGATGATTGCGGGATATCCGGCGCGAGCACGACGAGCTTCGCATGCGACGTCAATACCGGTGCGCCGCTCACGCTCGTTGGGTCGTTCACTCCCCCGGCCAACATCAACCAGTTCCTCGGCATCGCCGCACAGATCGACATTACGGTAGGCACCCAGCTTCCGGATTGGTGGAAGCACGGCTCGGCGTTGTGTCGCGGCACGACCGGTCTCGCGACGAGCTTCGATTTCACGTCGGGCCCATTCACCTGCACGGATGTCTTTGCCGGGCAGGCGGCCGGCGGCTTTGCCTACGACGCCGAGTTCTCATCACCGAGCCGTGCGCGGATGCGTATTCAGGCCGCGATCCCGGCCGGCACCGAAGGCCCGGTGATCGTGGGGACGCAGTACTACGCGTTCAAGGCGAATATCCTCAAGTCGAAGACGCTCGGCGGGGGCTCGTGCGCCGGTTGTATCAGCGAGGCGTGCATCGTGTTCAACAGCATTCAACTGTTCCAGCCGCTCGCGGCCGCGAACGATCCGATCATCACGACGGAAGAGGACCGGAACTGGGTCACCTACCAGAACCTTGCGATCCTCGATTGCCCGGCGAGCACGCCCACGCGCAACACGACGTGGGGTAGGGTGAAGAGCCTGTATCGCTGATCGGGTGTGGTCGATCGGCGGAAGAGAAGAGAACAGCCCGGGAGCCGAAGCGGTTTCCGGGCTGTTTCGCTTTCGGTTGAGTCCCCTCGCTGCATCCCCGTCCGCCCCCGTCTCGTTGTTCGAGGACGGGCTGGCCGATGCGCGGGGGTTACACCGCCAGTGCTCAACTCGGCGGCGCGAGCCGGAAGCGCATCACCCATTCCGGGTGCGCTTCGATGCGGTAGCGTTTCTTCTGGCGCGCGATCAACTCCTTGAACAGGGAGTCGCCCTGGATGTTCTGCACCGACTCATCAATGAGCCGCTCGACTTGGGCGAACGGAAGCTGCCGGCCCTGCTCGAATGCGATGAGCTGGAGCACGACGTAATCGCCGACCTTGTCCGGGCCGTCGGTCGTCACCTGGCCGGGGCGCAACTCCTCGAATAGAACCTTTTGATAGGGGCCGTGCTCGTTCTGGAATCGTTCCTGGATCGAGCCACGCTTCGGCAGTCCTTGCAGCGAATCGGCGAGCAGGATGGCATCGGCCTTCTCGCCAGCGAGCAGGCGGGCCTTGAGCGAATCGGCGCCCGCGCGCGAATGGGAGCTGAGGGCCGCAAACCGAATCCTCGGAAACGTGAAGAACCCGGCCTTGTTGTCGTCGTAGTACTTGCGTCGCATCGCGTCGGTCACGCGCACTTTCGTCTGGACCGAGTCCTGGAACATCCGCTCGACCATCAGTTGCTCGCGCTTTTCATCAATCAACTGAAGCGCCACCGGATCCTTGTCGAGCCCGCGCTCGTAGGCGAGCTGGAGCATCGTGGGCTCGAGGATGACCGCCTCGACCTGCTCCTTGACGCCGGCCGGGGTATTCATCGCCGGCCGCAGCATCGCGGGGATCGCGTCATAGGAGTGCACGAGTTGGTCGAGCGCGATCTGGCCGCCCTTGTAGTGGGCGAGGACGCGCTCGAGGTCGAGTGCGGTCAATTCGGGCAGGTTTGCGTTGACCTCGAGCACGGGTCCGCCGGACTGATTCTGCATGCTGACCGGAGTGACGAACCGGGTTGCCGTCCAGTCGATGTTTTTGTCGTCGAACACCACGTCGAGCCGCGACAGCAAGCGCTTCTGAATCTCTCGCGTGCGATCACTGGCCCGGACTCCGACGAGCTGGTCGCGGATCATGTTGCGCATCGGTTCGAGTGCAGGAGCAAGGGCCGGCCGACGTTCGGAGACGACGACCAGGTGGTAGCCCAGGTTGTCTTCGACCACATCAGACACCTGATTGATCGGGAGGCCGAACACCATCGCCGCGAGCCGCCCATCGACACCGAGCCGCGAGCGCCAGCCCATGTCGCCGTCCTGCTCGCGATCCGGCGCGATCGAGAACTTGCGCACCGCAATGCTCCACGCCACCCGCCTGGCGACCAGATCCTTGCGCACCCGCTCCGCGCTCGTGCGGTCGGGGAACAGGATGTGCTTCAGGTGGACGTCGGTCTTGAACTGCTCATAGGCAGCCTGGATGTCGGCCTCGGTAACGCCGACCGAGTCGATCACCATCCGCTGGTAAAGCACGTTCGATAGCACACGCTGGGTGTGCTCCCGCAACACCGTCCGGTCTTCGAAGCTGAGTTCGTGATTGGCCGCGAGTACAGTGAGACCGAGCACGTTCTTGTTGACCAGCGAATTGAGGAACTCGACGCGGCCAAGGCTGTCCTGGGTTGGACGCTCCTGCGGGTCCGAATCGAAGAACCTCTCGTTGAAATCGTGCACCCGGACCACACGGTTATCGATGCGCGCGAGCACGGCGGTGTCGGCGAGCATGCTCGCGTCGTGCGGAGCGCCGGAGGGATTCGCCGCGGTCGGCCCAGCCGCCCGCTTGCTGCCGGCGGGTTTCGTCGAGGGCTGGTGGGAGGATTGGGACGCCCCCCGGGCCATGGTCGTGGCGAATATGACGAGGCACGCGAGGCACAATACGGCGGAAGCGGAACGCTTCATCGGATCTCCGAAGGCGCAGGGGCGCCGATGTGTTCATGTGAGAGGAAGAGCAGGCGGGCTCGGAGTCTAGCACCTGAGCCACGCTGCCTGTCACGGTTCGGTAAGCTCATCGGGCTCATCCGGTGCGCGGGCGGCGGCCGGACCGGGATCGATGTCCCCGATGCGGACACGCTGGCGGCGGCGTTCGCGCGCCAGCAGGTCCGCGAGGTGGCGGGCGCTTTCGTCGGCGTACCAGCGCTGCTCGACCTGGGGCAGGATCTCGGTCCACTCCGGGGTGCGCGCGGGGAGCAGGGCTTCGATCCGCGTCACCGTCCAGCCCGCGCCTGAGGCATCGGGTCCGAGCACCGTACCCGACCCGGCGGCCACGGCGCGCGCGAACAGCGCGGAATCGCGCGCGGCACCGATCTCGGTACGGTAGCGAGCGCCCTGGCGCGCCGCGCGCGACACCAGGCTCTCGGCCGCGACCGGGTCCCGCAGCAGCAGTGCCAGGCGTGTGGCCGCAGCGCGGTCGGCCGTCTCGAGCCGGATCACGCTCCACCGCGGGGGTATGGACCACTCGGCGGCGTGCTCGCGCCCGTAGCGCTCGAACGTCCCGGGTGGCGGCGGAGCCGTGGCGTAAACGTATCGTGCCATCAGATGCTGCACGTCGATCAGTTCGCGCTCGCGGACGAGTACGCGCGCGATCTCGGGATTCCGCTCGTAGTCGCGCGCTGCGGCTTGGTTGCGCAGCCAGCGCTCGAACAAGACGTTCTCCGCCAGATCGCGCACCTGTCCCGTCGTCTCGATCCGCGGACGGTAGGCGGCGGACAACCGGGCCCACGGTGTCACGATGTCGTTCACCGTCACGTTGCCGGCGGTCGCGGTGCGGGCGATCGCGGTGGTGCGTTCGGCGGGATCGAACGCAGGCAGCACCTCGAGCATTCGTAGCTGGGCTGAGAGCGACGAGTCTGAAACCGGGCGCGGGATCGCCGCGAACGCCCGGGCGACGCGCTCGAGCACGGAGTCTTCGAAGCGCGGCGCGAGTGCCGACATCGCGCGCTCGCGGGCCAGCACTCCGGCCGCTGCCACGCTCGCCAGGGAATCACCGGAGGCCACGCGCGCCTGCTCGAGCGCGCCATCGAGTGCTGCGCGGAGCGTAATGCGGTCGACCTGGGTTCTGTAGGCGGCGCTGTCCAGGGCCGTCCACGTCCAGCGTTCGCGGGCCGCGGCGGCATGGATCAACTCGCGGTCGATGAGAACTTCGAGAAACCCGCGCACCGACTGGGGGGTAAGGGTATCGGTGGCAGTACCGGGGTGGGTGTCCCGCCAGGTGCGCCAGAACTCGGACACCGTGATGGAACGCGCTCCCACCGTCGCCAGCACCGAATCGGGGAGTCCGGAATTCGCCGGACGGGTCGCGGCGGCAATCGACTTCGAGGGCGGTGCGATTCCGGCGGTAACGACGAGCACTGCGCCTACGAGGATCCGGGTGGCGCCGCCAAGATGCGACTGGATCACCCGAGCGCAGGCTGCCCAGCAACCTCCCACTGCTTCGCACATCGCCCCACAGCGGTCCTCGAGGCGAGTTCTGTCCCAACTCCCGCTTGGCGGTCTTGACCGCCTCGGAGAGGCCTTCATACACTGCACTCCTTCATGCGAACCCATTCCAGACTGATCGGCAAGTTGGCGCTGCTTCTTTCGGCTCCGACTGCAATATCCATGACGACTGTTACGACCGTAACGACCGCAGCCGCACCGGCAGCGGCGGCGGCCGGTCCGGTGCGCGTCGTCGAGTCCGACGAACGTGGCATCACGCTCCAACTCGACGTCCCCCCGATGAGCCTCGCCGCACAGCGTGATGGGCGCAGCGTACTCCAGGCCGGCTCACTCGACTTAACCAACCAGCCCGGCCGGCCCGCGCTCCCCTACGCGAGCGCCCTGATTGCGCTGCCCCCGGGCGCGCGTGCGGTGCCGCGCGTGATCGCCTCGGCGAGCGAGGAGATCCGCTCGGGCGTGCGGCTCGCCTCGAACGGGCGCTCGATCGTGCGCCGCATCGACGCGACGGAAACGTTCGAGCCTGTGGTCGAGCCGGTCGATCCGATTGTCGATGGCCCGTGGCCCGCAGCGATGGTCGAGCTGGGTGAGGAGCTCACGCTGCGCCGCCAACGCATGGTGTCGGTGCGCATCCTGCCGTTCCGCTACGACGAAGCAAGCGGGCGGCTGTGGACCCGCCACAGTGTGACGGTGCGCGTCGACTTCGTTGGAGCGCAGCGCGCGCCTGGCGTTGCGAGCCGCGACATCCACTGGGACCGCGTGCTGCGCGGAGCGGTGCTCAACTTCGACCAGGCCCGCACCTGGCACGCCCGCCCCGAGCCGCTGCGTTCGCATGGGGGGAGCCTGTTCGACGATGTGGGCACCCGAGGTACCGGCACACTCGGCGCGACGGCAACCGCGGTTGCGGCATTCGACGAGGTTTTTGCGGAAGTGCGCGTCCAGACCGACACCTCGGGCGTGTACGCGTTGCGGTTCGACGACCTCGCCGCGAACGGCTATCCCGTGGGTGTGCCGGTGGGGCAGGTCAGTGTGCATCGCCACGAGTTCCTCGAGAACTCGAACCCGGCGTTCGCCACGGTCGAGGTTCCCATCGAAGTGGACGACGCGAACTCGAACGACGTGTTCGATGCCGGCGACCGGATCGTGCTGTACGTACTGAGTTGGGCGCAGCGCGCGCGCGCCTCGTTCGCGCAGCGCACCTGGGGCGACGGCGAGGTGCTGTACGCCACGTTCATCACCGATCGCGCGCCGCTGCGCATGGCCGCGCGCCCGGGGTGGCGTGATCTCACGCTCACGCCGCTGCTGTCCTATCCGTACACGGAGCGGTTCGAACAGAGCATCGGATACACGCGACTGCCCCCGGACACCAACAGCGACCAGTTCCAGATGTCGAACATCCTGTATTTCCCCCGCCGCGATTCGTTTCCGTTCGAGACCCATGACGTGGACACCTTGGGCCTCGTGACGGCGACGGTGACCTGGAGCGGTGCGCGCTCGACCACGCACGCGGTCTGGGCTCAACTGCGCAACTTCCGCGGCCAGTTCACGTCGCTGGGCGACTCGGTGCGGTGGTTCGGCTACTCCGATTTCAGCCGGACCACGACGATCTTTGGCTCATCGCTCACCGAAGGCCCGACCAACGTGCTGCGCACCTGGGGCAAGTCCAGCGGCGACGACCTCGCGTATGCGACGCTCAACTGGTTCCAGCTCACGTACTGGCGCAGCTACCACGCGCTCGAAGGCAAGTTCGAGTGCAACAACGGCACGACCACGGGCGCATTCCAGATCCAGGGGTACGGATTCAATTCTGGCGCTGTGCGGGTCTATGACGTCACCGATTCGCTCAACCCGGTGCGGCTTGCGATCGATCCGTCGCACATCGAATTTGATGGACTCGAATACTCGATTTCGTTCCAGGACTCGAGCGCGGCGCCACGCCGCTACTGGGTGTTCGATCAGCCCAAGGTCGTGCCGCGGAGCCGCATGGGCACCGTGGTGCGCCGCGCGCTCGCGAACAGCGCGCCATCGAACTACCTGATGGTGGTGCCCGAGGCATGGCTCGCTCTCGCCGCACCGCTCGCTGAATTCCGCCGTGCGCAGGGCTACCAGGTGCTGGTGGCACCGCTCGAATCGATCGAGGACGAGTTCAATGGCGGTCGGCGCTCATCCTATGCTCTCAAGCGCTTCTTCAAGTACGCGTTCGACCTCTGGGGCGCGGAGTTCGCAGTCCTGCTCGGCGACGGCAGCGAGGACCCCCAGAATCTGCTCGGCGATTCCGGCCCCGATTGGATTCCGACGCAGAAGATCCTCGGACCGGTGCCGGCCGGGGATGCGCGCGAGGCGATCCCGAGCGACACGTGGCTCGTGAGTCTCGAGAATCCGAGCCTGCCGAGTCTGTTCCTCGGGCGCATTCCCGCGAATTCGCCCGAGGCGCTCACCGCGGTGATTGCGAAGGTGATTCAGTACGAGACGGTCGCACCCGATCAGACCTGGCGTCGCGACATGCTGCTGGTCGCGGACGACAAGTACTCGACCGTCACGACGTTCGGCAGCGGCGGTGGCAGTGTGAGCCAGTACTGCGAGAAGGACTACGAAAACGTATTCAAGGCGCTCAGCGACTCCGTGCGGGCGATCGTGGTGCGCGATGCCGGTCTTGCGCTCGGAAACGTCGAGGTGTTCGATCTCAACTATTACCTGCGCAACGAGCCCTACACGATCGGCGCGGGCGGAGATACCTGCCGCATCCGTGTCGATCAGACCCAGGTGCGCACGCGGGCGACCGTTTCACCCCTGATTTTCGATCGGCTCAATCAGGGCCGGCTGTGGTGGAACTACCAGGGGCATGCCAATCAGTACGTACTGTCCCACGAATCGTTCTATCTCAACCAGCCGTTCGATGACGACAAGCAGTATCTGGCCAATATCGACAAACCATTCTTTTTCTCCGCATTCTCTTGTCACGCGAACGGTTTCGCGGCCGCGCACGAGCTGTCGGACCGCGTCGGTCCCTCGATCGGAGAAGACGTGGTGATGTTGCCCAATCGCGGTGCCATCGCGTCGTGGGCGTCGGCAGGATTCGAGATTCTGCCGACGCCGGTTCAGCGTCCCGAACACCTCAACACGCGGCTTGCGAAGCGGTTGTTCGCCGATCCTCCGCGAGACCCGTTCGACAACGCCGCGCGGGTCGTGCTGGGAGAGGTGATCGGCCAGACGCTGGTGGACAACTTCAATGCGGAATTTTCGTCGCTCGAGCGCGACGTGGCGAAGTCGTACGTCCTGCTCGGTGACCCGGCGACCCGGATCTCGGTTGGTGCGCCGCAGGTCGTCGTGACGGCGAACGGCGTGCCGGTCACGAGCGGAGAGCCGGTGCGGCTATTCTCGTTCGGTGACACGCTGCGCCTCGAGGCCGAGGTCGCGAGCAACGTCGCGATCCGGACGCTCACGGTCGAATATCGCGACGCTGCGAGTTCGCGGATCCTCGGTCCCGGCGAGTACCTGGTGACCCCCGCGTTTCCCGACACCGGGACGGCCAGCCAGGGTGGGCGGCGTTTCCACATCAGCGTCGTCTCGCAGCTGAGCGCGGGTTCGTATCGTTACGTGATTCGTGCCGTGGACCGCAACGGCGTGGTCGTGCAGTTCGACGTCGTGTTCGAGTTCCAGACCGTGCTGCGCGCGGGCGGCGATCCAATTCAACCGAACGATCCGGTGCGCAGCGACGCCGAGCTGTCGGTGCTGATCCTGTCGCCGAGCCCGATCGACCCGATCACCGACATCGAGTTGTTGCTGAACGGCGCTCCGTTGGCGTTCACTGCCGCGCCGTTCCAGGGCGACACCACGCGCCGCGAATACGTGCTGAGCTGGAATCACGCACCGTACGCGGCCGGCCCCCCCTACGTCGTCACTGTGAAACTCGGCGGGCTCAAGGTCGCCCTCCACAGTTTCACGGTATCCGACCGATCGAGCTTCGCCGACTTGATGGCGTTCCCCAATCCGTTCGACGACGAGCTCGGCACACGGTTCTCGTTTACGTTCACGGGAGCTCAGCCATTCGATCTGCTGCTGCGCGTCTACACGGTGAGCGGCCGGCTGATCTTCCAGCGCACCGAGCGCAATCTTCAACCGGGTTACCATCAACTCCCGTGGGATGGCCGCGACGCCGAGGGTGAAAAGCTCGCCAATGGAATCTACTTCTACAAGCTGCTCGCGAAGAGCGACGCGGGTGACGTGGTCGAGCAGGGACGGCTCGTCAAGCTGCGCCGCCCGCGCCGCGCCATCGAGGAGGAAATCACCCCTCCATGAGGCCCGCATGAAAATCGCAGGCCGTATCGGATTCGCCGTCACGCTGGCGATGGTTTCGGTGTTCACGCCCGCACGCGCGGCCACTCCTGCGGCGTTCGCCTCCGCGGCTCCTAATCCCACGCGCGCAGCCAAAGCTCCCGCGCGTCCCGTTGCGCTGCGCGCGATCGCGATCGCGGAGGACGAGCGCCGCTGGAGTGACGGCGAGCTCAAGCGCTTCCTCAAGCACCCCGATGCCGCCGTGCGGCGCCGTGCGGTGCTTGCGGTGGGCCGGCTGCAGGATTCCACGTCGGTGCCGGCGCTGCGGCCGTTGCTCGCCGACGCGAGCCCCGGCGTGCGCGAGGAAGCCGCATTCGCGCTCGGGCAGATCGGGCAGCGTTCGGCGCGCCCCGCGCTCGAAGTGCTGCTCAGCCGCCGCACGCCGCTGGAATTGCGCACGCTTGCTGCCGAGGCGCTGGGTAAGCTGGGCGACAAGGCGGCCACGGCGAAGATCACGGCATTGCTGGGCGACCCTTCGGCTGTGTTGCGCGGCGAGGCGGCGGTCGCGCTGTGGCGGCTCGCGGATTCGACCGCGATTGATGCGCTGCTGCGCCACCACGCCGATCCCGATGCCGGCGTACGCTGGCGCGTGCTCTATGCACTCGAGAAGATCGTTGCGCCCGAGCGCGTCGTGCTCGTGACCGCGTTGCACGCGAATGATCCGGACTGGCTGGTGCGCGCCTACGCTGCGCGCACGCTCGGTCGCCAGAAGTCGCCGCGCGCGACCGCGTATCTGCTGCAGATGCTCGGTGACGCCACGCCTGCCGTGATCGTCAACGCGCTGCGCGCACTCCAACTCGTCGCGGATTCGACATGCGCCTCGTGCCTGCCGGACATCGCCCAGGCGCTCGGGCACGCCGATCCCTACGTGCGCGTGACTGCGGCCACCGCGCTCGGAGACCGTTTCGCGTGGGTGGCGGCCGAATCGGCGCTGCAGGGAGCGGTGACCGACTCGCTCGCGGCACGGCTCGCCGATCCCGACGCGGCGACGCGCGGTGCGGCAGCACGGGCACTGATCGCGCGCACCGGTGTCAATGCGGTCGCAGCGGTGCAGCCGCTACTCGACGATCCCTCGATCTACACACGCGTCGCGGTGCTGCAGGGGCTCGCCACACTGCCCGCGTCGCGCGTGGCGCCGATCGTAACCGAGCGCACCGCAGCATCACGGCCGCTGTTCGAGCGCATGACCGCGGCCGAGGCGCTCGGCACGCTGCACGAGCGCCTCGCGCTGCCGCTGCTACGCGCCGGGCTCGCCGACACTTCGGTGCTGTTCGTGGCCTCGGCCGCATCAGCGCTCGCCGAACTCGGTGACAGTGCGAGCGTGCCCGTGCTCGCGCGCGCCTTTTCCGAACGCGCCGGCGATGCCGATGCCGACGCTCGCATCGCGATCCGTGACGCCTTGCGACAACTCGCGGGTGTGCCGTTCGCCGACAGTCTCGAGCGCGCGCACGTGAAGGCGCCCGCCCGCATCTTGTATCCCGAGGACTTCGAGCAACCGTCGCCGGTGCGCGGCGCGATCCTCCATACCTCCAAGGGCGACATCGAATGGGCGTTCTACCGCGAGGACGCGGTGCAGACCGTGAAGAACTTCGTCCGTCTCGCCCGGCACGGTTACTTCAACGGGCTCGCGGTGCACCGCGTCGTGCCGAACTTCGTGATCCAGGACGGTGATCCGACCGGCACTGGCTCCGGCGGCCCGGGCTATACGATCCGCTGTGAGTACAATCAGCGGCGCTATGAGCCGGGCATGGTGGGCATGGCGCTGTCAGGAAAGGACACCGGCGGCAGCCAATGGTTCATCACCCACTCACCGCAGCACCACCTGAACGGCCGCTACACGATCTTCGCACACGTCACGCGCGGCATGGAGGTCGTGCAGCGCATCGTCCAGGGTGACCGGGTGATGCGCGTCGAGTTGCTGAAGTAACCGGTCAGATGTTCGCGGGCTCACGTCGGCCCGCGCGGTTATTGCCGCGCGCGCCGTGGCGGCAGCGGCACCACGCGGGCTCCGGTGACGAGGCCGCGCTCGAGCAGGATATTGGCGGAGGCCTCGGCGCGTTCCGTGGTACTGAAGACGCCGAGGACGATCCGATAGCTCTCGCCACCGTATTCCTGAGCGGCGACGACCCAGGCCTCGAGACCCGTCTCTGCGGCAAGGCGATCGCGCTCGAGCCGAGCGCCCTGAGCGTCGAGGGACGAACCGATCTCGAGCGTGAGACGCAGGCGCGAGGGCGCGGCCGAGGCCGGGTTGGCGTCGCCGGGGTCCGCGGTCTCGGCGCTGGAGTGTGACGTGACCGTTCGTTGCGCCAGGGCGGCGCGCGGTAATGCGACCGCGGGGCCCGGGACAACGGGAGTCGATCCGGTCCGCTGCGGCTGGCTGGTGGTGACCGCCAGCGTCGTCCGAGCGAGACGGTCGAGAGCGGTCGCGCTCGCCGACGAAACCGGCTCAGCGCGGCCGGGCAGGCTCACGAACTTGTTCGAAAGGAACATGACGGTGCCGAGTGCCGCCACGACAATCACCACGATCGCAAGGGCAGGTCCGGCGACACGGCTGCGAGGTCGCGGTCTGCGGGCAGCCGGCGCGCGCCGCCGCGGTTTGGGTTCCGCGAACGGATCCAGGCTCCGGGACTCCGACGAACCAGGCTCGGATTCCGATCGAGCGGTCGACGCTTCGGCGTCCGAGCGAAGCGACCCCCCGATGACCGGCGTGTCCTCCTCGGCACTCAACTCGTACTCCTCGAAGGCAAACGCCACGCCGATGCGCGGAGGTCCCTGGTTGCCGATAAAGCGCGACACCCATTGCTGAACTCGTGGATCCGCGACGGCCGCGCCGTCAATGAGTCGCTCGATCGGGGCGCGTGCGAGCTCGGAGTCCGCCCGAGCGACGGCCGTCACTTTCTGCGCCGGGGCGATGTCCGGCTCGGAGTCCTTGGTCTCGCGCTCGAGAGTCTCCGGCGTGGCGGCCTCGGGCGCAGCAGTCCCGGGCGCAGCAGTCACGGGCGCGACGGTCTCCGGCGTGGCGGCGTCGGGCGCGACGGTCTCGGACGTGGACACCACCAACGACCGGGTCTCGGCCGCCGTTGCGCATGCGGCTTCGGGAGTCGAGACGGCTAGGACCGCTCGACGCGCGCGAGGCGCCGCCGCTGTTGGCTCGATCGGCGCTACCGCCTTGGGCTCGATCGGCGCCGCCGCCAGCGGCCTGACCTGCGCGTCGGCCGCCGAGCGCACGTGGTCGTGCGTCACATCGTTCACGCCGGCCACGCGCGCGAGACGCAGGGCCTCGGCCGCGAGTGAGTTCACCGCGCGCGGCACGCCCTGCGTGCGATCGTGGATCTCGCTGCATGTCCGCCGCGGGAACAACTTGGGACCGTTGCCGCCGGCCGCGCGAACGCGGTGATAGAGGTATTGCCGGGTCTCCTTGTGCGTCAGCGCCACCACGCGGCATTCGACGGACACCCGCTCGCGAATCGCGGCGAGTGCGGGCCCGGCGAGGCGGTGTTCGAGTGCGGGCGGGCCTACGAGCACCACTTCAATGGCGCGCTGCGCCCGCGCCTCGGAGTTGACGAGCAGCCGCAGCTCGTCGAGCAGCTCGTCCGACGCCTGATGTGCGTCCTCGATGACGAGCACGGGTGTTCGGCCGCGCGTAGCGACGTCGGCCAGCGCGTGCTCGAGGCAGGCGATGAGCTCGGGCGTGGTGGCGCCGGTGGAGGGTTTGGCGCCCAGGCGGCGGGCGATCTCCTCGACCAGCTCGGCACGCGTCAGAGTTGGGTGCGTGAGCACCACGACCCGGGCGCGATCGCCCCACAGCGCGGTGGCCTCGAGCACGAGCGTCGTCTTGCCCGTACCGGGGTCGCCGCTCACGAGCAGGAACGGTTCGCGAGCGCCCAGGCCATGGTCGAGTCGGGCAAGGGACTCGCGCAGGGCGTCGGTCGAGAAGACGGTGCGCTCGGAATGTGCGGCTGCGAAGGGATGTTCTGTGTGCACGGTACTGGCGCGTGTCCGGGTGGGTCGCCTGGCGGCCCGCGGCTTCCATTACCGAGGGTCCGTGCATGTTTTCGGCAGTTTGCCCCGCGAAGTTTCGGACTTTGATCTTCTCAAATCGTGGGGGCGGTCGGGCAATTTGCTTCGAGAGTCGCCACCTGGGCCCAGGCCCATGCGATTTCGGGTAGACTCACGATTGCCATGAAGCGAGCCGCAGTCCCAAAGCCCCGCGTACGCACGAGCGCAGCCAGGTCCCGAACCGAGGCCAGCCGCCGCAAGGACGAAGAGCACGCCGAGTGTCTGCATCTCTTCACGCGGTCCATGGACATGCTCTGCATTGCGAACCTGGATGGGTACTTCACGCGGTTGAACCCGGCGTGGAAGGCGACGCTGGGATGGACCTTGAAGGAGCTGCGAGCCAGGCCGTTCCTCGAGTTCGTACACCCCGACGACCGCGACGCCACGCTGGCCGAGGTCAAGAAGCTGAGCCGGGGCGATATGGTGATTCGTTTCGAGAATCGCTACCGCTGCAAAGACGGATCGTTCCGGTGGCTGCAATGGAACTCGAGCACCCTGCCCAGGAGTCGGCAGATCTACGCGATTGCCCGCGACGTCTCCGCGCAGAAACAACTGGAGGCTGAAGTTCTCGCCGCCACCGACCGCGAGAAGGAGCGACTGGCGATGGAGTTGCACGATGGACTGTGCCAGAACCTGGCGGGCATCGCCGCCTCCGCCGCGACGCTCTCGCGAAGGCTCGGGGCCCGCTCGAAAGCCGGTTCCGCGGCCGCGGCCGAGATCGCAGCCATGGTCAACGAGGCCACGAAAATGGCTCGTGATCTCGCCCGGGAGCAAACGCCCATCCACTTGCGCGGAATCGGACTGGCCGCCGCGCTGCAGGGGCTGGGCGCGAATCTGCGCGCCTTGTTTCACGTCACCTGCACCCTGCGCTGCAGTCGCCCCTCCCTGCGGCTGGGGAACGAGGTCGAGGCGCATCTGTTCCGGATCGCCCAGCAGGCGACAGCCAACGCGATCACCCATGGCGGAGCGAAGCGGATCGAAATCAATCTGACGATTTCGCAGGGGAAGGGTAAACTGAGCGTCGGGGACGACGGCGTCGGCATCCGCGACACGAACCACTCATTCAAAGGCATCGGGCTGCACACGATGATGTATCGGGCGCGCTTGATCGGCGCGTCGCTGCGGGTGCAACCACGGTCGCCGCGCGGGACGCTCGTGACCTGCGAGTTCCCCCTCGCCAGCCGGTAACCGGGAGCGCGGAGCATGGCCAAGGCAAACCCAGAACCCAGGCGCGAGACTCCCAGGAGAATCTTGATCGTCGACGACCACCCGATGATGCGCAAAGGGTTGACGGCGCTGATCGAGGTCGAGCCGGGCCTCGCCGTCTGCGGCGAAGCCACCAACTGTAAGGCGGCACTCGCTGCGATCCGAAAGAAGGGGCCCGATCTGGTGATCGTCGACCTGTCGCTCGAGGGCAGCGACGGCATGGACCTGCTCAAGGAGATGAAGCAGCACCACCCCAAGATCCCCGCACTGGTGCTGTCGATGCACGACGAGGCACTGTTTGCCGAGCGCGTGTTCCGGGCCGGGGCGAGCGGCTTTGTGGCCAAGCACGAGATGGGTGAGGCGGTGCTGACGGCCATCCGTAGCGTGCTCGCGGGCGAGCGCCACATGAGTGGCCGGATCAGCGCGCGGTTTGCCGAGCAGTTCCTCGACCGGCGTTCCTCGCGCGTGGATTCGCCGCTGGGCGCGCTGAGCGACCGCGAGTTGCAGGTGTTCCGGCTGATCGGCGCCGGCAGGAAGAATCGCGAAATCGCCCTGACGCTGCGAGTCAGCGTCAAGACGGTGGAATCCCACCGCGAGCACATCAAGGCGAAGCTGAAGCTCGAGTCGAGCGGTGAGCTGATTCGCCGCGCCGCGGAGTGGGACGAAAACGGGGGGTACGACCGCTAGGTCTTCACCCCGCCGCGCCACGCGCGCGCATATCCAGTGACGCGTTGGTGCACCCGCAGGGTGCCCATGGGGGATTCCCGATGGTCGACGTAGGGGAATCCCTGATACCAAGAATCAGGGAGTCTCCCCTATATACAGAGGCTACTCCATCCTCGATAATTCCCGGGCAGCGCAAAAGCAAGCCCGTCTGCAATCGCGCCGGAGACGCAGGCCGCACGTCTTCGCAGCGCGGCGGGTTCCTCGAGCAAAGGTATCCGATCGCGCCGGAGACGCAGGCCGCACGTCTTCGCAGCGCGGCGGATTCCTGGATGGGCCGCCTTTCGGACCCTGACTCACGGCGTGCCGCCACGAGTTTCCGCGGACGAATCGCGCGCGGCGATCATCGCGAAGCGCTCGGTGACAAGCCGCGTGTCGGGTGCGATTGTCTGCGCTTCGAGTAGCAGCGCGCGCGCTGCGGCGTAGCGGTGTTCGATGAGCGCCACGTTCGCGAGCAGGCTCGCCGCGCGTGCGTGGCGGGGCGAATCCGCCCGGGCGCGCTCGAGCTCGGCGCGCGTCGCGGCGCGCAACACCGCATCATGCTCGCACGCGCGCCCGAGCGCTGCGAGACGCGCGGTGCCGCCCGGCAGGATGCGAAAGCCGAACGAATCCGCGACCGCACGACTGGCACCGTCGCGACGGACGTACAATGCGGCCGCGTCGTCGAGAAACACGCGGGCGTACGACGTGTCGTCGTCTGCGAAATCGAGCAGGCTGTCGCCCGCCGCCTGCGTGCGGCGCAGCAGCAGCCAGTCAAAGCGGTAGCGTTCGTCGAGCGTGCGCCACGCCCCGCGCTCTGCGAAGGCGGCAAGATAGGCTCTACGGATGTCCGGCGTTCCAGCCTGGTGGATGTCCATGAACGGCAGGCGTTCGCGCTCGGCGCGGAATCGCCACAGCAGCCACCCGCCGTGGTAGAAGTAGTTGAAGCTCCGTCCGCGCACGCCATGCGTTTCCATGAAGTCGCATGCCGCGACCGGAAAACCGCGCAGATCGAGACCGAAGCCCGGCTGAGGCTCGGGCCGCGTCCACTCCGGAACGCACATCGCAACGCACGCGGCGGAGATCGCAATCGCGGGCAGCCAGCTGAGTGATGCGCGCGATCGAGCACTCCGCCAAGCCGCGAGGTCGCGCGCCACGAAGGGTGTCGCGACCAGCACCAGGAATCCCAGGAAGCGCTGCGATGCGAGACCGGCGGTTGTGAACAGCGCGCACAATGAGAGTTCGACAAGATCCGCCTTGCCACGCAGCGCGCGCCCGAGCGCCAGCAACGGCCAGCCCAGCACGAACAGTGGAAGGCCGTTGCGCAGGTTCTCGGACCAGACGGCAGGCCCGAGTTCGTCGATCGTGCGCAATAGCGGCTCGTTGCGGTGGTGCAGGAGGAATTCGAACGGCTGGAGAACAAGATCCGCGCCATATGGATTTGCGAACGCGACCGCGGCGCTCGCGGCGAACAGCGCGGCGAGGCGGCCGCGCGCATGAGGCAGAAGCAGTGCGCGCACGGCGTTGCGGGATGCGGGGGTTACGCCCGCCGGGTGCGCACTCGCGTACGGTATGCGCGCGACCAGATCGCCGAGCCCATAGATCGCGAGCACCGCGAAACCGAACACGAACGAGACATGCGCCTGCACCCATACCCACAGCAGCGGGATGAGCCACACGCTGTGATCGCGGGCGGCGGCCGACGTGCCGGTTACGGTGGAGCCGGCCTCCTGTCCGCGCCGAGCTTCCAATATCCACAGTTCGAGCGCGAGCAGGATCGCGACCAGCGTGTCGGGGCGTGCCATCGAGCGCTGCCGCCACACGAGCGAGGCGAGCACCAGCATTACTAGTGCGGTGGCGCCGCGGGCCTCCATGCGGCGCGCAACTGCCCACAGCACGGCGAACGCCGTGAGGGTGGTGAGCCAGCGCCATACGAACAGGCCCGTGACGCCGAGCGCGTTCCAGAACGGATAGAGCAGGACGCGGAACGCCCACGATGGCATGACGTCGACTGCACCATAGGTCGGCCAGGTCCAGATCTGCGTGTGCGGCAGTCGGTGCGTCTCCCACACCAGGCGCCCGGCGGCGAGGTGCTGCCACAGGTCGGGATCGTAGAGCGGAAACGTCACCGAGATCGCGATGCACAGCGCTGCGACAGATGCGAGAAATAGCCACGGACCGCGTGATTCGACCGCGGCGGCAGAACCCGGGGGCGGGCGCAGGATGGAACGCGTCGCGTCGGCCGCTCCACCTCCACGTTTGCGCGCGGTGCGCGCGGGTGTGTGATCGCGGGACGATCGCGCCACCGCGTCAGGCGCCCGTGCCGAGGGCCGCGAGGAATTCCTCGAAGATCGCGCGAATCCTGCCTGCAGCTTCGTCCGCGATCGCGGTCACCTCGTCGTGCGCAAGCGGCTGCGCCGACAGTCCAGTCGCGCGGTTCGTGACGCACGAGATGCTCGCACACGCGCAGCCGAGGCTCGCCCCGACCAGCACTTCGTGCACCGTGCTCATCGATGCGACGTCGGCGCCGAACCGCGCGGCCATGCGCACTTCGGCGGCGGTTTCATAGCTCGAGCCATGGC
>Ga0315273_10004243_pt1 | contig 17510 bp, 14 predicted proteins | sample YL17G02_0_MG_FD_205753 | JGI IMG/M metagenome (GOLD analysis project Ga0315273, IMG submission 205753) | Sediment microbial communities from Yellowstone Lake, YNP, Wyoming, USA - YL17G02_0 | ecosystem: Environmental > Aquatic > Freshwater > Lake > Sediment | place: USA: Wyoming | collected...
TATGACTGGTTTAAAAAGGGAAAAAAATGAGGCATCCGCAGGTCTTTCGGGCAAAGATATTTCTCTGCAAAACGAGTTGATCGAGAATCTATTTAAAGAATATTTCCGCGAAAGCGATATCGGCAGCGCTAACAACAATTTAAAAACATTACTTTTAAAAATTCTCGAATCCACCGAGGAAAATATTGCTCTCTGTTCAATACCCGGTTTCAAAATACTCTATATCACTCCTTCGATGGCAGAGCTTCTTCAAATAAAAACGAAAAACCAGCTCAAAGCCCCCATAGATAAATATCTTCGGATTAAATCAAAAACGGAGTTTGAGAATAGTCTTAACCAACTCAAACCGGACGGTTCCGCAATAATGATGGAACTGAGAATAGGTGTCGGCGGAAAAGAAAAAGAAACGGCATCATTTAGTTTTGGAAAAGCTGTTCTCGGAGAAAAAACAATTTTACTCGTTACAAATCCCCGTCTTGAAGAAACCGAATCCAAAATGGCTGAAATTCAAAGAAGCGAGGAGCGCTATCGCACTTTAGTTGAAAATATTTATGGAGTATTCTACTCGTTAGATTCGAACGGGGTGATTCACTATATAAGTCCTGCGATAGAAAAGTTATCCGATTATAAACCGAATGAGTTAGTAGGGAAATCATTTCCACAATTTATACACTCTGAAGATTTGCCAGGACTTATGGAGAATTTCAAATCCGATTTGAGCGGAAATTTAGGCTCATATGACTACAGGGTGATAAAAAAGAGAGGTGGTTATTTTTGGGTTCGCAGCTATAGCCAGGTAATTGGGACTCCGGAAAATCCACAGGGGTTAAGTGGAATCCTTATTGATATTACTGAAAAAAAACGTGCGCAGGAGGCTCTGGAAGAATCAGAGAGAAAGTACCGTTTGATTGTGGATAATTCACTTGCCGGCATATATGTAACACAGAAACATATTTTAAAATACTGCAATCAGCAATTTGTCGAGATGTTCGGGTACAAAAGTCCTGCGGAGATTATCGGTAAACATGTCAAGGAGTTTGTATCACCGGAGAGTTGGGAAACCGTTGATAAAAATGTTCAGATGCGGGAACGGGGAGAAGCCCGGGTAAGCCGTTATGAATTCGGAGCAATTAACAAAGACGGCGTCAGGTTTGATGTTGAAGTCTTTGGCGGTCGTATAATATATGAAGGCAAACCGGCAATCCAGGGTATGATTATAGACATCACCGAGCGTAAAAGAGCGGAGGAATCCTTATATGCGCAGATTGAAAGGATTCAGCGCCAACAAACTGCTATCGTTCAGCTAGCCACGAGTCCGAACGTCATCAGCGGAGATATAGATTCGGCCTTACAGGCAACAACCGAAATTGCCGCCGATGCTCTTGACTGCGAACGAGTCAGCGTTTGGATGTTTAATGAAAAGGGAACAGAAATCAGATGTATTGATTTATTCGAGCGCTCACTCAATAAGTATTCTTCAGGAGCCACTTTATCGGTGAATGACCATCCGGAATATTTTGCTTCTCTTAAAACCGGTCGTGTGCTTGAAACAACCGATTCGAGGAATGATCCGAGAACCAGGTCTTTTACTGAAAGCTATTTAATCCCATACGGCATCTTTTCGATGCTCGAGGTGCCTATCAGGCGTGAAGGTAAGGTCGTCGGCATTGTTTGTCATGAACATGTGGGAGGGATGAGAAATTGGCACCCTGATGAAGTCATTTTCGCGGGTGAAGTGGCTGATCAGGTGTCCCAGTTATTTCTCAATGCGGAACGCAACAAGGCGATAGAGGCAATGCACGACAGCGAAGAACAATTTTCCACATTTATGGATCACGTTCCGGCAATCGTATTTCTAAAGGATCAAGAAGGCAAAGCTTTATATATAAATAAATCTTTTCAAGATAATTTTGGGGATGATTGGATCGGCAAGACAGTTTTCGATAAGCTGCCAAAAGAAATTGCCGGCCCAATGGATGCTGATGATAAACTAGCTTTAACCGCTGGCGTAACCGAAAAAGTTGAAACTATCAGCACTTTGAAGGGGAAGAACCATATCTTTCAAACGATAAAATTCCCTATTCATCGGTCAGAAAAAAGTCCGCTGCTTGGCGGGATGGCGATTGATATCACAGAGCGTAAAATGATTGAAGAGGAAAGGGAGAAGCTGATAAAAGAGCTGGAAACGAAAAACGCGGAGCTTGAAAGCTTCAATTATACCGTGTCTCATGACCTGAAGAGCCCTCTCATAACCATCAAGGGTTTTATCGGGATGCTCGAGTATGATCTTGCATCGGGAAACAAGGAGAAGCTCGATTCCAATCTTCAGCGAATAAAGGAGGCAGCGGATAAAATGGCGAACCTCCTTGAGGACCTCCTCGAGCTGTCCAAGATCGGACAGGCTGCGAGCCCGCGCGTGGAAATTCCATTTCGAATGTTGATTTCGGAAGCTCTTTCTCTTCTTGCCGGGAGCATTGAAAAAAGCAAGATTCAGATTATTATCCAACCCGATCTGCCGATTGTTTACGGTGTTCATCGGCGATTGGTGGAGGTTCTTCAAAATTTGATCGAGAATGCAATAAAATTTATGGGAGAACAGCCTGAACCAAGAATCGAGATAGGAAAGAGAAAAGTGGGAAAAGTGGAAGATGAGATCATTTTCTTCGTGAAAGATAATGGGATCGGTATAGAGCCCCGTTATCATGAAACAGTTTTCGGTCTTTTTAATAAATTGGACGCAAGAAGCGAAGGAACAGGAATCGGACTTGCTCTGACCAAGCGCATTATCGAAGTTCATGGCAGCAAGATTTGGATAGAGTCAAAAGGTCTTAAAAAAGGGTCAACCTTTTGCTTCACAATCCCCGTAGCAAAGATAAGCAGTTAACAAGCAGGTGCATTTAATGGAAGAAAAATTTACAATCTTGTTGGTTGAGGATAATGCCGCCCATGCCGAATTGATAATCCGGGGTATTCAAAGAAAAAGCATAATAACGAATATTATCCATATGGAGGACGGCGAATATGTTCTGGATTATATTTACAACAAAGGCATCTATACCGACAAGAAAAAATATCCTCGCCCGCACTTGATATTGTTGGATTTGCGTCTTCCGAAAATTGACGGGCTCGAATTGCTTATGGAGATTAAAAATCATTCTGACCTGTTAGATATTCCGGTAGTTATCCTGACAACGTCGGAAGCTGAAAAAGATATCGTCAGGGCATACCAAAATCATGTGAACAGTTATCTGGTCAAACCTATTGAATTCGCTGTTTTAGAAAAATTATTGGATGATCTTGGCATTTATTGGCTGAAATGGAATAGAAAACCCTTGAAAGTGCTTCAAAATTGATCCCAGTTCTGACTGATACTTGGCATCAGATAAAGCGATTTTCCTGTAATAGTTATGACAGCATACGGTGAAGAGAAAGAAGCAGTGCAATCCAAAATCAGATGTAATATCATTGATCTTACGATTCCTAATATGGACAGTACGGAGGTTTTCGAGGAAATCCAAAAAATCACGCCGAATGCAATGATTATTATTTCGAGCGGATATGGAGAGCAGCAGATATAGAAAAAATTTGCCGGTAAAAACCTTGCGGCGTTTATTCAAAAACCATATTCCACCAAAACCCTCAAAAACATCTTGCACAAATTATTAGAATAATAAAAACTGCTAATTCATTTTTTTCGGTAATCCCTCTTTCTTTCTTTTTGCTCTCGGATGATATTTATCATAAATGGATTTCATTCTGGTCTGGTTGATATGAGTGTAAATCTGTGTTGTGGAGATATCGCTGTGGCCGAGAAGCATTTGAACGGATCGCAGATCGGCGCCTCTTTCGAGCAAGTGAGTGGCAAATGAGTGCCGGAGAGTATGAGGGGAGAAGTTCTTTTCAATTGAAGATTTCAAACGATAGGTCTTGATCATCTTCCAGAAGGTCTTCCGAGATAATGGCTTTCCTCTGTTGGATATGAACAAATATGGGCTTGGCGGCCCTTTTATAAAATAGGGACGGGAATTCGATATATATTGGCTAAGCAGCTCGGCGGCTTGTTCTCCGAACGGGATCAGCCGTTGTTTCCCGCCTTTGCCCGAGCAGAGAAGATAACCCTCTTCGAGGTTAATGTCCTCCATCTTTAAATTGATGATTTCCGATACCCTTTCTCCCGTTGCATAAAGGAGTTCGAGCATCGCCGCATCCCGTAGTCCGATGTGCGTGGATTTATCGGGAGTGGCTAAAAGCCGGTCCACTTCCTCGCTTGTCAGAAAATCAGGAAGCTTTTTAGGCTTGCGGGGCAGCTCGATATCCTCGACAGGATTCAAGGCAAGGATTTTTTCATTCAGAGCGAACCTATAAAAAGAGCGAATGCTTGAAATATACCTTGATATTGTTGCCACCGATACGCCTTCGTTTTGAGCCCACGTCAGATAAGAATCAATCTGCCGGCGATTCAGATTCATCCAGTCCAGGTTCTCTGACAACAGATACTGAAAGAATTTAATCAAATCATTTTTGTAGGATTCGATAGTATTTATCGTCAAACCTTTTTCAACGGATAAGAAATCGAAGTATCGAAATAGAACTTGAGCAGGTGCTCTTTTCGCGGATTCCGGGTTTTCTTCTTCATTTCTCATAATTGAAGAAATGGGTTCGATTCTTTTTCTTCTCCGATTGTCGTATATCCTCCATGTCCGGGATAGATCGCCGTGTCATCGCCAAGCGTGAGGATTCGGTTATGGATCGAATTCATAAGGTCTTGATATGACCCTCCTGGCAGGTCTGTCCTCCCAATGCTTCCTTCAAAAAGTGTGTCCCCGGAAAAAAGGTATCCGTCTCCCTGAAGGCATACGCTTCCCGGCGTATGTCCAGGCGTATGGATCACTTTCAGCTCGATGCCCCCGATTTGGAGTACTTCGCCGTCCCGGAACGTCCTGTCCGGCGGGGGAGAGATTTCGCCCGCCACAAGCGTAAAAAGAAAATCATCTTGTTTTTTGTTAAGCCATTCCGCGTCGGCTTCATGAACAAGAATCTCGCAACCGTATTGTAGTTTGAAGAATTTGTTGAATGCGATATGGTCAATATGGCCGTGAGTATTGATGATATACTTGAGCTTAAGGTCATATTTCATTATATCATCAAGGATGTCTTCACCTCTGCCGCCCGGATCTATGATTGCGGAAATATTATTCGGATGATCGAGGTCTGCAAGAAGATATGTGTTCACTTCAAGCGGTCCCTCGATGTAACGGTTCAGTAATATGCTTTCTTTATCTTTAATCCGTTCCATAAGCCTCTTTCAAATTTTGTATGGAGCTATCTGTATTTATTTTGAATTGCCTGTTAATAGAATTGCCCGCTGATTCTCTGCGCCCCATTCTCGCTTTTACCTATCGGCTTTGTATTTTTTAATGTGAAAATGAGAAGGTTGAAAGAATTTGTTCGCTTCTTCCGGCAGAGAATGCAGAACTAATGTCTATGAATCTATCCACTTAATTTCGATCGTTTTGATATCATTTCCAGGAAGATTAAGCGGAGAGACCATCCCGAGGATCAAGCTGTGGAGCATATTTTCAACGAACTCATTGACCGGCACATTCTCGCCGTTTACATGCAAAGCTAATCTGAGATGAGGGAGTTCCCTTATCCATGATAGAAAGGCCGGAAGCGCTCCGCCGTGCATTAACGGAACATCGAGAGTGAGACTGAGTTTTTTCTCTGAATAGACCGCGACAATATCTTTTGCCAGCGGATATTCAATTTCTTCGGCATTTTCCACCACCAAAACCTTGGGAAAAACCACTTCTTTGCTGAAACCTTCGAGGAATATTATATCAAGATTCAAGAAAGACTCGAAGAGGAACCTGTTCAACGCCACATTTTCATTGACGAATACTACTGCTATGTCAGGAGCCACCAACCCCGCCCTGTCAGCGCCCGCCGCCCGATACCTTCCGGAGTGCTTCTTTTCATTAACAAGACTGAAACCTTCGGGCGTATGTTTGATAGCTCCAACTTTGATGTTATCCTCCTTCGCCAGTTTGATGAGCTTCTCGATGAGGAGGGTCTTGCCGGATTCGGATTTTCCAGTAAAACATAAAATTTTACTCATATCTCTAACTCCATATCTGCTCGATAGAGTCGTCATATATTGACGATTGTTTCATTTCGGCTGAATACATCTATTTTAAATTTACTCTCATGTTTTTCATTTTTTTTAAAAAACTTGCAATGCCTCAGTATATTTGAAATCCAGGCTGAAATTATTTTATACAACTCTCCGTCCAAATCAAGAAAAATCTTCAATTTTATCAATAAGTTGCGCATAACCAGGGCAAAAGCAAGAGGACGGATTATAGAATGACCCGGGTAGAAGAACTGCTACGTTTCAACCTCAGGATTTGACCAACACCTTTAGCACCCCTTTAGCTTCAGCATATTTTATGGCTTCCAGGCCGTTTTCCAATTGGAATGATTTTGCGATGTATCCTGAAGGAATTTTAATCTTGCCCGAAGCAAGGGAGTCGATAGCGGGTTCAAATCTCCCACAGCGGGAACCGATGATTTTTATTTCGTTTATTACTATCAGGGATGTGTTGAAAGCGGCATCTCCATGGAACGTGCTTTTAAGGACGATCGTCCCCAGGGGTTTTATATACCTGACAGCATCCTCGAGGCCGTCGAGAGAACCGGAAGCCTCAACGATAACATCGAAACAAACCATGCCTGGAGGATTGTCTTTGAGGGTTATATGCTCGATATCAGGCATCATTTCCCGGTTTCTTTCCGTGTGATGTCCGGCTAAGCTTATTTTCGCTCCCGTAGTGTTCAATGCCAATGAAATCAAAATTCCGAGTTTGCCGTCGCCGATAATCAGAACTTTATCTTCTTCTTTAATCTCGATTTGAGCAAGTATCTGCATTGCCGCAGCGAGAGGTTCCACAAGGACAGCATCTTCATCGGAAACGGAGTCGGGGATCGGCGATAAATTTCGTTCGGGAAGCACGAGGTATTGGGCAAAGGCTCCGTTCAGGCCGGATATGCCGAGCACCTTCCTGGTTGCGCAATGTCTGGGATCGCCTCCCAGGCAAAGTTCGCATCTGCCGCAGCCCCTATTGATTTCTCCTGTAACGCGCTTTCCCTTCAGAGAGTCCTCATCACACTCCTCGACGGTCCCAACGAATTCGTGCCCGATTATCCCCGTAAAATTCATATACCCTTTGACGAGTTCAATATCGGTATTGCAGACACCGGCAAGCCGGACACGGATCAGCGCTTCATCTTTGGCTCGAACAGGGCGGGGGACATCCAAAAGACCCAGTTTTCCATCTTTCAAAAATATCGCTTTCATCCATTTGATTTTATAAGAACATAAAATTATGACAACTTTTTCCGTACTTAACGCCGGAATTGTATCCATTTCCAAAAAAATCTATAATGAATACGAATATGACTGATAAGAACCATCAAAATTCCAAGCTGCCTCTTGTTGTGCATATTATTACAAAACTCGAGATTGGGGGAGCGCAACGCGTAACGCTTGACACTTTACGCTCGCTCGATAGAGAAAAATTCCGGGGGGGTCTGATATCCGGTTCCGAAGGGGAATTGACCGGGGAAGCTTTGAATCTTGAAAACTGCAATGTCCGTTTTATTCCTCAACTCGTTCATCCCATAAAGCCGTTGAAAGATCTGCAAGCTCTCTTTGTGATTATCCGGCTCTTCCGTAAATGGAGGCCGTCGGTCGTGCATACCCATAGCTCCAAGGCGGGCTTGATAGGAAGATGGGCTGCATTTTTTGCCGGCGTCCCGGTGAGGATTCATTCGGTACACGGTTGGGCTTTTAACGATTATCAACCTCGTTTGAAAAGATCCTTGTTTTTAACGCTGGAAAAAATCACAGCTCTAATCACGACATATTTTTTCCTGGAAAGTAATAAGCATATAAAAATAGGCTTATCCGGGAATCTCCTGAAGGAAAACAGGTACGCTTTGCTGCATCCAGGCATTGACTTCTCTGAATTCGACCGGATAAGAAAAAACAGAAAAAGAACAGCAGCCGCTAAACCCTTGGATAAACTGATCAGGCAGAAGAAAAAAATCATAACAATGGTGGCATGTTTCAAGCCTCAGAAAGCGCCGCTCGATTTCCTGAAGGCTGCAAGCATTGTAAATAAAGAAATGCAAGATGCGCGTTTCGTTCTCGTGGGCGACGGTATCCTCCGTCCACGTATCGAGGCAGAAATCGAAAACCTGGGTCTGCAAAATGAAGTCATTCTCCTCGGATGGCGCAAAGATATAGCCGCGATTATTGCGTCGAGCGACCTCATGGTTTTGACCTCTTTATGGGAGGGGATGCCGACGGTCGTTCCGATGGCGATGCGCCTCGGAGTGCCGGTGACAGCCAATCGGATTGACGGCTGCGCGGAGCTGGTGGAGCATGGCCTCAACGGCTTATTAAGCGCTCCGGGGGATCCGGCATCCATTGCGGATAATATTATAAAAATCCTGAAGGATTCGGTGATCCGCAAGAAAATATCCGAAAACGGTTTCAGGTTCACAATTAACTTTGAGATTGAAAGGACGACCGTTTTTCAGGAAAATGTCTATGAAAAACTGTTAGCTGAAGCTGGAGACTGCCGGTAATTAGCTGAATAGTATCTGCTTTTCTCGATGGATCGGTTGATTTTAAGATCGGTTTACGAATAATTACGGAAGATTTATTTTTTGGTTGATGATTTCCGACTCGTGGGTTTCGGCGTCGGCGTTTTTCCTTTGACGCCTTCATCTTCACCCGATGCATAAGCCGCCTTTTTTTCGGCAGCCGCTTTCGATGATGTTTTTGCCTCGAGCTGCGCGATCTTTGCTTTCATCGAGGACATTTCTTCCTCCTTGGCCTGCATCTCTTCGTACATTTCCCGAATGGCCGGCATCGGATCTTTTTTATCCTTGTAGAGTTCAAAGACTTTTTGTCCGAGATCGCGGTATAATCCTCTCATCGCTTTTGTAGCGCCTTCATATTGGCTACGTAATCTTATAATTTCAATTCCAAGGGTGACATCCTCCTGGACCTTGTTTAAAATTTCTTTGAAGGACGTAAACAGGCCTTGAGTATCTTGCTTATCAGCCATTTTATTACCTCAAGTTTGAAATTATAGCTACTTAACAAAAATGGTCAAGAGAAAAGGCTCAATAAGATCACCGGCGGCCGACACCTCTTTCAGCTTGACCTGTTGATCTATTGGGATTAAAGTTATCTTCTAGCCTTCATTATTGGAGGCTTACTGGGGATAACAGGGCATTTAGAGAGGGTTTATAACCAGATAGAGCTGTCAGTCGGCGATGGCAGTTTTATACTTGTCCTTTGAAAACAAACGGAATATATTTAACGTATAACTATGAACGAAAACGTAGAAAGAGTCCTCAGGCGGGTTGAGAAATACAATGCTCAGGGAAAATATGACGCCTCGGTCGAACTCCTGAAGCCCTTGCTCCTGGAACAGCCGGAGAATATTCAGCTTGTCAATATCATGGGCGCAAGCTGCGATCTTGCCGGCAAAAAGTTCATGGCGGTCAGCTATTTTCATAAAAGCGCCGAGCATTATTTTCAGAAAAAATTCTATGACAAGGCTCTCGCCGTTTATAAAAAAATCCTCAAGGTCCAACCGGATGATGCCCTGGCTTATGAAAGTTCAGCCAGAATTTACGAATCCAATGGCAATTTCAACGAAGCAGCAAATTTCTACAAATCCGCTGCTCAGAAGTATCTGTCAAATGGAAATAAAAAAAGGGCAGTTGCTCTTTTCAAAGAAGCTGTCAAACTTGCTCCCTTTGACCAAAAGCTGAAATTGGAGCTGATCGAGCTTTACAAGAAGCTGGGTGATACCCAAAAATCCATCGAACTGTACCTCGAATTTGCAGATAATTTTATAGCGAAAGGAGACTTTGCCGGGGCAAGGACAATCCTTGAAAATATACTTAAGCTTGACCCCAATAGCATCAAGGCATTGACCCAGCTTGCGGATGTCGCGGCAAAGCTCGGCGACAAGGAACAAACTCTCGCTGCGCATCAAAAGATACTTTCGTACAATCCCGACAATGCTGAGGCGCTTTTTTCTTTCGCGATTGAATATTATGAACGCTTTCAGGATACTGAAAATACAGTAAACATGATAAAAAAAGCGCACAGGCTTCAGCCGGAGAATCTCGATATTCTTTTCAAACTTAAAGAATTCTGTCCGAATGATCTTGAAGTTCGGCAGGCGCTCAAGGTTTATTATCTGGATCATGGCGACAGAAAAAGCGCTGTGATGGAAATATTGGAAATCGCCAATATCTTCGAGCAATCCAAGAATAAAAGTATGGCGGATAAACTGAGGTTGAAAGCAAATGAAATGCTCAGAGAGATTGAGTTCGAAGCTCATTCGCCTCATCCCCCCGCTGTTTTAAAAGAAAAGGTGGTTTCTCTCGATACGTTGACAAATTCGCGGCTGGGTGATAAGCACCATCAGGAAAACGACGATACCAATCCATACTATGCTGGGCTTTTAGAGAAAAGCGGTGAAGCGGCGACAGCAGCTGAAAACAAACGGGTTTCCTCTACACAATTGCACACGCCGCCCGATTTATCGAGCCGGTCTTCCGCGATCTCTTCAGGAGGATTGCCGGTGTACGATGTAAATTCTTCTGTATCTTCTGCCGCACCTCCTGGTTCGCCGAACATTCAAAAAATCAAAGGCGGAGAAAAACCAGCATCACCCATAAGCGCTCAACAACAGCCCTCATATGGGCAGATTGGTGTTGAAACTGTAAAATATCCCAAACCGATAGCCGAATCCAATAGTACAGCGTCGCCTCCGCCGCCATCCGTAAGGCAAAATGAATCCGCATCAGGATCAACCGGATCTGCTCGTCAAAACCATCCACAGGTACCACCACAAATACAATCTCCCTCCGCCGCAAAATATACTTATCATTCCATAGGCGCTGGGAAGAATCATAATACAGCGCAGGAAAATCAGATGGCAATTGACAAACCGGGCTTCGCTTCCAATTCAAGCCCGGGTATTTCTTCCTATAAACCTGCTGTTGAAGCTTCAAAAAAGATTACGTTAAGCTACTCTCCAACCGAAACACACACTAAGGTCGAATCGAAAACTGAAACCGACGAATTCGATTCAGTGATCATCGAGGATGTGGACATAGATCCGAATTCGCTCACGATCAAGGTCAGCACGGCGAGCTTCAAGACGTCAGAGATAATGGAAAAAATCGCTAAAACGGCGTCATCTCTATCTCAGAAAAGCGAAAAGGGACAAAGCGGTGAAACCGGCCCTGTCGCTTCTGATCGAGCGTGCGAGGAAGAGCACAAGGACGTATCCGACCTGCTGCAAAAGCTGCCGGATGAAAGAGTTGGCGATAGGACGGGGATAGAGAAGAAATTCGAGGTACTGAAACCGGAAATAACAAAGGAAATACTTGAAATCGGGAAGTTGTCTGTTCCGTCCGCCAGGCGTGAAAGTATTCCGCCACCCAATTTTTTAAAAGCGCGGATGGATGTTAAGGTTGTTCAGCTGTCCAAGGATGACCCGCTAAAATCATCCACTGATAAGTTGTCAGTCATGGATGGCACACCGGAAATCTATCTTAAATTGACAGATGTTGATGAATTGGATAGATCATCTGACAGATACAGGATGGATCAAGGTCCGAGGTCTGCTTCTGTTGCGGAGGTAAGCAGGCGGGATATGCAAATTTTACAGGAAAAAAAGCCGAGGGTTCAGGAGCAGAACGGTTTTGATCTTCAAAAAGTCATCCGTGATACAAAAGTTGCCGATGAAACCGAACGCTCGGTGACGACAAGGAAAAAACTATTCAGTGATGATACCGTAAATCTGAGCAAGCAAATGAATAATCTTTTCAGCTCGATGATCTCCGATGCCTTTATCGAACCGGTTGAGGATGATGAAACGCGTTTCAATTTGGCGATGTCATATATGGAAATGGGTTTATACGATGACGCCGTTGCGGAGTTCAGAAGCGTTGTTGATAAAAAAGACTTCTCCCTGAAAGCTTCCCGCGGTCTTGCCATGGCGTATTCGCACAAACAGGACAATCTCGAAGCCGTCAAATGGTATGTGAAAGCCTCCGACCTGCTTCCTGACGGCTCCGAAGAGCAACTGGAGGCCTTGTACTCCGCAGGCGATCTTTGCCTGTCGTTGAATGATTATGCCAATGCCCAGAAGTACCTGATGGAGGTGTACCGCCAGAACCCCACTTATCACGGTGTTATAGACAAACTGGAATATATTAATTCTCGCAGCCGGAAACGGGAAGAAGCTTAAGACTCCATCCCCACTTTTTTTGCGGATATAGGGTATCAGCCCGGCGGCTTTGGACGCAAGGATCTTTTCTGCAAATGTTTTACCCATTTATCTATCCCTTTAAGATTTTTTTATTATGAAATTTATATTTTCAATACCTTTCATCACATAATAACGGTATCATAAATTATCATCAATCTTTTAAAATTCAAGAGAAACAAAAAAAGCCGCCTCGTTAGGCGGCTTTAAACATAAAAGATTTTTGATTAGAAGTGATAAACTATCGAAACGATCCCCTGGCTCAGAGAGTCCGAAATCATATAAGCTCCGTCAATCTGGAATTTGCCTTTTATGACGGTTCCGATTCCGATAGTAATGCCGATTTCCGTTCCCTTGATCTGAGCTGAATAGTCCTTGAGGTTCCAACGCAGCTGCTCACCGTAATCGGTACCGCTGTAATACGGCCTGTGATCGGGGTTTGTAAAGAAACCTGCCCGGAAGAATATAGGTGTTTTGCCACTGAGCATGGCGTATTCAGCGCCGACATGAATTTCAGTCGTGTTAGCCGTTTCATAGAGGCCGGAGATATCATCTCCCCTGAAGATACCTAAACTGGCATCCGAATAAGTAGCAATGGCGTTTTGCGTGATCTGCGAATACTGAACCATTAAAACGTCCGCAATTATAACGAATTCATCAACCGGCCTGAAAGCGATACCGGCGCCGAATCTGTCCGGTATATCCAGCGTCAATGTAATATCGCTTAAAAAAGTTCCCGTCGTTCTGCTGCCCCCGACCCAGAAACCCTGTATATAATCAATTTTGGGATTATAGCTGTAAACAGCGCCGATGGAGATTTCTGGATTTGGGGTGATCAGTATACCTGCAGTGAAGCCTATCCCCGAGCCTGAATCATCAACATATGCTTCGTTGACTACAGACCTTGACGTATCCGTATAATCGCTCCAGTTGACATTGTGAAGAACTGTGGAAGTTGCAATTTTGAGTGTGGCATAGTTGATAGTAACTCCGATGGAAACAGCGTCGCTTAACCTTGCTGCTGCTGATGCAGAAAAATAATTGCCCGAAAAGTCCATCTGTCCGACAGCAGGACGATAAGCCCATAATGTGCCGGGGATAGGTCTTGTCTGAAGGCTGAAACTCTCCTGGTAATTGATGAAATTGCTCATCGAAAAACCGAAGCTGAAATTGCCGGCTGGAATTACTATGCTGCCGAAACCTGCATCTGCAATCGAGCCGTCGCTGAACTCCGTCAGGGTGCCGGTGACGAAGGAATCCCAATCGGCTGCGCGGAGCGTTGAATAGCTGGAAAATCTCGCCACAGCGGAAATCTCGGGTTTGGTAAGTATTACCATACCGGCTGGGTTGCTGTAAGCAGCGGTTGCATCATCGGCAAGGCCGATGAAAGCGCCGCCCATAGCCATCGCCCTCGCTCCCGGAGGGAAGAAGTTGAACTGAAATCCCTGGTAAACCTCTTCATCCGATTGCCCAAGAATGTTGCCGCAGAAAGATACTAAAAGAAATAGCAGAAATAATGTTGATTTTTTCATACAATCTCCTCACTTGATAATTTAGGTCAAATACATTTTACGCTAACCTAATAGGGCACATTACCATATTAAAAATCCTTTTTCAAATCTTTTCTTTTCTTGCGAGGACGTAGAAAACGGGTTGGAAAAACATAGAGCATTTATTATCTTTGGAACCTTTTTCCATCCTGGTCAGAAGATCAATATCCGGATGATTCAGGAGATAACTTATGACACCGGCTTCGATAATATCGGCGAATTCTTCCACAAGGGAAATAATCTTTCTGCCGAGATCGAACTGTTTCAATCCATCAGACTTCAATCCGTTTTTTAATTTTTCTTTAAGTCCAGCTTCCGGATATTCAATTAATCCATCGTAATCAGGTTCTGATGTAATTATAATATAACCTCCGCTCTTTGTTACCCGCGCCATCTCTGTAAAAGCCTTTCGGGGATTTTCCGTCCATATCAGGTAATAATGGCACAGGACTATATCGAAGGTTTGTTCTTTAAATGGGAGCTCCAATCCGTCTGATGTGATAATATTTGCCGATGGACAGTACCGGGCGGAGAAAGCGGAATACTCATGGTTTTTTTCAACCCCGAAGACTATCCCCTTCGTCCTGCCCACGATTTCATCGAGAATCACTCCGGTTCCGCAACCGACCTCAAGTGTTTTCCTCGCACTTAGAAGGCTGGCGCGTCTGTAGAGATGGTTTCTCGTCCCCCGTGTCCATTCCGCCTGGACTTGAAAAATATGGTGGTATTTATCCTGATCCATATTGGGATATGTTAAATTCTTAATGCAGAATTAAGCAGCAAGCCTAAAACTTCAATGTTGCGGAGAGAAGTCCCTGCTGGTAGTAGTCTGTCGTCACATATGCGGCATTGATCGAGACCGAGTCCGAAAGCGAGAAACCCAGACCGCCGGTGAATCCGAAAACCGTTTCCTGTATCTGCCCGGAGTAATCAGCGGGATTCCATCCATAACTTAATGCTGGATCCGTCCCTCTGTAAACTGCGCGGTGTTCTGCGATAGTAAAGATACCGGCTCTTAAACAAAATGGATTTTCTCCGGCGGTAACCATATATTCAAGCCCTGCATGGATTTCCAACTTGTCTTTATGCTCGAACAGAGCGGCAATATTATTGCCGCGTTCTATCCCAAGCGCATCGTAATCGCTGCTTGCGACCATGACATCCGTTATTTGCGAATAGAACATCAGGATTCCATCAGCGGTAAGGATTAACCTCTCCAACGGATTCCACATAAGGCCCGCTCCGAGACGGTCCGGGGTATCGAAATTTATCTCGATCGTATTGAAATGCAGACCTGTTACTTGTGTTCCGGAAAGATATAGATCCTGGGAGTATGTCATCGGGGGATAGTGATTGAACGAAACGCCAAGCTTGAACGATTGCGAGGGGGTGAACAGGAAACCGAAATTGAAGAACATACCGGTGTCGGAGCCGCCAACTACGGTTTCGCTTATAACTGCCCCGGAAATGTCTGAATAGTCCGACAGATTGGCGGCGAGGATCGAATTTGTCGTGGTCAGGCTTGTAAGGGAAACCCCTGCGGATGCGCCGAAAGCCCAGAAATCGTTAAGCCTGAGTGCGACGGACAGCGCAAACGTATAACCGTCGAGATCGAGCATTCCCTTTATTGGGTTCAGAGTATCTGTTGTGCCGGGAAGCAGCCTTGTTTCAAGCGCGAATTCCTCGTAATAGCTGATTGTATTAGCGACTGAAATCGCAGCTGTAATATTGCCGAACGGAAAAACGAAGGATCCGAAAGAAGGACTGACGATGTCGCCCGAAAATTCAGTAAGGGTTCCCGTGGTAAATGAATTCCATTCAGCCGCTCTTGGAGTTATTATCGAATCCAGTTTGAATTCGGCGGTGGATTGGGACTTGTCGAGGTTCACAAGACCGGCGGGATTGAAGAATGCTGCCGATGTGTCGTCAGCCAAAGCGATGAAAGCTCCCCCCATTGCCATTGCACGGGCGCCGGGAGCGGTGAATTGAAATTGAAAACCCTGGTAAAGCTCCTCATCTGTTTGTGAAAATACGAATGAGAGTGAAGCAAATATAAAAATAATAAACAGTGATATGATTCGATAACCTTTCATAATTCCTCCAGTATTTGGGAAATATCTCATACTGTTGAAAGCTATCGTATTTTATAATTTTTTTCAACAGGACTGTAAATTATATTCCGATCATAAAAAGGCTTGTTGACCTTGAATAATTATCGCGCTGGCCGAGAATTTCTTCCTGCTTGTCTGAGCCTGTTTTGTTTGATAATATCCCGCCATTAGTAAAATCAGGAGGGAAATATGCTGGATAAAGCCAAGAAACTATGGCCGGAGCTGGAATGGATAAAAGATGGAGATTTACGGGAAAAAACGGCAAAAACCTGGGCGCTCGCCCTTGACAGAAGCGCATTGACGGTGGAAGACCTTGAAGTTATTCCGTTCACGCTGCTCGTTGAAAATATTAAAGTCAGCTTCATGGCGCATAAACACGCGGTTGTCCACATCGCTAAAGCTTGCGGTGAACTGATGAATCAGTTCTTCAAGGACGAACTTCCTGTCAATATGGATGTGCTTATATCCGGCGCAATTCTTGCCGATGTCGGCAAGCTCCTCGAATACGACAAGAAAGATGGAAAGACGGTGCAAGGGACCTACGGCAAATACCTCCGCCACCCGTTCTCGGGCGTCGCCCTTGCCACGGAAGCCGGCTGCCCGGCCGAGATTTGCCATATCATCGCAACCCACGCAGGCGAGGGCGATATGGGCAAACGATCAACGGAAGCATACATCGTTCATCACGCGGATTTTATGGCTTTCGAGCCGTTCAAGAACCGGATCAAGATCTGACGACAACCGCCCATTTGCTTATAAAATAACAAACTATATTCAAGATGTATAATATATTAATATATTGCTGCATAAACCTCATTTGATTTTTTCATTCAAACGCCATATAATGGATGCAAGATGTTTGAACCTGAAACAATATTAATAAACGGCGAGTGCCTGGATGAGCTAAGGGAATATCCCGATAATACGTTTGATCTGATAGTTACCTCTCCTCCCTATGCAGATTGCAGAATTAAAACGTACGGTGGCATAAAACCTGATAAATATGTAGAGTGGTTTTTGCCGAAAAGCGAACAATTCATGAGAGTCCTGAAGAATACGGGGACTTTCATCTTGAACATAAAGGAAAAAGTTGTAGATGGGGAACGGCACACATATGTCTTGGAATTAATTTTGGCTTTAAGGCAACAAGGATGGTTATGGACGGAAGAATTCATCTGGCATAAGAAAAATTGCTATCCCGGGAAATGGCCAAACCGTTTCCGGGATGCCTGGGAGAGATGCCTGCAGTTCAACAAAACCAGGAATTTCAAGATGTATCAGGACAATGTCAAAGTTCCGATGGGAAAATGGTCGGAGAAGCGGCTCAAGAATCTTGGTCAAAACGATATCATTCGATTCAATTCGCAGGTCGGCAGCGGTTTCGGCAAAAACATATCCAAATGGATCGGAAGAGATATGGCTTATCCATCAAATGTTTTACACCTGGCCACAGAAACCAAGAACAGGAACCATAGCGCAAC
>Ga0315273_10004246_pt1 | contig 17509 bp, 12 predicted proteins | sample YL17G02_0_MG_FD_205753 | JGI IMG/M metagenome (GOLD analysis project Ga0315273, IMG submission 205753) | Sediment microbial communities from Yellowstone Lake, YNP, Wyoming, USA - YL17G02_0 | ecosystem: Environmental > Aquatic > Freshwater > Lake > Sediment | place: USA: Wyoming | collected...
TACGGCGCTAACCCGGGCGCGGAGATCCGACTGAGGCTGGATGCCGAGCTGGCCACGATCGCCGAACATGGATACGCGCCCCTTTTTCTCGTGGTTGCGGACCTGGTTGCGTTCGCCCGCCGCCAGAACATCCCCGTAAGCACGCGGGGCAGCGTAGCCAACTCCCTGGTTGCCTATTGCACCGGGATCACGACCGTCGACCCGATCGAGCACGGGTTGATGTTCGAACGCTTCCTCAACCCTGCCCGCTCGGATCCGCCCGACATCGACTTGGACCTCTGCAGCGAGCGGCGGGACGAGGTGTTGGAATATGTGCGGCGCACCTACGGCCCGGAGCACGTTGCCCTGATCGGGACCATCAACACCATGCGGCCTCAATCGGCCGTTCGCGAGACCGCCAAAGCCTATCGCATCCCGGCCGCCCAGGTCGATCGTGTGGTCGCCTCCCTCCCCCACCAATGGCACCCCGATCCGAGGCGCCGGGACCGCCGGACGATGGACGACGTGCTCACCGAGCTGGAAGACCCGCGTCTGCGGGAGGTCGTGCGCGCGGCCTACACGCTCGTCGGCCAGCCGGACCACCTGGGGGTTCACCCGGGCGGTGTGGTCATTACACCCGGCCCGCTGACCGACGTCGTGCCGCTGCAGTGGGCGCCGAAGGGCTTCGTTGTGACCCAGCTCGACCACGGCTCAGTCGAAGCGCTGGGACTGCCCAAGATCGACCTGCTCGGGCTCCGGGCGCTCACCGTGCTGGCCGATTCGGCCGGTATGGTGCGCCGGGCTTTCGATCCGGGCTTCCGCCTCGACCAGATCCCGCTCGACGACCCGGCGACCGCCGCCATCCTGGCGCGCGGCGACACGATCGGCGTCTTCCAATGCGAGTCCTACGGAGCACAGCGTACGCTCCGCAAGCTGCGCGCGCGATCGGTGCGAGACCTCGCCGTTGCCAACGCCTTCTTCAAACCGGGACCCAGCACGGGCGGAATGGCCGGCGCCTTCGTCCGGCGCTACCGGGGCGAGGAAGCCGTGACTTTCCTCCATCCGGCGCTGGCACCCATCCTCGGCCCGACCAAGGGGGTCCTGATCTTCCAAGAGCAGGTGCTGAGGATCGCCACTGAGGTCGCCGGATTGACCTGGGCTCAGGCGGACCACCTCCGCCGGGGGATGAGCAAATTCCGCGGCGGCGAGATGGCCGAGCTGCAGGAGCAGTTCACCCAGGGCTGCCGGCAGCCGCCACCTGAAGGGCCCGGCATGCCGGCGGCGCAGGCGCAGACGCTGTGGGACCAGGTGATCGCCTTCGCCGGCTACGGGTTCAACCAGGGACACGCCACGGCCTACGCCGACGTCAGCTACCGGTCGGCGTACCTCAGGACGCACTACCCGGCGCCGTTCCTGTGCGCCCGACTGGCAAACTGGGGCGGCTTCCACCACCCAGCTATCTACATGGCAGAAGCCCAGCGCCTGGGCATGCGCGTGCGCCCGCCCCACGTGAATCACAGCGAGGAGCAGTTCGCGCTGGAGCTGGCGGTCGAACCGAAGGACGGCGAGGCGCGCCCTGCCACCCTCTGGATGGGGCTTGGACAGGTGCGCGATCTGCGCTCGCAGTCGATCGCCCAGATCGTGTCCGTCCGCGCTGCTGATGCTTATGACAACCTGGCCGGCCTGGTCAGCAGGGTCGAGCTTCAGCCCAAGGAGGTGGAGCACCTTATCAAGTGCGGCGCGCTCGATGGACTCGGTGAGAGCCGCTCGGCCATGCTTGCCGACGCGGCGGGCATCCGGCAGAGCGGGAGCGTCCTGCAGATGGCCTTTGTGTTCGCGCGTGAGCCTGTCACTGCCGAGCCGCCTTCGCGGCGGCTGGCCTGGGAAAACCACATCCTCGGCCTGCCGGTCAGTGTGAATCCGCTGGACCTCGTAGGCGAGGAGGTCGCCGGTCTCACTCCGTTGCGGCGCCTGCCGGAACGTGGGGGGGTCAGCGAGCGCACGGCCGGGTTCCGCCTCCCTGGCTGGACAGGTGGGCCCGGGTACTTCGTAGGGGACGGCGACAGCTACATCATCGTCCGGGCGCCCGAGGACCAGAAGGCTCCTGCTCCCTGGCACCCCCTGCTGCTGGTCGGCCGGTGGCAGACCGATGCGTGGGGCTCTTCCTGGTTTGCCGCCGACTCGGTCACCGCCCTCGGCGGGGCCGCGGTCTGAACGGCGGTCTGAGTCGCGCGGCGGATGTCTGAACCGCGGATTCCGCGGATGACGCGGATTTCGCGGAATACGCAGACTCGGTCGTGCCACCTGGACGGACGAGGCGGACGGCTGACCTGTAATCCTTCTGGTCCTCCGCAGCGTGGGCCGACTCACGAGAGCGGCCCGCTCTGTGACGAAGCGCAATCCTCGTAGTCTGCGTAATCCGCGTGATCCGCGGTTCAGATTCCCGAAGTGCTTCTGCGGGCCGCTTCTTTCGGCGCGTTTGACACGCCCCCACCCCGCCCGCTATACTGCCTCCCCGGGCCGGTCTGCTGCCATCCTCGCCCGGGAGAACCCTATTGCGGAAGTCCGTCGCCGCCGCCACACCCCCTGCCGCTGAGGCAGTGGAGGCATCGCGGCGCGCCAGCATCACCCTGTACGTCATCATCACCTTCCTCTTCTGGGCCTCGCTGTACGTCTACGTGCCAACCCTGGCGACCTACGCGCAGAGCAAGACCGCCTCCCTGGCGCTCGTCGGGGTGGCTCTCTCGATGTACGGCCTGTGGCAGGCGATCCTCCGGCTGCCGGTCGGCATCGCGTCCGATTGGATAGGGCGCCGCAAGCCGTTCATCTTGGGCGGCCTGGTGCTTGCCGGGGTGGGCGCAGTGTTGATGGCGTTCGCAGGGAGGATCGATGGGATCATCGTCGGCCGCGCCGTGACAGGGCTGGCCGCTGCCACGTGGGTGCCGCTGGTCGTGATATTCAGCGCCTTGTTTCCTCCACACGAGGCGGTGAGAGCGAGTGCCATCCTGACGCTTGTCAGCTCCCTCGGGCGCGTCGCAGCGACTGCGATAACGGGCTCGCTCAACGGGGTGGGCGGGTATGGCCTGGCGTTCTTTCTCGCCGCCGCGCTGGCAGGCCTGGCGATTATCGTCACTCTGCTGACCCGCGAGCAGCGGCTCCCACGGAAGCGGCAGTCCGCAGCCGGGATCCGCCGCCTGATCACCCGGCGCGATGTTCTCCTGCCGGCCGTGCTGGCAGCAATCAGCCAGTATGCCAGCTACGCCACAACCTATGGCTTCCTCACAATCCTCGCCAAGCAGATGGGCGCCACCGACGGCGCACTGAGCGCGCTGGTCACACTGAACCTGGTCTTCTACTCCTGCGGCAATCTTCTGGCGACGGCAATCGTCAGCCGGATCGGCGCCCGCGCGCTCGTGTATCTGAGCTTCGTGACGCTCACTGCCGGGGTGGTGGTCGCCGCGATCGGCCAGGCAATGAGCGCCATCTTCGCAAGCCAGGTGCTGTTGGGCGTGGGCCTCGGCATCGCCTACCCGGTGCTCATGGGCATGAGCATCGAGTATGTATCGGACGCCGAGCGCGCAACGGCGATGGGCCTGCACCAGTCGGTGTATGCGATCGGCATGTTCGCCGGGCCGTGGCTCAGCGGTATCCTGGCCGCCAGTATGGGGATCCGGCCGATGTTCGGCGTGACGGCTTTCGCCTGCCTTGCGCTCGGCCTGGCCGGGGCGCACTGGCTGGTTGCCGGCCCGGGCAAGACCCGGAAGGAGAGTTGACGATGTTGATCGTCCAGGTACACGTGCACGTCAAGCCCGAGTCCATCGAGGCCTTTCGCCTGGCCTCCGTCGAGAACGCCCGTCACAGCATCCTCGAGCCCGGCATTGCCCGCTTCGACCTCATGCAGCAGCTTGACGACCCCGCCCGCTTCGTGCTTGTCGAAGTCTATCGATCGCAGGACGCCTCGGCGCAGCACAAGGAGACGGCGCACTATCGCGCTTGGCGGGATGCCGTCGCCGGCATGATGGCTGAGCCGCGCTACGCCGTCAAGTACGGGGGCGCCTTCCCCGCCGACGTAGACTCGTAGCCGCGATGCGCTTCGAGTTCGCTTCGGCGGGACGCGTGGTCTTTGGCGCTGGAGTGCTCCGAGAGGCAGGCCCGATCGCCCGCTCGATGGGCAGCCGGGCGCTCGTCGTCACAGGGCGGCAGGCGGACAGGGCAGAGCCGCTCCTAGCCGATCTGCGCGCCCAGGGGGTCGGCGTGGCCACGTACTCCCTAGCCGGTGAGCCCACTACTGGCATCGTGCGCCAGGCCACTCAGGAGGCGCGCGAGGCTGCCTGCGACCTCGTGATGGGAATCGGCGGGGGCAGCGTGTTGGACACGGGCAAGGCGATCGCGGCGCTTCTCGCCAACGGTGGCGATCCGCTCGATTACATGGAAGTGGTGGGCCATGGCAAGCCGCTGACCCTGCCGTCCCGGCCTTTCATCGCCATACCCACGACGGCAGGCACCGGCACCGAAGTCACCCGCAACGCAGTGCTGGCATCCACGGAACACCGGGTCAAGGCCAGCATGCGCAGCCTGTTGATGCTGCCGGCCCTGGCACTGGTGGACCCCACCCTGACCTACACGCTCCCGCCCGAGGTGACCGCCAGCACTGGTATGGACGCGCTCACCCAGCTCATCGAGCCCTACGTCTCGGTGCGAGCCAACCCTCTCACCGATGCCCTCTGTCTGGATGGAATGGCTCGCGTCGCCCGCTCGCTCCGGGTGGCGTGCGACCAGGGGGGCGATGCTGCAGCGCGCGAGGATATGGCGCTGGCTAGCCTTTTCGGGGGCTTCGCATTGGCCAACGCCGGGCTGGGCGCCGCCCACGGCTTCGCCGGTCCCATAGGGGGCATGTTCCAGGCGCCGCACGGCGCTCTTTGTGCTGCACTCTTGCCCCGCGTCATGGCAGTCAACCTCCGGGCGCTGCAAGACCGCCGGCCGGCAAGCCCGGTGCTGGAGCGCTTCGAAACGGTGGCCCGCATCCTCACGGGCCGCACGGATGCTAGGGCAGCGGACGGCATACGGTGGGTAGAGGCGCTCTGCGCCGATCTCGGAGTGCCCCCGTTGTCGACTTATGGCATCTTAGCGCCTGACATCGAGGTACTCGTGGGCATGGCGGGCGCCGCATCCAGCACAAAAGGCAATCCGATCGTCCTGACCCCAGGAGAGCTTCGCGAGATTCTGTCACTGGCGCTCTAACGGCAGGCCAGATGTCGCCGCCTGCATTCCAGACCCCGTCGTGGGCGCTCGCCAGCATGTCTTGAGCGACGCGCGTGTTCGAGCGCGGCCCCACACACACTACCCCGCGCCGCCCCGCCCAGCGCGTGATCCGGAACAAAGCGCCCGACGCCGCCGTCTGCAACCATGTAACCGCTCCGAGCGTATGAGTGGTCGATGGAGGTGGATGAAAATGCTTAAGAGTGTGTTGAAAGGTATCACGGCCCGGCCCTGGTTGCGAATATCCATGGCTGTGGCCTTACTGATCGTAGGGCTGGCGCCGATCGGCGCGCCAATCGTATCGGACAGCCGGACGCGCCTTGCACCAGCAACTGGGGCGGCCGGCAGTCTCGCTCCTTCCCAGCCCTTCGCATACCGGCTCGACGCCGGGGCAGGTGCGTTGAGCCGGATTGTGCGCAGCGAAGACGGGGGCGCAACGTGGCGCCCGGTCGTAGCGCTCCCCCAGGAGGCTCTCCAGGTGGAGACAGTGCGAGGGCAGGAGGAACATGTGGTCGCCCGCAGCCAGGACGCGATCTGGCTGAGCGTGGATGGCGGCAGCAGTTGGACGCGCACGGGCAAGCTGCCGAGGCGCACGCTCAACGTGGCGGTGGGTTCACGGGCGTCGGGCATGATCTACGCCGGAACTGAGTCGATGGGTCTGATGCGGAGCGCCGACGGTGGCGCCACTTGGCAGCCGTTGGGCAGCAGCATACTTGGGGGAGGTAATGCCGCGCCGGTGGGGATCAGCGCCCTGGCAGTGAGCCCCGAAGACGATCACATCGTCTACGCCGCGTCTGGAATCTGGCTTGGGACAAGCAGCGCGCACTTCAGCCCTGTGGGAACCTACCTGAGTGTCGACGGCGGGCAGCAATGGCTCGAGATTGCGAGCGCGCCGCTGGGCGCCCCACGCGTGGAAGCGCTCATCCCGGTCCCAGGTCGTCCGCTGGATATCCTGGCCTCAAGCGAAGCCAGTTCGGAATATCAGCGCCTGACCCTGTCGGCTGGGCTCCTGGCGCTTCTTGACTCGGCGGATGCACCAGCTAGGGCCGCAGCGGCCAGGGCAATCGCCTTGACCGGCGACCGGTCCGCAGTGCCCGCCCTCTTGGCGCATCTGCATGATCCGGATGCGCTCGCCGGCGACCGCGTGGCAGCCGCCCTCGGCACCGTGGGAGACCTGTCGGCAGTGCCCGCGCTCATGTCGGGGCTTGACTCGAGTGACGAGGATGTGCGCTCGCGCTCGGCCGCCGCGTTGGGATTCTTGAAGGCATCCATGGCAACGGCCAGGCTGAATGAGGTGTTGCGCAAAGACGGGCCGGCGGCTTGCCGCTCGGCCGCCGAGGCGCTGGCGCGCATTGGCACGCCTGAAGCGATGACCGCCCTCCTCGGGCCGCTCGGCGACGCCGGAATGACGCCCGCTCGCCACGCCGCGATGATCGGACTTGAGGTTGCAGGCGACCGGGCCGGCGCCCCGCTGGCGCTCGCGCTCAACGCCTCCGACCCCACGCTGCGCCGCAGCTCCGCCGAGATGTTGGGCTATCTGAGACAGCCGGCTTCGACGCCTGAGCTGGCTCGCTCGCTCTCGGACTCCGAGCCCGCGGTGCGGAGCCAGGCTGCCTGGGCGCTGGGCGAAATCGGGACGCAGGATGCGCAGACCGCCCTGGCGGAAGTGCTGGCGTCAGAGACAGACGCCGCCAGCCGCCAGGCCGCTACGCAGGCTCTTGCGCGCGCACGATCATTGGGCGACGGCAAAGAACCGGTCAGCGCAGCGTTCGGGGAGCAGCTCCTGGGCCCGCTCCCGCGCATCCCGGCCGGCCGCTGGACGATGCTGCTCCTAAGCCTGGCGCTTTCGGCCGCGCTGCTGCTTGCCGGCGCCCGCCGGGCGCACCCTCGGGCTCACTGAATGGATGGCTGTTACGGCTTAGGAGGACACCGCCCGGCCGGAATGGGGAACTCGCTAGGGCTGGTACATCCCAGGCGCATGGCGGACAGCGGCACAGGTGAATGGCAACGACCGGTTGAGATGCCTTCGCGGCCCCGGCGAACCTCACTCCTCGGAAGCCTGGGCCCACCAATGCCTGACTTACTGGCCGCAGAGAACACCCCCTAACGCGTATCGAGCCCGAGTTCACCCGCCGCCAAAGACGTGACTCTCGGCAGGCGCGCAGTCGACGGGCTAAGGTGAGCCCGTCGACTGCCGCGTTCTCGACTAACGGTGATACGGGATTAGCAGCACCTGCCCGGCCCAAATCCAGTCGGGGTCCTTGAGATGGTTCACGGCGGCGAGGTAGCTCGCGCCCCATCCGTACCGCCTGCCGATTGAACTGAGCGTGTCGTTCCACCTCACCACATACGGGAAGCCGGTAACAAGCGGGACCCTCGCACGCACGCACAGCACCTGGCCTGCGTAGATCAGGTCGGGATCCTTAAGCCCATTGAGCGCTGCGAGCGCGGACGCCGACGTATTGAACTTCGCGCCGATCGCCCAGAGCTTGTCGCCGTACTTGACCGTGTAATACTGTGCGCAGCGAGCGCCTTTCGGGGCCACGGCCGCCGGTTGGACGGGCGGCTTCGGCGCGGGGATCGCCTCCGGAGTCGCAACCACAGCCGGGCCAGGGGCCTCCGGGGCCTCCGTGGCTTCGGCCGTCGGCGCGAGTGCCGGTGTCGCCGGCGTCTCGATTGTCTCTGGAGACGCCGTCGCCTCCTCCGGAACTGCGCTGGCTGTTGCCTCTGTGGACACTTCAGGGGTCTCCTGCGAGGCAACGGCTGGCTCTGTGGGGGTGGCATCGACGATCGCCGCCGGAGTCTCGTCGATGGTTCCCGTCGGAGTCGCTTCCGCGATTTCGGTCGGAGACGCTGCCACCGTCACCCACGCGGTCGGCTCGAGCGTCTCTGTCGGAGTTATCACGACGCTCTCGGACGGTGTTCCGCCAACGATAACCGCCGGCGCGACCGTCTGGGTTGCCGATGGAGTGCCCGCAGCGGACGGGGCTGTGGCTGAGGCAGCCGCCTGGACCGACTCCTCGGTGGACTGGGCGGCGGGGGTCACTGTGGGTTCTGCGGCGCCGCCCGCGGGCACTACCGTCACCTTTTGCGGATCGGACACAGCCGTGACCTCGCCAAGAGCACCGTAGATGCGCACGGTGAGCCTATGTACGCCCAGGGACAATGGAGGCAGTGCGATCCTCCAAGTTCCTTCCGGCCCCGCGACTGTTGTGCCGATCAACATGTCGTCGTCGAGAGCCCAAACCCGGGCGCCTAGAGCCGCCGAGCCGGTGACATCCCCCATGGCGTCACGAGAGAGCTTCATATCGGCGCCAAGGGCGCTGAAAGCGGGTATCACCTTGCCCGGGGTCGCCGAGGAGGCCGACGATGGAGCAGAGGCCGCGGCTGCTCCGGGCCCTGAGGTTGCCTGGCTCACTGGGGTGAGGACCTCAGCGGTCACAGTCGATGTCGGCTCGGCTACTACGGGGCCCGACTCGGCGCTCTCGGCATCCGTGGGAACGGCTAGCGGAGCGAGCGCCGTACCGGAGGGAGCGGGCGCTGTTGCGCCGGCGGTTCCGGGCGCCTCGACGGGGGCCGTCGCGCGGCTCTCCGGCGCTGCGGTCTCGCGCAAGGCTGTAGATTCAGCGCTCACTGCGGGCTGCGTCGCCGCGGCCGGTCCGGGCGCCGCGGTGGCGGCGCCTTCGACAGCGGTCGCGAGCAACTGCGGGCCCGGCGCCGCGTCAGTCACCGCGGGTTCGGGAGCCGCTGTTAGGACTACCGCGGTTGCGCCCACAGCGGCAGCGCCGGCAGCGGCGCTCGCCACACTGGGCTGTTCTGTGCCCGTCCCAGGGGCGGTAGCGGCCGCGCTGGCTCCTGCGGGCCCGACAGTGCCGGCGGGCGAGGGGGTTTCGAGCGGCGACAGCCCTGCCGCAGTGGTCGGGAGCGGGCGGATGGCCGTCGGCTCGATCGTCGCGTGCGGCGCAGGTTCGGCCGTGGCCACGGGCGCCTCAGTCGCCGGCACGGGTGGGGCCGCGGTCGCGGTGCCGTCGCTCGCCGCCGCTTCGTCCGTCGCGGACGGCGATGCGGTCGCAGGTTCGGAGGGCGCGGTGGCTACTCCCTCGCAGCACGGCTCGGGTATTTGTGGAGTCGCAGGTTCGGGGGACTCGGTGGCGATGTCGCCCCCTCGACTTGACGCCACTGTCGCGAGCGTGGCCGGTGTGGCGGGTGAAGCGGGCGAGGCAAGCGCAGCCACCACAACCGCTTCCGCCAGGGGTTCAGCGGCAGCCTGCTGTGACGCCGCATTCGCGTCCGTAGGCTGCGCGGTCGCGCCGGGGTCTGTGCTCGGAACAGACGCGACCTGGGAGGTGGCTGGCGCCGACGCAGAGGTCGACGCCACCGGTGCGTTGACTCCGTTCGATGCAACCCAGATGACGACGGCGACGACGAGGACGCCGGCAACGATCAGCATCAGGCGGTCCGTTGGCCCGTGCCAGGCGGGGTTACGATTGTTGTTCATCGCCTACTCCTTGCCTATGAGCGCCTGGGCCTGAACTATCCAACCTGCGTAGTCCGGCATCCTCCAGGCAGGCGCTTTACAGATCGCGGCGAGCTCATCGACCGTCGAGTTAGCCAGAGCTTTATACGTGCACACCCCGGCCTCGTAGAGCCGCCTCTCGTAGATTTCGCCGATCCCCTCAAGAGCTTCAAAATCATCGGGCAGCGAGCCGCCCCAGGAGCGCTCGGTCGTACCCGTCTCCTCCGCGAGGCGCAGCGCCTCGGACTTGATCGCGCCGAGGTTCACTTTCTGAAAGTCCCTGATCTCGAGGATTCGCACTAGCTCGTCGTCTTCCGCCTGGGCCAGGTCCCAGTAGGTACCGATGCCGGCGCCGTATAGCTTCTGCTCGTAAGCTTCCCCGACGCCGCGCACTCTCTCCAGGTCCTGCGGGCAAGTCATCTCCTTGGCTGTGCCACGTATCTTTCGGACGCGAGGCACGCGCTTTCCTGTCGATCGAAGCCTGGCCTCGGTGATCCAGCCCTCGTAGTCGCCGCCGCGGAGACCCGCCCCGCGATTGATTTCAGCGAGCCGGTCGGCGGCTGTGTCTGCCAAAGCTGCAAACGTCACAATGCCTGACGCATGGAGCGCACCGGCGGTCTTGGTTCCGACGCCTTTGATCAACATCAGATTGTCCCGCTCACGGCTGAACAGCTTATCCTGCAAGTCCTTTAGGCCCGCTTCGTCGCCGCCCGCCGCTAAACGCGCTTGGGAGACCCATTCGCCGTAGTTCACGCGCCTCCACGCCGACGCAGCGATAATCTCGGCAAGCCTCGCCTCGTTCGTCTCCGCGAGCGTGGCAAACGTGCTGATTCCGTTCTCCCGCAGCGTCGCCGCATAGACCGGGCCAATCCCTTCCAGCCGTGTCAAGTCATCTTCCCCGCCTGTCCGTCCAGCAGCGCCGGCCAGAGCCGCGACCCCGACTGCCGCTGCCACGGCTTTCCCGGCCGCGGCAGGAGACACGCCCAGCAATGTCCCCTCCGGTGCCGCACCTGCGCCGAACGGGAGTCCTCCCTCCGGGACTGGCACGACCACCGGCGGAGACGCCATTTCGTAGGTGGGCTCCTCGATCTCGGCTGACGGGAACCGGCCGGCCGGTTCCATTGCCGCCGCGCTGCCCGCCTCGAGTTTGCTTGCTTCCGATGATACGATCACCGTCTCGACCATCTCAGCCGGCGGAGCCGATACCTGGATCTCGGGGGTCTCTGCGGCGTGCCACGTATAGGACCTGCCGGCCGATTCGGGCTCCTCAGCGATCACCGCCTCTTCGGGCGCCATCCCTTCCATCTCCGGAACGGAAACCTCGGCGGTCGCCTCGTCCGCCCTTTCAGCAGCAACGAGTGCCGCTGCGCCTGTTGCCGCTACCCCGGCCTCCGCTGTGACGGCGGGCACCTCGGCCTCAGGTTGCGGCGTCTCTTGTGGCGCCAGCTCGGGGATCTCTAGCTCCGCAACCGGTTGCTCGGCTACTGGCGCCTCGGTTTCGACCGGCAGCTCAGGCTCGACCGGCGACTCGGGCTGCGCTTCTATTGCGATTCTCGCCTCCTCGGCACCGGCTGCGCCGGCACGAACAAGCTCTTCCTGCTCGTGGCCATCCCGGGCGACGTGGGCGGCTGCGGCGGCCGCAGGCGCGGCCTCCACTTCGCGAACGGGTGCTGCCTCGGCCTCGGGTGCCTCGGCGGCAGCAGGCACACCCTCAGCGGCGATTTCGGTCTCTTCTCGGCCGGCTTCCTCGGCGACCACTGCTCCGGCTGCGACCGTTTCCCCGGCCTCGGCGGCGGGCGAAGCGGCATCGGCGGCCTGGGCCTCCATCGCGACCTCCGCCGGCACCTCAGCCGCGGCGGGCTCCGGTGCCTCGACTGCCTCGGCCACTGGAGCCTCGCCTTCCGCCACAGTCTCCGCTGGCTGCGGCGCGGCCTTGGTTTGCAGGCCGGCGATCGTGAGGCGAGCCGCGTCAAGCTCGGTATTGCTCTGCTTTAGATCGGCTTCCGTCTCGGCGAGCTTCCGAGTCGCCGCCAGCCGGTCGTAGCGCAGGAACAGCACATCCGCCAGCCATCCCAACAGCCAACCGATGAGTATTCCCACCAGCAGCATGAGCCATGGGTTGAGAGCCATACTATCTCCTTTGCAGAAAACTTCGCGAATGTTCGGCTGTTCACAAGGAGCCTGTGCGCAGGCGAGCCGCGAACCTGGTCGGCGGCCTGCACTCGAGGACGGAAGGGTTGGATGCCGGCCCTCCCATGTGCGTCCTTCATTATACTACATATTTTCCGGTTTTCAAGTATTGATTATCGTTTTCTGAGGCCAATCCGCGACACCCACGGGCATGTGATTTGAGGTTCAATGGCCCCTATGCTACACTCGCATTATGAAGGTCGCCGCGCGCCCGCGCTTGTTGTTGAGCCTGATCCTCATCGGCGGGACGGCCCTTCGCATGTACCACCTCGGCGCCGACAGCCTGTGGTACGATGAGACTGTCAGCGTGACCCTGGCGGGCGGCCCCTTCCTTGAGCTGCTCAGGCACACGGCAGGCGACATACACCCTCCGGGCTACTACGCACTTCTTCGGGGCTGGTTGATCGCGGTGGGCTACGGATCCGGGCACGCAGATCCAGCGGGTTTCCGGCTTGAGTTCGCGGCCGGTGCCCTGTCGGTGTTCTTCGGCCTCGTGCTGATCCCCCTCGTCTACGTTCTGGCGTCGCACCTGGCTTCCCGACGCGTAGCCCTAGTCGCGGCCGCGATCGTGGCAGCGAGCCCTTACAACGTCTGGTACAGCCAGGAAGTGCGGATGTACACGTTGGGCGCGGCTCTCGGGGTTGTTGTCCTCTATGCAATGCTGCGCGCCTACTCTGGAGGGAGTGGAGCGCGCACGTGGTGGCTGGTCTACGCGCTGGCGGCGGCTGCCGGAATCTACGCGCTGTATTACTTCGCCTTTCTGCTGGCGGCCGTTAATATCTGGTACGCCGCCGGGATCGTGGCCACCAAAGCGAGGGCTCGAGGCAGCGCAGCGAGCGTAGCGAGAGAAGCGAGAGGAGCGAGTACGGCGCCCTTCGCGTTCTCGGTCGGGCCCTGGCTTCTTGCCAACCTCCTCGCCCTTCTGGTCTTTGCTCCCTGGGCCGGAATCGCCTGGCGGCAGGCGACCGATCCCCCTGTGCCCCCCTGGCGGTCGGTCACGGGCCTGGGTCCGGCGTTGGCGGCTAGCTGGACGGCCCTCGGCCTCGGCCAGTCTGCCACGGGATGGCTCGCTCCGGTGCTGGCGATCGCCCTGGTCTTGTACGTCCTGGGCCTTTTTGCCTTGGCGGGCGGGTCAACTCGTGGTGCAAGCCTGGCTGGAGCGCAGGTCGAGCCGGGCGCAACCCTCAGTCGCCCGTGGCGGGGGCCCGCGGCCGCACTGCTCCTGTTCGGCGCGACCTTCGGCTCGTTGGCGCTGATCCTGCTCTTCTCGCTGCGTAGCCCGCTCTTCCACGTCCGCTACCTTTTCACATACAGCCCGGCCTTCTACATCGTGTTGGCGGCGGGCGTCACCTGGCTGTGGGCGCGCTCCCGGCCGCTCGGTACCGTCGCCGTCCTGTTGTGGCTGGCCGGCGCAGCCGTTACGCTTCAAGCTTTCTGGTACGATCCGGCGTATCGTGCCGACGACCACCGTGCTGCGGTGCGTTCCCTTCGGGCGCAATGGAGGCCCGGCGACGTGCTGCTAGTCAACGCTGGCTACGCGTATCCTGCCCTGACAACGTATTGGGATGGGCCGATCGCGTCGGCGAGGCGCCTCTCGGATGCCCTCCCGCCGTCGCGGACCGACGGCGCGCTGGTAATGCTTGAGACCGGGCACGTCGACGGCGATCAGCGCCTGGGCTGGGGCGATCCGCGGTCTGACTTCTACGCCCTCCCCTTCGAGGTGGCAGACGCCCGGCTGCAGGCGCTCTTCGAGCGTTTCTCGAGGGTCTGGCAATACCGGATCTACGACACCGTGAACGATCCTCAAGGCAAGTTGCGCGCCCAGTTAGATGCCCGTGGCCGGCTCTTCGACGAGCGAATCTTCGCAGGCGAGGCCAACATACGCCTCCAGGGGTACGCGCCGCGCTCGGCCGCTGAGTGGGATGCGAACGCGCCGGGTGCGTCGTACGACGCGAACGTCGCCGTCCGGCCCGGTCCGCTACCTGCGGAGGTGACCTCGGGCGGAACCCTATACGGGAATCTGACCTGGCGGGCCGGCGCAGGGCCGCCCGCTGAGATCGCCACGTCGGTGCGCCTGGTAGGACCGGGGGGCACAGTCTGGGCGCAGCCGCCCGACGAACATCCCCTCGGCCCCCTCTTCCCGTCGAGCCAATGGCCCCAGGGGGAAGCCCAACGACAACCGGTCGCCCTGCCGGTGCCGCCTGGGACCCCACCTGGCAGCTACGCAGTAGAGCTGGTAGTCTACGATCCCGCCACAGGCAAGCCCTGGCAGCCGGCCCCCCAGGGCGGGCTCCAGACGACGCCGGATGGCCTCGTCCTGCGCCAGGTCGAGGTCGGGCGAGCCGCAGGCAGTTCTGCTCCGATGGCTCGCCAGCCGCTGGCGCGTTTCGGGCCTCTCGCACTGCTCAGCGCGGACAGCCCGGCTACTACAGTGGCAGCCGGCGGGCGGGTCCCGGTGGAACTGCTGTGGCACGCCGGCCGGGCGCCTGCCGAGCCAATGGTCGTGGTCGTCCAGCTGCTGGACCGCGCAGGCAAGGTGGCGGCCGGGCTGGAGGAGGAACCTGTGGGAGGGAGCTATCCCACATCGAGATGGAGCGACGGCGAGATCGTGCGGGATAAGCACATCCTGGACCTGCCGCCTGCGCTCGAGCCCGGCAAATACACTCTGATCGCAAGCATGCACCCCGCCGGCAGCAGCGCCCGGCTGACCACGGGCGATGGGTTGTTCGGCCAGACCGACCACGTCGTGATCAAGGAACTGCAGGTGGAGTAGATCGAGTTCCGCATCTTCGCAACCCAAGAAAAAGGGCGAGCCTGAGGGCTCGCCCTTTGCCATAAGTCCTGGTCGTGCACCTTCAATCGTAGCTCGTCACTCGGCTTGCCGCATCCGGCTTGCTCAGACCAGGCGACCCCGTGGCACCCGAGGGTTACCACTTAGGGCTGCTACCTTCCGGTCCTGACCCGGTTCGCAGGCCCCCGCCGCACAGGACCCAGCCCTCAACGCCCGCTGGAGAGACAGTCCCGCTGACCGCAGCTCCTCAAGAAGGAATTCAACCCCGCTATAGCGGATTGCGGGTACAGGGCACCGCTAGCTCCCCGTCTAGCACGACCACGCGCATGGTAACCCACGGACCGTCATTTGTCAAAGCGGGGCCCCGCTACTTGTTGGCCATGGCCTCCGCAGCGTACTCCGAAAGGGATCTTGCCAGGTTCGACAACTCCAGCGGGAGAACAAACTTGGTCGCCGGCCCGGAGCCCAGGGATTTGAGCGTATCCAGGTACAGCAGTCTCATCGTCTTGCCATCGATACTGTGGGCGGCCTCGTAGACCCTGCTCAGGGCCAGGGCATGGCCCTCAGAGTGAGGATCGCCGCCTGCCGCGAGCCTTCAGCGGCGAGGATGGAAGCCTGCTTGTTGCCTTCAGCCACGTTGATGGACGCCTCGCGCTTGCCGTCCGACTCCGTGACCATGGCGCTGCGCTCGCGCTCGGCTGCCATCTGCCGGTACATCGCCGTCTGGATTTCGTGCGGAGGGACGATCTTGCGAATCTCGACGTTCGTCACCTTGACACCAGCGTTCGGTCACCTCGTCCAGCTTTGCTCGCAGGATCTGGTTGATCTGCTCCCGCTTGGCCAGCACGTCGTCCAGGGCAATGTCGCTGATGACTGCGCCCAAAGTGGTCGTCGCGATTCCCCGGGAGGCCCCGGCGAAATCGCGTACCTTGATCACGCTCAGCCCGGGCTCGACGACTTTCCAGTAGATGAGGAAGTCGATATCGATCGGAGCGTTATCCTGCGTGATGCACGTCTGGCTGGGGATCTCCAGAAAATCCTCGCTCAAGTTGGTCTCATTGGTCTGGTCTACGAACGGCCACAGCCCGACGAGGCCCGGGCCGCGCTCTCCGACGTATCGCCCCAGGCGAAGGACGACGAGCCGCTCGTAGTCGCGCACGACCCTCAACGGGCGGAAGATCAACATGAGCAACAGGAAGATCACCAGAAACCGCATGAGCGCAATGGCGAAGATCTCCACACGCTTCTACTTTCAGCTCGCAGGTCCCTGCTTCGCCGGCTGCGCAGGCTGGCCGGGCTCAATGACCTCCGCGAATAGCTTCAGCCCAGCGGTGCCGACGACGCGCACTGCCGTCCCCGGCGGGACCGTCCCTCCGTCGGAAGCGAAAGCGGTCCAGTCCTCGCCCTTCAGGTGGACGATTCCGGCAGGGCTCAGCGCCTGGCGGACCGCTCCGACCTTGCCGGCGGTCGTCTCCACGCCCATCGCCGGCGGACCGTGCTGTGCACGCACCGCGGCCGCGATCCCCAGGAAGAAGAATACGGCCACTCCGCCGGTCACGCCCACCACAAGTCAGGGATTGAGCGATCCGCCGGCCACTGCCGACGTCATGACCCAGAACGGGGGGAAGATTAAAAATCATCCCAGGGCGAAGGCCATCAGCCCTCCGATGCTGAGGCCGTGTCCGACAACGGCGATGTCGAGCACGAACATCAGGCCCCCGGCAAGGACCAGAGCGACGCCTACCCAGTTGGTGGTCAGTAGAAGGAGCCCGACCAGCGCGAGGATCAGGCATATCGTGCCGATCACCCCTGGAAAGACCGGTCCGCCCACCGCGAGCTCACCCGCCCAGCCAGGCAGCCCCAGCATCAGGAGCACATAGACCACATTGTGGTTCAAGAGGAAGGACACAACCTGGTCCCAGGGCGACACGGGCGCCTGCCAGACACCGGCAATCGTTCCCATGGCCAAGCACAGCCAGCGCCAGCCAGCTCAACCCCACACCCGAGACACGAAGTCGCTTGCCGCTGCCTCCCCTCGTTCAGAGGGCCAATGCAGCTATTGGCGCGCATCTCCGCATGTCCTGCCTGTCGGATTGCTGATGATTTGTTGACAAGTAACCAGAAAGCCGTCCCTGACGGGGCGGCTTGTCCGAGGAGATGGCGGAGAGGGAGGGATTTGAACCCTCGATCCCTTGCGGGATACACGATTTCCAGTCGTGCGCACTAGGCCGGACTATGCGACCTCTCCCCGTCGAGGTGATGGTTATTATAGCGATGACGCGGGTTTTTCGCCAAATCCACTCCGGTAGTTGGGAAGCGTTAGGGCTGCAGAATTGCACACGGACGCTTCAGAGACTGCTTGCGGCTTGCCCAGCATCCGGCGCGTCCCTCCACAGATGGGGGGAGACTACGAGCCTGTCTGAGTTAGGCGGCGATCAAGCGCAGAAGCTATTGGACTCAGGACGTCCCCACCAGCGTCTTGGCGAGTGGAACGGCCGAGCTCGCGTCAGGGCTGTACCCATCCGCGCGAACCTGCCGGGCGAAAGTGTCGGTTACCGGCGCGCCGCCGATCATGACCTTCACCTGCTCGCGCACCCCCGCCTCTTGCAGGGCTTTGATCGTGCTCGACATGCTGGGCATTGCGCTCGTCAGCAAAGCGGACATCCCGATAACAGGAATTCCAAATGTTGTCAATTTCTTTAAGGTTGGGGAGCGCTCGCCGGCATTTTGTCTACTTCACTGCCGTTTTGACCCATTTTTGCCTGCTCCGCCGA
>Ga0315273_10004247_pt1 | contig 17503 bp, 26 predicted proteins | sample YL17G02_0_MG_FD_205753 | JGI IMG/M metagenome (GOLD analysis project Ga0315273, IMG submission 205753) | Sediment microbial communities from Yellowstone Lake, YNP, Wyoming, USA - YL17G02_0 | ecosystem: Environmental > Aquatic > Freshwater > Lake > Sediment | place: USA: Wyoming | collected...
GAGGTAACCCAGGCTGAGCGCGAGCGCCTCGCCAAGGCCCTTATCGCTGCCGACAGCACCCGGCGCAATCGGATATTCCGGCGCGAGAACGTGCCAGGCGCGAGCGTAGATGGCCTCCGCGTGTTGTCTGAACTGGCGGTATCCAACTCCACGAAGATCGCCTACTCCGAGTTCGGAGACGCGATTCAGAAGTCCCGGAAGGGGAACGCCGTCACCGTCGCGTTCGACCAGCAGGGTGCTCCCGTCATCTCGGTAGACGAGGAGATCGACTTGTGGAACTCAGACAGCCTGGAGTCTGCCGGGTTCTATCGCCGGCTGGCCGACAAGAGGGTGAACCAGGTACTACAACCCGACAACAACCGCCTGACTTCTGGGCTTCGCGCGCTCGCTTCGCTGCAGTTTCTTGGCGGCTCGATCGCGGCGGCGGGGGTGCAGCTCACCTCCCTGCCTATGAACACTATCCCCTGGCTGACTCAGCACACAAGCTACGCGGACGCCAGCGCGAAGGTGTACGGCGCGCTGTCCAACGTGGTCGGAACAAACGGCAAGGTGTTCATGCAGTTCGAGCCGTCTAAGATCCTCACCTCACTGCAGGACCTGTCGCTGGAGATGCCGGGTGTAGATGAGGTGCCTGGGCTGCGCCAGAGCATGATCATCGCCTTCCAGGACGGGACGACGATGGACACCGACATCTACGAGATCATGGGCCTAGCCCGTGGGCAGATCCTATCCCTGCCCCGCTCGGTGCAGAAGCTGGCCGACGCCTGGATGCTCCCGTTCAGGAAGGCCGAGCAGGCCAACCGGTGGGCCACGTACATCGCCTCCTACAAGATCGGGCAGAAGAAGGGCCTCACCGGGGCTGTCCTTCGTGAGTTCTCCCGCAAAGCGGTCGACGCCACCCAATTCCGTTACGATAGTGTGAACCGTCCTTCACTGGCGAACACCCCCATCGGTAGCCTGGTGATGACGTTCAAGTCGTACCCAATCTACATGTCGGAGTTGATCGTCGGCCTGGCGAAGACTGATCGCAAGGCCGCCCTGGTCATGCTTGGTACTCTGTGGTTCTTCGCCGGGCTCGAGGGTATGCCGTTCTTCGAGGACGCTGAGGACCTGGTCGACACCCTCGCCCAGCGCATATTCGGGTCCCCGTTCAACTCCCAGCGCTTCCTCCGGAATTTGATCGCTGACGCCTCTGAGGTGGTGCCGTTCCTACCCAACGCCGACATCCTGCTACGGGGATCGGTCAACTTCCTGTCAGACGCAAACGTCGCCGGCCGTGTTGGCCTCGGGAACATCCTCCCCGGTACCAGGATGTTCGCCGCCGACGCCGACTACAAGCGCACCGCTGAGGAGATCGTAGGGCCTACCCTATCCGCTGTCACCGGCTGGGCCACCTTCGCAGGGGCCATGTCGCAAGGGGACATGGAGGACGCTTTCCGCAAAGCGCCATTCCTGGCGGTGCAAAATGCAGCCAAAGGGTACACCGCCTTCTCTAAGGGGTACTACGCCGACGGGCGCGGGCAGAAGCTGGTGGATGCCGGCCCTATCGGGACCTTCCTTCAGGGTGTCGGGTTCAGCTCAGAGAGTGTCCGCCAGGCGTACGAGACGGCCAACATCGACCGGAGAACCAACGCCTTCTACACGGAGTACAAAGCGGGTCTTACTAAGGAACTGGTCGTCGGCCTCCGGGACGCAGACCAGACCAAGGTCCAGGAGGTGGTAGAATTAACCAGTCGCTGGAACGAAACGTACCCGAACATGCCAATCCTCCTGTCGTCCGCAAGCGTGCGGAGAGCAGTGGCCCTGGCAGGGATGACACTAAGCGAACGAACCTTGGCCCTGCTACCTAAGCAGCTACGGTACGGATCAGCCACCTACGAACCACAGTAACGGAGACCTCAATGGCAGACGTATACACTAACGCTGGCAAAGCAATCACCTCGAACCGCGTGAAAGGTTCCGGAACGGAGCCGAACTACGTGGCGTGGGGGACTGGGGCAGGTACCGCCGCGGTGACGGACACTACGCTGTTCACTGAAGCCTCCGAGGCGCGCGTTGCCGGCAGCTCGTCTCAGGTCACCACGACTGTCACGAACGACACGTATCAAGTGGTCGGAACCATCACCGCCGACGGCGGAAAGACCATCACCAACTTCGGGCTGTTCGATGCCTCCTCCTCCGGGAACATGCTCGTGAAGTCGGATTTCACCGGTGTGGCGCTCCTGATCGGGGAGTCGATCCAGTTCACCGCGAAGCTGAAGTTCTCCTAATCGCAGGGTAAACTCTCAGGAGATGGGCGTAGGGTCACAAGCCCTACGCCTTTTGCATGGACCTCTACCACACAAAAGTCAGCGCGATAACAGACAACGCTGTCGCCGGAGAAGTTGGTCCGAGCGAATGGAATGATTTGCACATCCCGTACCCTGACCCTACAACCACGCTCCTATATGAAGACGATTTCATCTTCGAGGGAAACCTGGCTGGTGGTAGGGGCGAGCTTGGGTGGACGTTCAGTGGGAGCGATACAGCCACTTCTCAAACCGGAGTCGCCGGGCATCCCGGGATCCTTCAGCTCGCCTCTGGGCCCACCAGCGGGAACACTTCAGCAATAGTCTCCGGCGCCGCCAACACAACTGGGATACTGCTCCAAGGAGACTGCGCTGGGTTCATCTGGGTGATCCGGTTCCCCTCCGCGGCGCTCACGAACTACAACGTGTGGCTCGGGCTATTCGCAGATTCGAGCGCCGCGAACATCGCAACCACCGAAGCGATAGGGTTCAAGTTCGTGCAGTCCGAGTCGGCTAAGTGGCAAGGATGGACTCGCACCGGGTCAAACGAAGAGGAGGACATCGACACCGGCGCGGATGTGGCTCTCAACACATGGTACCAAGTGGAGGCGCGCAATGCTGCAGGAACGTGGACGATGTACGTTAATGGTTCGTCGATCGGATCGGCGAGTACCTACGTGCCTGCGGGCGCGCTTCAACTAGCGGCGGTGGTGAAGACATCCACTGGCACCACGAAGCTGGTTGACATTGATTACGCCGGCATAAAGATCAAGACTGGAACGAGGTACTAATGTTCTCAGTCAACCCGACCCACACGACAGCCTCTGCGGTCTCAGACGGGGGAGACTCTACACTGGTGCTGCCCAGTGACTGGAATGCGGTCCACAACCCGAAGGCGTCGCTGACTTACTTCGCCTTTGAGGAAGACTTCATCTGGCTTAATACAACGGATCTGCGCCTTGGATCCATGAACCTTGACACCTCTAGCGTGACGACCATCTCGGCGCTTACCGGTGTTGCGAACCACCCAGGTATCCTTCGACTCTCTCGAAACACGGGGGCGAGCGCGTTCATGGCGGTGAAGGCATCCGGAACTCCAACAGTCCCGTTCCACACCAGAGGGGTACTGCGGTATGTCTGGGTGGTTAGGTTCAGCACAATCTCTGCCACAAGCAATACCAGAGTTCGTTACGGACTGGGCGACGTTGACGCCGCCAGCTTCGGGGTAGATGCGGTGCACTTCGAGTTCGACGTAAGCATAAGCGCGAAGTGGAGAGCCATCACGCGGGCTTCGTCAACGTCAACCACGGTGACTTCCGGAGCCGCGGATGTTGCCGCCGATACCTGGTACCAGCTCGAGGCGCGGTATGACTCCGGCGCGGTGTCCTGGGAGTTCTTTGTGAACGATGCGTCTATCGGAACCTCGAGCACGAACATCCCAAACGTGATGCAGAACTTCGGACTAGAAGCCCGGAACTTCTCTGGGAGCACGCAGACCTACGACATCGACTACATGGCTCTCACCTGCAAGTTCACCGGAAACAGGTACTCATAATGAAGCAACTCCACACCCTGGTGTCCGCCGCCACGAATAACGCAGCCTACATCAGCAGGAATGAGTGGAACGACGACCATGCTCCTGGGTACGGACTCCGGAAACGCATGGTCGAAGACGAGATGCTGAACGCCGGAACAGGAACCGGGAACCTTGGCCGGCTCAATTGGGTTAGTAACTTCACCGGTTCCGGAGGTGTACAAGAACCTACTGCTGCAGACTCCACCATAAACCACATAGGTGGAAAGGAACTATTCACCGGCACGACCAGCGGCAACTACACCGCTATGACAAACGGAAGTGGCCTGAGCACCCTGGCTACACGCATAGAAGATGTCAACAGCTTCACCTGGGTTGTGTGGATGGACACCATAACGTCCATCACCTCGTTGTGCGGGTTCATGACCGACGCCAGCAGTAAAACGCAGGCGGACAGCGTGCACTTCAAATTCGACCCGAGCGTGAGTGCCAACTGGGAGTGCTACGTGCGCGGAGCTTCCGCCGGCGCAGCACAGGATAGTGGGATAGCTGTAGTTGCCAGCAACTGGTATGTGCTTCATGCCCGCCGCTCTGGTGCTACGGACTGGATCTTGAAAGTCAACGCTGGGGCGGATAAGACTTTCAACTCGAACTTACCAGCAGCGGCGTTGACCTTCGGGATGACCGTCCACACGAACACCACCGCCAACCGCTTCCTGTCGGCGGACTACGTTTGTATGGTGGTAGACACCCAGACCGCGAGGTACTAAGATGGCTAACAAGGCATTCCAGGGAAATGCGTTTGACGCCGGCACATTCCAGACGGCCAACGATGCCCAGAAAACATTGAGCTACACCGGTACTGGGACGTACACCATGTCCAAGCTGCAGAGGCTGTTGAGGACGTTGAGCTACACCGCCGTCGGGACGTACACGAGGGTGAGGACCATCAACCTGATCCGGGCGTTCGCCGACGTTAGCACGTTCACGAGGGTGAGGACCATCAACCTGATCCGGGCGTTCACCGCTGTTGGTGTGTTCACGCAGGCCGCTGCGAGACAGTTCTCGAAGAGCGGAACGTATACTGCCACGGGCACGTACACCATGTCCAAGCTGCAGATGCTGTTGAAGGCGTTGAGCTACACCGCCGTCGGGGCGTACACGAGGGTGAGGACCATCAACCTGATCCGGGCGTTCGCCGGCGCCGGAACGGTTACCCTGAGCAAACTACGAGGGCTCCTTCAAGCTAAGAGTTACACCGCCACCGGCACGTTCACGAAGATGAGGGCCGCCAGTCTGATCCGGGCGTTCGCCGCCGTTGGCGTGTTCACACACGCGCGCTTTAAACAGCTCGAGAAGGTCCTCACGTACGTTGCCACGGTGAACTACTCGATGGTTAGGTCGCTGACCAGGGTATACTCCTACACCGCGATTGCGAGCTTCACTACGTCCCGGATGTTTAAACTGGTGAGGACCTTCCCGGCACTAGGGGGGTACTTCAGGGCTCGAAGGGTGGGCAGGAATATGGCCTACACCGCGGCAGTAGGGTATTCGAGGTTCCGGCGCATATACAAGACTCTGGCCTACGTGTCAACCGGGACGCTGGCTGTGGTTGTTGCTGCCAGCGGCTTCATTCATGTTAAACTCAGAGGCTGGATCATAGGGAGGTAGCATGGGACGGTACGACTATCAGCGACTGGAGAAGCAGCCCGGGGAGTCGGAGCTGTTCAGTATCGTGTTCCCGACGCTTGGCGACGGGGTAGTGATCGCGTCCATCGTATCCCTCGCGTTCACGCCGGTGACGGTGCCAGCCCTTGTGCTCAGCGGGCAGGCATACCTCGGGACCGTGGTCCAGGTTCGTATAACAGGGGGGCTGGATGACACGGTGTATAAGGGGACCATCAAGGTCACCACCGATACCGGGGATACAGTCGAAGGGGACGTGAAACTCTACGTGAAGGAGCGATAATGCAAACAGAAATGCTGGTGGCGGGGGTCGAGGAGATGTCGTTTGAGGTGGTCAAGATCGGCGTCAATGGGGTCCCCACTGGGGAATTCCGTAGCAATTACTGGCACAAGAACTGCTTAATCAGGTGGCGTGTCCGCCTGGCCCTCTGGCTGGGTGCAGGCAAGTTGAAGGTCCGGTAGGTGGCGACGGGGCAGCTCGGGCTGAGTTGTTCCCGCCTGGCTGGGATGCGCGCGGCCTCGGACGACACATGCACATTCACTGAGGTCCATGCGTTTACGGCGGTGGTGACCTACTCCCTCGCCCAGTTTACTTTGATCGCCAAAGTGTTGAGCTACGTCGCCACCGGGACGTACTCGAGGATCCGGCGGGTGGGTCTCATCAAGGCATTCACCGGCACCGGGACGTACTCGAGGATCCGGCGGGTGGGTCTCATCAAGGCATTCACCGGCACCGGGACGTACTCAAGGATCCGGCGGGTGGGTCTCATCAAGGCATTCACTGCCACCGGGACGTACTCGAGGATCCGGCGGGTGGGTCTCATCAAGGCATTCACCGGCACCGGGACGTACTCGAGGATCCGGCGGGTGGGTCTCATCAAGGTGTTCACTGGCGCAGGTTCGTACGTGTTCAGCAAGCTACGGCACCTCATGCAAACCATGAGCTACACCAGCGTGGGCACGTACACGTTCCTCAAGTCCCGGACCGCGTACCGGGCTGTGTTGTTCGCCGCCGGCGTGGCGTACTCGAGGATTCGGCGGATAGGCCGCTTCGGGCTGTTTAACGCAGCACCTGACTTCACGCCGACAGTAAGCGGGAAGGTAGTGTCACAGGTGTTCACCTACATCGCCACCGGCTTCGCGCAGGTTCGCATCAAGGTGGACCTCGTGTACCTGGTCACGTTGACCTACATAGCGGCCGGGGCGTACGCATTCTCTACCGCGAGCGTGGCTGTGTTTATCCTCGGCTCGCAAGTTTGGACGCTCGCGCTCAGACAGTTCACCTGGTTCGTGGACACCCCGCGCCTGACCAAGGCGGCGATTCAGAAGGTGCGCCGTTGGATCGTTGTACCCAAAGGTGATAAATGGAAAATCTAGTTAACGACCATGCCACAACGCTCAATGGCGGCATTGACGCCTCAGTCACGTCCCTCGTGGTGGTGACGAACACCACCCCGGCGAACCGGGCGAGTTTCCGCATCCGCATAGACAATGAGTTGATGCTGGTGACGGCGAACGCCAGTACGACCTGGACGGTCACGCGCGGGGTCGAGAGCACAACAGCCGCAGTGCACGCTAACGGAGCCTTTGTTAGCGTGGTGGTGACCGAGGCCGGATTCACTGCATGGTTCGCGGATGTCCTGGCGCTTAACGGCGACCTGAAGAAAATATCCTCTGGCACCAGCACCATATACGCGGACACGTGTAGGTACGTCGTAAACCAATTTGAGGTTGTCTCGGGGGCTCACCTCATCATAAACGAAACCGGATCATTGGAGGTAGGATAACATGTCTGACATCACCCTTACGCGTGTCGCCGCGCCCAACGCGCCCGCGGTGGACAAGGCCATCATCTATGTGGACACCGCCGACCGGCGCGTGAAAGCGAAAGATGACAACGGCGTCATCAGTGTTCTCTCTCCCCCGGATGGCGAAAGCATCCTAACGAACGGGGGCTTCCAGATACAGCAGCGCGTGGCACAGGCGGCCACAGCCATCCCAGGCGCCACTACCACGACGCGCGCCGGGCAGGTAGCGGACCGGTGGGCGGTCACCACCGGCAACACCACGACCGTCCTGTGGACGCGTGTCGACTCCGGGGCGGCGGTCGAGACCGCGCTGAATGCCAAGTTCTACGGCAGGATAACGCAGAACACCAACGCCGCGAAGTTCATCCTCTCCCAGTTCCTTGTGAACGAGCAGATGGCGCACTTGCGCGGATCGAAGGTTCGGCTGAGCTGCAAGATCAAGAACTTCGCGGGGTCCAACGCCAACTACCGGCTCGGCCTGTTGCAGCTCACGGCGGCCGGAACCATTGACGTGTGCCCCGCGTTCATCAGCGCGATCGGTGGGGCGTCGGTAGAGCCCACGTGGGGTACGAACCTGGTGGCAATATCGCCCGACACTTCGCCTACCGGGGAGAACGGAACCATCTCTGGCGTCGCGCTGACTATCGCGTCCACCGCCAACTGGGTTCGGTCGAGTGCTGTGTTCACCATCCCACTGGATGCGAAGAACTTGTGCGCCGTCCTATACCGGGACACCATCGGCGGAGTTTCCGACTCGCTCGGCGTGGCTGAGATTCAGATGACGCAGGGCACCGAGATCATTGACTGGCGGTCGCCAGAGTTCGATACCGAGCTGGCGCGGTGCCAGCGGTACTACTGCAAGACGTTTGCGCAGGGGACCGTTCCGGTGCAGAACGCGGGGGTCAACACCGGGGAACTTAAGTGGGTGAAGGTAGTCGCCGGCGCAACTGCCGGAAGGATGCCGACGTGGAACTTCCCGCGGCCTATGTGGAAGACCCCTGTGACGGTGACGACGTACAACCCCGCCGTGGCGAACGCCCAGGTCCGCGACCAGACAAACGCGGTGGACTGCACTGTTACTACCATCGTGGGGTCGAACGACAGGCAGACGGCGCTGACCTTCACCGGCAACGCCGCGACCGTCGCTGAAGGTCTCATGAGTGTCCACATTACCGCCGACGCGGAGCTGGTAGCCTAGTCGCTGGTATAATGGATTGAATAGGCGAGGTACCCATGGGGATTGACGAAATTCTGACGTTCCTGTTCGGGAAGAACCCAGGTGGAATGGAGTTCCCGGAGGCTACTGACGCCCAGATAGCCGTGCAGGCCAGTGAGCGCGAGGCGTCGCGGGCCAAGGCGGAGCTTGCCGCCGCGCAAGCAGTTGGCCCCGGCGCCAAGCGCAAACTATCCCCTGAAGAAACAGCCCTTCAGGATCTACTCAACTCGCCCCGCGGGCAGAACTACGGACGGTAGAATGAACGATACCCTGCAGACCCTGATGGACCTCCTCGGTTTAAACACCGACACCCCCCAACAGAAGGCGGCGAAGTACAAGGCGCAGGCTGAGGCAGAACTCGCGGCCCGCGCGGCCAGTGCGGCCCAAGCCCCCGTTGCCGGCCCTGGAGCGGTGCCGGCCCCGCAAGGTGCCTCTACCCTCGGCGGCGGCGCGGTACAGCCGGCGCCCCTCGGGCAGGTCGGAGGGGCCCGCCGCAAGCAGTTGCAGCAGATCGAAGACCTCCTCAACCAGTAGGAACTACCATGAAAAAAGCACCGGAAGCAGCACCCAAGGGCAACGCCAAGAGGGGGTTTGGGGCCAAGCGCGCCAGCCCCTTTGCTTACGGCCCGATGCGCAAACAGGGCGGGAAGAAGTAGCCCGAGAGACACAGGAAGGAGTAGGGGACATGAACTTTGTTAAATTGATGTGCACCGCTGCGCTCCTGGTCCTCCCCGGGTGCGAGACTTACCCTATAGCTAAAGCCTACGGTGAGAAGGTGAGCGAACAAACCAAGCAGTTCAACAACGACTACCGGGACGTTGCCGCCGCCGCGCTGTGCGCTACAACCATCGGGGCGCATTACCGGGATACGAACCCCAAGGCCCAAGCTGCCCGACTCTGTATATGCGGCGGGCAGTGCGGAGGAGGCAGTGAGTAACGCCATAGATAAAGTCTGGGGCTGGCTGAATGGAGCGCACGTTGTGCTTTTGCTCCTCGGGGTAGTGGCGGCCGGAGGGGTCTCATGGGGGATAGGAGTACAGCACCTGGAGGACCTCGGTGCTCGTGTCTCAGTTGTCGAGAGAATCCAACGTGAGGACATGCGAGACCTACGGGCAGAGCTGCAGCAGAGGTTCAATCAACTCGATCAGTTGGTCAGGGACGGGAAGTAGACATGCTGTCGTGGTTCCGTAACGAGGCCGGGCATTTTCTTGACTTCGTTGATCAGCGTCGTATAGTTCGGCGGGTGTTCATCTTCGTGGTTCTGTGGCAGTTCATCGACGTGTACCTGTTTGCGAAGGACCTCGCCGGGTCCAACGCATCCTCGGGAGTAGAGCTGGCGGCGGTCATTGGAGCGCTCACTCTCCCTATAACGGCGTTGAGCGGGTTCTTGTTTAAACTCTATTCAGGGGAGAGGTCGAGATGAAAATTCTTGCCGCGGTGGTTGGGATCTGTCTATACATGGTGGTTGGCCTGTCTGAAGTCTACTCGAGAGAGAGCCCCATGGAAGGGGTTGAGGTGGGTGTCTACTGCGAGGCATTCGCTGGCAACGCCGCCATCGGTGCCAGCAACAGACTGTTCGGTGTCCCCCGCGGCTTTGTGCCGTTCTCCTACCCCGCCATCGTTGAGATGCTCGAGCACGATCTGCTGTTCAAGCAGGGCGGGATCGTGGTGCTCTCTGAGAATTGGGCCAACCCAGATGATAGGGCGTTCCTGGAACTGAGTGGGTTCTACGGATATGACTACGTTCAGCGTATGCAGGAGAAGGGCGCAGTAGCAGAACTTCCTCGCAGCATGGACGAAGCGGTTGAGATGTTCTTCGGTGTCTGTATGGCGCAAGAGGGAGTATAGAACCGCCGCTGTACTCCGGGGGGATAAATGACAACGATCGTGGCGACAAGGACCAGCATCCTCGCGGATAGCCAGGCGTCATCTGGCAGCCCGTTCAAGACGAACAAGTTAAGGGTGATCAACACGCCGGAGGGTGAGATGCTCACCGGCGGGTGTGGATGCCTGACGGAACTGACTTTCCTCGTCAACCTGATCGAGAAGTACGGGCTGACGAAGCTGTGGACCTTGCACCTTGGCGAGCACTGGCCCCCCAGGATCCTGAAGAACGGGGACACGGATGTCCTCGTGGTGACCAGGGAGAAGCAGATATGGATGGTCGACACCCAGGTGTCGCCCATGGCGGTGGACATGGACTGGTATACTACCGGTACCGGAGGAGACTTTGCCCGCGCCGCCATGCTGCTGGGCAAGACCCCGCACGAGGCGGTGGAGTTCTCTTGTGAGAACGACCCGTGGTCCAAGGGGCCGGTGAAAGAGATACGGTTCAAACGGCAGAAAAGGGACACGGCGTGATCTTAAACTTCGGCGACGCACTTCAGAACGACAGCAATAAGGACTTCACCTGGGCGGTGCCCGTGCGGGTCTTGTGGGCCTTCGTTACTCTCGTGACGACCGCTACCGTCGGCATCCGCGTACCCGTGATCGAGGTGTTCGACATCGCCGCGGCTCCGGTGCTTCGCTGGTACTCCCCCATGATGTCCAGTTCAGGCGGGCAAGCTGCCAGCCTGACGCGGTACTATTTAACCTGCACGAACACCACGCGCATGGGCGGCTTCGGGGGGCCATCGGTGGACTATGCTGAGGTGCAGGTCCCGCGCGGGTTGTACATCCGCGCCGGCTGGGTCCTCCGTATCCGGGACCTCTTCGCAATCGACGTGGCCGCGGATGACATGACGGTATTCGGGCAGGTTGAGACGGACTAAGACATGGGCACCATCCTAGAACTCTCCGACGCACTTCAGAACGACAGCAACAAGGACTTCACCTGGGCGGTGCCCGTGCGGGTCTTGTGGGTGCAGGTCACGAACGTGACGACCGCTACCGCCGGCAACCGCACCCTTGGGCTCGAGGTGTTCGACCTCACACTGGCGCGCATTTTATTCTTCCCGATGGCCGAGGTTACTCAAGCCGCCAGCCTGACGCGGTACTACTCGATCGCCGCGAACGTGCGCCGCGAGCCAATCTTCTACGGGCCCACAGGCGTGGCGGACAATACCTACTCGCAAATCCCGCGCGGGTTGTACATCCGCGCGGGCTGGATCCTCCGTATCCGGGACTTCGCCGCAATCGACGTGGCCGCGGATGACATGACGGTATTCGGGCAGGTTGAGGCAGACTAGGAGATAGGATATGAGCACCATCATCGACATCATCGACCTAACTCCGAACGACAGCAATAAGGACTTCACCTGGACCCAAGAGGTGCGCCTTCTATGGTTGCTCATCGACCTTCGCACCACCGCAACGGTGGGATCGAGGAGAATCGTGGTGGAGCTGATTGGGCCTGACGGCGAAGTTAGGTGTTGGATCCCCATTGGCGAGGACGTGAGCCCAGGAATTGCGGCGAGCAAGAGATGTACTCATCGGCTTACGCCGGGCATCTTTCGAGACTTCGCCAACCCCGTGTTCGTCACCCCGGATACTGACATGTCCTCGGTCGTGCCTGAAGGATTTTACATCGTCCCTGGGTACACACTCCGTATCCGGGATTTCAACGGAATCGACGTGGCCGCGGATGACATGGATGTCACTGGGCAGGTTGAGGCGGACACCGCCGCCCCGGTTGCTAGGGAGGCGAAGCTGCTATGAGCCTACTCATCAACTTCGGTGACTCAATCCCGAACGCTACATCGAAGGACTACACCTTCCCGGTTGCCGTTCGTATCCTGTGGATGTTCGGAACAATCACGCTCACCGGCACCGCGGGCAGCCGGAAACTGCAGATCGGAGTGTACGATCCACTGAGCCCGACAGAGCGACGGTACTACATCCCGATTGCGAACACTGCCACAGTCCCCGGCACAACCTATAGGTGGATTGGCTTCCCAGGGACTGCAAAGGACTCGACGTTCGGGACCTCGATGGGGGCGCAGGTGCCGATTGCGTATGATTGGTATATCCCGGAGGGCTGGATCCTCCGCATCAACGAGCTTGCGGCGATAGATCCATTGGACGACCTAACTGTCTACGGACAGGCTAAGGCCGAGTAAGGAGAGCCTGGTGAGCAAGGTTGTCATATTCCACAACGAAGTACCTAACGTGACCCAGAAGGACTTCACATGGAACACGATGGTCCGATTCTGCTGGCTGCAGCTCAAGTTGACTACTACGGCGACTGTTGGGTCCCGGGCCGTCTACTTTGAGCTGCTCGATCTCGCCTCGGTGAGGCGCTTCTATCAGCCCCTCACCACCACCACTGTGACGGAGAATTTGGTGAGGGGTGTGCACGCCGGGATGAGCACTACGAGGGGCACCTCATTCAACTTCGGGGGTGACGTGCGGTCCATGTTCGTGCCCATACCACACCCGATATACATTCGCGCGGGATGGATTCTCCGTATCAAGGAAGTCAATGCGATTGACCCGCTAGACGATATGGTTATCTCCGGAGCGGTAGAACTTCTGTAACAGGGCGGTGTCGTCCAATGGTAGGACTCGGGAGAGATAAACTCGAAGATCCAGGTTCGACTCCTGGCGCCGCCTCCCCCTAAAATAACCACGACCATTGTTTTAGGTTGAAAGAACACAGCAGTTTTTTCAACCCAGGACGATGGCCGTGCTGTCCGAAAACTGCCACGTTTTTCGGACAGAAGAAAGAGCCCTATACGTTCCTGGCTACCTGGTCAGCGATCGCCGCGGCCAGCTCTCCAGCTCCACTGATGCAGCGCTGGTGGAGCGTAATGAACAGTTCATTCTCCAGGCGCTCTGCCAACTCCGCCCTCAGTATTCGATCCGCCGCCGTAAGCTGGCGGATGGTGGCTAGGCGCTTCCGCGCAATGGCCTTATGGTCTTGCATACCTACCTCCTGGTGAAAGAAAGGGCCCGCATTGCGCGGGCCCTGGTTCAGCCGGCCGATCGACCGCTGAGGAACGAACTGGTAGTGTAGCACACACCCCGCTCTTGTTTGAAAAAGACCCGGCGCGAGACAGGGGGGGAGGGGAGCCGGCGCCGGGGTGCAAGTACGCACAACGGAGATTGTACCGTGTCTACTCAGGTAGCCTGTTCAGGCAATTCGACCTTCCGCAAGTCCACGATAACACACGGTTCCTGGACGCCGGTTGAATGGTTCGTGCCCACACCCATCACCACCTTCCTGGTAGCGTGCTTGGCTACCCCGCTCTTTACCAGGTCCTGGATCATCGACTCGAAGTCGACGTTCGCCTTGATGCACCACTCCTTCAGCGTCTTGCGCCGGACCCACATCTCTCGGGACGTGAGGTCCTGGTGAATCACTATCCGCCCCCGTGGAAGGACAACCTCAGCGTGCGTCATCCTCCGGGCGTTGCTTGTGCTCGCTGACGTGACGGCGGGCGCGCCCTCCGGGAGCTTCTGAACCACCAGCCGGTCGGCGCTGTGGTCGTTCACAAACTGGGAGAACGCCTCGACCCCATCCGAGGTGGACAGATGCACACGTTCCCGGGCGCTGGTCATCTCCTGCCGGAGCCAGAGCAGCAGGTTCTTAATACCCACGTTGGCGATGATGCCTGTCGCCTGGGCGAGGAGCAGGCCGGCGACGTTGCAGGTGAGGGCCCCGAGCCAGAATCGTTCATTACTCTGGCACCCCATCCAGGCGCCCAAGAACTGCTCCATGGCCAACAACTCCTTGCGCAGCTCGTCGTGGTCCAGTTGCGCCAGGACCTGGGCGTACCGATCTCCGGCGACGCCCCAGTTGCCGGGGAGGATGATCCGCGCCGCCTCGCCCCACTCTCGAACGAACTCCGGCGTCTTGGTAGTGAACTCCATCAGGCGCATCTGTGTCGCCGGGGTGGTCCCACGGATGCTTGAGAGGCGCTGGCGCAGGCTGGCGTTCGAGGACGTGACCAACATGGTCTGCCACTCGCCCTTGCCTCTGAGGGTGCTGTCCGCACGCATGCGGCCCTTCCCTTCGCCCTGGGTGATACCGTACACCGCCGCGTCAAGGGCCTCGGGTGACAGGTTCGTCACCTCGTCGATGTAGTATGGGAGGTTCGAGTAGAAGGTGAGCGCCGCGGTGTAGTAGTTCTCGGTGTCCTGCGGTGTGCCTGTGCCCTTCGGTTCCCGCCACACGCTGGTCATCAGGTCCCCGGTCAGCGACTTACCCTCGCCACCGGTGTTGCCAAGCAGGTTGATGGCGACGCCGTTGTAGCCGGTCAGCTTGAGGAGCGGGGCGCCGAAGGCTGAACCGAATGCGAAGCAGTGCGCCTCAGCGCCCGGGCGGCCGAAGAACTCGGTCAGCTTCTTCCATTCGACCAGATCCCCCTTGACGGTGAACCCGGCGGCCAGCTCACGGTACGAGCGGCTGATGCCGGCGCGCTGCTTGCCCGCCTTAGTGTACAGGCGGTCCCCCACCTGGAACCCATCGGGGCTTTCAACCCACCCCATCTTGGTACTGAGTCGGTGCGAAGCCTTCTTCGCCTGAATGTCCTGAGCCCACGCTCTAATCATTGTCACCACCCATGTGTCATATCCGGCAGGGGGTATCACCCCGTTCTGCATCAGAGTCTGCAGGAGGTCGGAAGGTTTCGCAAATAGCTTCATCGGAAGCTCGAAGGTCTGCCAGCCATCATGTGGCTGCCAGTGCCGGAGTTTGACGCTGTACCCATTGGACAGCCCACTGTCCTCATCTCGCACTAGTTCGACGGGGTATATATCGTAGGGGTAGATCACCCGCTCGACCGACTCGATCGTCGCAACCATCTGCGCGTACCCAAGCTCCTCGTTTATGACTCGGCGGAATGGGTGCGGGGGGCAGGGGACCTCTACAGGTTCTTCCACCCCAGGGATTCCAGGGGTTCCAACGGGCTCGACCACCGGGGGCGGCGCGTCCTCGAAGTGCTTACCGAGGGCGATCGGGCTGTGGATATTCCCCCGGTGGGGGCAACCCTTACAGCCCGTTGGGTTAACCTTCTCGAAGTGCGCGCAGGTCGTCGGCTTCACTCCGGACTGCACGATCTGGATGATCTTCTTCTGGGTGTCGTCCGGGGTGTACTCCGGATGCCCTTTGCTCCACTCATGAACGATAGGGTCGCCCTGCTTGGTGAAGTGCAGTAGCTGGATGGCGGCGTACCACAGGGGCTCAGGGACATCCCCTAGTTGGGTACGAAGCAACCCAATTTGGGTACACTTCTCGGCGATGCGCAGGGCGTCGGACGGAGGACCTTGCATACGGACACCGGCCCCTACGTTGGTCTCCTCCACCATCTTCTGCGTGAGGGATTTCTGAGACGTGTCAATACCCCACGCCTTCGCGGCGGCCTCTACCGTCTTCCTGAACTTGTCGAAGTCGACCGGCGCACCTTGGATTGCGGTGGCCTCGACGAGCGTTGCCGGGACTGTCTTGTGGTTGTAGGTCCCGGGGGCCCGTAGGATGCGCGACTTGTCCGAAGTGCAGGGTCCGTCTATCTTGAACCCAACAGCGGCGGAGAGCCCGCGCAGTGCGTCAGCCACCGGCTGCCAGTTGCCGGGGAGAATGTCCTCAGTCAGGGTCCAGTAGAGGTGTAGGCCGTGCCCGCCGCTCGCAACCACCAGCGGGTGCGGTAGTCCGGTCTCCTTGAGGAACGGGGCGAGCCCAAGAACGATGGCCTCTTCCCGCGTCTTGTACTTGTTGTCTCCTTCCCCTACGTCAACGTCGATCCAGAACGAACGCATGAGCAGGACATTAGCATGCGTGCGGTAGTGCTTCTTCTCGAAGCGGTTCCCCTTCTCGTCGACGGCGGGCTCTGTGATGAACTCCGATCGGTAGGACTGCGCGGCGTAGTACACGTCCATGTGCGGGCCTAGCTGCAGCATCCGCAGCTCGAGCCCGCGCAGGTCAGTGTACGCCTCATGGCGCATAGTGCCCTGGGTCTTGACTACCGCGAAGTAGACGCCTTTGGACGGGAGGACGCGCTCCAGAAATTCAATCGTCTTCACGCAACCGCCAGCTTGCGCAAGATACCTGCCATTTCGTTAACTCTCTTGCGGCGCTCAGCGCCCTTGACATCCTTGCGAAGTGGGAGCACTCCCGCCTTGGTGGCGCGGTCAAGCGCACTAACGCCGACTATCAGTAGTCGGCGGAGGGTGGATTGCCTGGGTGTGATACCGTGCAGCCAATCGTAGATGGTGCGCCGATCGACCTCGAAGATAACCGCCACTTCTGTGCCGCGGAGCCCTGACGCATCGACTACGCGTTTAAATGTTGACATATCCATACCGCCCCCTCTGTCGCATGTGCTTTCCTTGAGAGTCTATCACGGACTACCAAGGAAAGCGCCCCGGTGTGCCGGGGCGCAACTCGAACAATGCTATTGATGCTACGTGCTTACGATCCGAGGGCGGACTTCAGCATCTCAGTGAGGCTCATTGCCATCCCGGGCGCCGGGCTGGGGCTTACGCTCGGAGGCGGGGGCTGTCCCACTCCCGAAAACGATAGTCCCCCGGCGGGGGCCGTCGGGAACGCAGTTGCAGCCGGGGCAGGGGGCACGGGTGCAGAAGAAACCTGGGGCTTCTCTCCTTCGGCCTTCTTCTCGCGCGTCTTCTTCGCGGCCGGCGCCGCGGTCGCCGCGCGCCCCAGTTGGATGAGCTGCTTTCCCATCTCGCTGTCGGGCCCTCCCACGGCCATCACCCCGCCAACGACTGCTTCCGACAGTCCGTCGGACCAGATCGGGACGGGCGGGGCAGGGCGCAGAGGAGGCGGAGGCGGAGGGGGAGGCGGGGCCGCCGGCGCACCACCGAATGCGAAGCCCGCCGCCGGCGGTTGCGCGACAGGAGCCGGCGGTTGCGCGACAGGAGCCGGCGGTTGCGCGACAGGAGCCGGCGGCGCTACGGCAGGGGCAGGTGTGGCGGCGGTCATGACGCCACGGGGGCGAACGATGCTGTTGACCTCGTCGGACATGAGCCCGAACTTGGTGAGTTCACCACGACTACCGAGCGTACCGATCTCGGC
>Ga0315273_10004249_pt1 | contig 17497 bp, 19 predicted proteins | sample YL17G02_0_MG_FD_205753 | JGI IMG/M metagenome (GOLD analysis project Ga0315273, IMG submission 205753) | Sediment microbial communities from Yellowstone Lake, YNP, Wyoming, USA - YL17G02_0 | ecosystem: Environmental > Aquatic > Freshwater > Lake > Sediment | place: USA: Wyoming | collected...
TAGAATTTGAATCTCTTTCGCGAGGAGCGTACCGCTTTGCGAGCATTTCCCTCCACGATAGATTCGCACGATGCCGCCGGCAAATGGATCGAGGAGGTGGCGGGAGTGGTCTACCACCGCTTGAACAAGGATCTCCGCACCCACGGACTTTTCTTTCCACATTCGCCCCGGGGGAAGCGCGGACAGCGCCACGATCGGCGGCATGGTTGCCAACGATGCGAGCGGCATCTACTCGGTGAAGCACGGCGGCGCGCGGCCGATGGCATAGCGGCGATGATGGTCTGCGGGATCGATCTCGCGGCGCTCGAGCTCATGAAGCAGGTGAAGCGCGTCTTCGATCCGCGCGGCATCTTGAATCCGGGGAAGATCTGGGAAGAGCGGCTTTCAGCCATCGCCCGTCGGCTTTCGGCTTTTAGGAAAGCCATCGCGAAGTCTTTTGCCGAGAGCCGAGAGCTGATAGCCGATAACCGGTGCCAATCATGCGCTTCGACCTGCCGTACGCCGCGGCGATCGTCGACCTCGCCGAGGGCCCGCGCATGATGACGAACCTCGTCGACGTCGAGCACGCCGGCCTACACGCCGGCATGGCGGTCGAGGTGGCGTTTCAGAAGATCGCGGACGACGTCACGATTCGGGTCTTGCGGCCGGCGAAGTAGGGAGCAACGATCGAGAAGGGACGATCGCAAGCGGTTTCCGTGGAGGCGCCAAGACGCTCGCTCTTCAAGCGGATCCGGCGTCGGTTGCACCCCATCTTCGGTCCGCCGCTGCTCGCCCTCGCCCAGGCAATCGTGCCGCGCCTCTACGTCGCCTACATGTGGCTCGTCTGGAAGACGAGCCGCGTCGAGGACTGCGGCTACGGCCGCGTTCCCGCGCTGCGCGACGAGCACAACGGCTTTGTGGGGCTCCTCTGGCACGAGGAAGTGTTCTCGGTCGCCTGGGACTACCGGGCGATGCGGCCACACACGCTCGCGAGCGTCGGCGACTCGGGCGAGATGATCACGCGGCTTCTCGAGCTCTGCGGCTACGTAGTCTTCCGCGGCGGCTCCTCGAAGCGCGCCTCGCGCCGGCGCGGCTTCGTGCTCGCCGCGATGGTCTCGCACATGAAGACGACCGACCGGGTCATCTACGGCATGACGGTCGACGGCTCCTACGGCCCGTATCACGAGGTGAAGCCGGGCGCGCTGATGATCGCGCTCAAGTGCAAGAAGCCGATCGTGCTCGTCCGCACCTGGGCGAAGCGCAACCTCCATCTGCCGACCTGGGACCGCATGGTCGTCCCCCTGCCCTTCAACCACATCCGTCAGTTCCTGCGCGGGCCCTTCTTCGTCCCCGCGGACGCGAGCGACCCCGCGGTGTTCGAGAGATTTCGGCTCGAGATGCAGAACGAGCTCGCCAGTCTCGCCGAGGAGTCGAAAGTCTGGTGACCTGATCGGAGAAGGTTCGAAGAAGAACGGAACCTCGACGCGGTGGGGCGATGGGCCGAGCGTTACAACGGAGACGTGACGAGGATGGTCGACGAGGCGTACGCCGACGATTTCGAGGTCGACGTGCGAGGGCAGTTCGTGATGCACCAGCGCGAGGCCTTTCACCACACGGAGGCAGCGCTGCTCGCGGCAGCGCCACGACGGCGCGCGCGCATCGAGCGCATGATCGCCGCTCGCGATACCGTCGTAGTCGTGGCGGTGCTCGTCGATCCCGATCGCGGCGACGGCTGACAGATGCCGTGGCGCGCGGTGCTGCGGCTGCGCGACGGGGAGATCGTCAGCAACCCTACCGACCTCGACGCCGCTCGCTGGCCGGCTTCCGCGCACCCGCCCGCCGCTGACCTTCAGAGGACCAGCCGGCTGCTTGCGCACGCGGCCGGCGAAGTCCTCATCCGCGCGCCTCTCGAATCGCGCGCTCGAGACAGGGGATCAAGTCTCGTCGGTCCAACGCCTGCTCCAGAATCGCAAGGGTCCCTCGCGTGATCTCGAGGTCAAGATCGCTCGGGTGCGCCGCGACGATGGCAACGACGTCTTCGAGGTCCTTCGCTCGGCCAGCGAGCACCTTCATCGCGATCAAGTCTTCGGCGGCCGCGACCGGCACGGTGACTCCCTCGATCGAGCGCGGCTCTGCACGCGCGAGAAAGAGCTGTTCCGGGCCGGGGCCGGCGAGGACGAGATCGAGGGGAATGCCGGTGCCGCGGTGCAGCAGCGGCAGGACGCGCGTCCGGTCGGCGAATTCCAGCGGGTCGGAGATCCGTGCGTCGAATCCTCGTCCCGCGAGCGCTTCCAGCAGCTTCTGGATCGGGAAAGCGCCGACGTCCACGGTCGCATCGACGTCTGCGGTAAGTCGGGCGGCGCCGTGAATGAGCGCCGCCTGCGCACCGAAGAGATACCACCGCAAGCCGAGCTCTCCGAGCGTCGCCCCGAGCGCCGCGAGGAGATCAGCGACGGGCGAGGAAGGCATGAGCCGCCCGCTCCAGGTCCCGCTTGAGATCGAGGTGGTGCGCCAAGTCGCCCGCGCGATCGCGGCTCGTCGGCCAGTCGGGGCGAACGCGGCAGGCGAGATCGCGAAGCGCTTGGCCCGCCGAAAACGTCGCCGCGGAGCCGGCCTCGCGGAAGCGCTGCGCCCAGTGGCGTCTCTTCGCCTGTTCGATCGCTTTCCAATCGCGTCGAGCGAAGGCCCGAACCGCCTCACGATCCATAATCCCAGTTTATCGCGAAGTCTCTCGCGGTGACAGCTTACGACCATAAGTCCGCTCTAAGGGGTCCCGTCCGGGGCCCCCCGCTGCCCCTAAGCCCCGGCCCCTGCGCCAGATCCCGCGCGCCACGCGGCCTTAGAGCGGAGTCATGGCTTGAGGACTCTCGCGGCGGCGGCCGATTGCGTGTAGCTCGAAGCGGATGGAGAACCGTTTCCTTCGCGACGTTCTGCTGATTGCCGTCGTCGGCGCGGCCACGCTGCTTCCCTTCCTCGGCCAGGGTCATGCCGTCTCGTCGCACGAAATCCGCCACGCGGAAATTGCCCGCGAGATGGCGCAGAGCGGGAACTTCCTGATTCCGACCCTGCTCGGCCATCCCTATCGCGACAAGCCGCCGGTGCTGAGCGCGGCGATCGCGATCCTGTTTCGCTCAAACGGCGAGCCGTCCATCGCGCTGGCGCGGCTGCCCTGCGCCGTGGCGGCCGTCGCCGGCGCAATCCTTCTCTACGGTCTCGGTTGCACGCTGACGGAGCGGCGGGCCGCGCTGCTCGCCGCGCTCGGCGTGCTCGGCGTGCAGGGCTACCAGGACATGGCTCGAACGGCTCGTCCGGACATGATCTTTACCCTGGCGATCCTCACCGCCGCGCTGGCATCGATCCGCGCTCTCGAGCCGAGCCGCACCCGCCGCGCGGCTTTGGGATTCGCCGTTGCCGGCGCAGCCTGCACCGTCGCGAGCTTGCTCAAGGGGCCGCTCGCGTGGGCGTTCTGCGCGCTCTTCCCATACCTCGCCTGGCTTCGCGCGACGGGCTTACGGTTTCCAGGCATCCGCGACTGGCTCGCCTTCGCGGCCGGCATCACAGCCGCGGCCGCCATCTGGGTGATTCCGGTGCTGCTCCTGGACCGGGGCGTCTACCTAGCGAGCTTCCTCACCCAGCCCGATCTGACCACCTGGCATCTGGTCGACACGTTTCGCCGCATCCACTGGCCGTGGATGTACGGGCTCGTCAGCTTGCTGCCACTCACCCTCTTCCTGCCCGTGGTCGTCGTCGATGCGCGCAAGCGCGGTCTCGGTGCGCCGCTCGCGATCGCTCTTGCAATGCTCGTCGTTCTCTCGCTGATCCCCAAGAAGCGGATGCACTACCAGTTGCCCGTCTATCCCTTCCTGGCTCTCGGCGTGGCGGACGCGGTCGTTCGTTTCACCGGGCGGCGCTCGATCGAGCGCACCGCGTGGGCTCTCGTCGCGCTCTCGCTCGTCGCCGGCCCGCTCTACTATGGTGTGCTCCTGCCGCACCTCCGTCCCGGCGAGGATCCGGATGTCGCCGCCGCTCGGCAGATCCTCGCCGAGACCATCCCCACGCAGCGGATCATCGCCGTCGGCCAGATCGCCGAGACGATCGCCTTCGTCGGACGGCGCGCCGACGTCCTCGAGGAGACCACCGGAGAGGACATCGTCGATGCGCTCAACCCGAGCGCGAGCGGCGCCTTGATCGTCGTCGATCGCTCGGAGCAAGGCATCCTCGATCCGGTCCGAGCTCGGATGGGGCTCGACGAGGTTCGGCGAATCGAAGGGGACCACCGGACCTGGCTCGTCTATCGAGCCCCTTCGGCGGGTTTGCCGCTCGGGCGTCGGAGTCCGTGACGTGCTTGGCGCATTCCGCTAGAGATGGGCTCGCGCATGAAGAACCGCGGCGTCGTATCGGTGATCGGTCGCGATCAGAAGGGCATCGTCGCGCGCGTCTCGACCTATCTCGCGTCGCAGAACATCAACATCGAGGACATCGGGCAGCGCGTCGTCGAGGGCCTGTTCATCATGAGCATGCTCGTCGACCTGACCGACGTCTCGACGACGCTCGACGAAGTGATCCTCGGCCTCAAGAAGATCGGCGTCGAGATCGGCGTCGAGGTAACGCTCCGGCTCGCCGGCGGGGGCGAGCGTAAGCGCTTCGCGATCCTCCTCACCAAGGAGCCGCACTGCCTCGAGACGCTGGTTCGCGATTATCGCGCGGGCAAGCTCAATGGCGAGCCCGTGGTCGCGCTCTCCAACCACGAGGTGCTGCGCGGCGTCGCCGAGGCGGCAGGCATCCCCTTCCTCTGGCGCGGTGCCGAAGACAAGGCTCTGCACGAAGCGTTCCTCGCCGAGAACATCCGCGAGTTCCGCGCGGATCTCGTCGTGCTCGCACGCTACATGCGCATCCTGTCACCGGAGTTCGTCAACCGGTTCCCGAACCGCATCATCAACATCCACCCGTCGCTGCTGCCGTACCATCCCGGCGCCAACGCCTACAAGCAGGCGTGGGAGGAAGGCGTGCGCGTGTCGGGATGCACGGCACACTTTGTGACCGCACAGCTCGATCAGGGTCCGGTGATCCTGCAGGACGTCTTCCAGATCCGCGTCGGCGAGGACACGCTCGAGGACGTAAGGGTCAAGGGTCGCGCCCTCGAGGGCGAGGTGTTGTCGCAGGCGGTGCAGCTCTGCTTGAACGATCAACTGATCGTCAAAGACAACAAGGTGATCTTCAAGCCGGGGAGGCTCGAAGCGTGAGAGCGTGGATGGCGCTCGCGCTGCTCGCGGCAATGCCTTCGGTCGGCTGCCGCCTGTCCGTCTGGTCGTGGAGCTCGGCGTCGGGCACCCACGAGCTCTCGGTTCCGCCCGCGGCAGCGGCGACGCCCGAGCCGACCCCCGAGAGCCGCTACTGACCCGGGCGGCGCGGAGGCCTACTTGCGCATCTGCTGCGCGAGATAGTTCTGCTCGCCGACTTGCTGGATCAGCTCGAGCTGCGCCTCGAGCCAGTTCACGTGATCCTCTTCGGATTCCAGGATGTCCTCGAAAAGTTCGCGCGAGCCGTTGTCGCCGACGTCGGTGGCAAGCGCGATCGCCTGGTTCAGTCTCGTGACCGCCTCGAGCTCGAGCTCGCGATCGAGCTTCAGCTGTTCGGCTACTTTCTCGCCGACTTTCACTTTTGCGAGGCGCTGCATGTTGGGCACCCCTTCGAGAAACAGGATTCGTTCGATCAGCTCCTCGGCATGCTTCATCTCCTCCATCGATTCCTTGCGAATCGCCTCCGCGAGCCGTTCGTAGCCCCAGTTGTCGCACATCTTCGCGTGGACGAAGTATTGATTGATGCCGGTGAGCTCGGCGGTGAGGACATCGTTCAGCGCCTCGATGATTTTGACGTTTCCCTTCATGCGTCGCTCCTCTGCGTCCGCCGACGTTGGCGGGCGCGGCGTGATGATCAGGCAGCCGACCGAGTCCGCTGCTCGTCCCGGGGATTATGCGGCGCCACTCTCGCCGCGGAAAGTATCGCTCCGATCTCGTCGCGGCAGGGGGGACAGCGGCGGCCTGCGCCGCACCGGCGCGCGATCTCGGCCACGCTTCTCGCGCCTTCGCCGATCAGGCGCTGGATGGTTGAGTCGGTCACGGCGGCGCAATAACAAACGATCATGATCCCTATTCCGATTTTGAAATTCATTATCAATTCTCCCGGGGGCTGTCAACCGCGCCCGACGTGCCCCCAGCGGGCATCCACGCATGGCCGTGTTCCTCCGCTTGCGGACAACGGGGGTCGTGCTTACCTTCTTTTTCGTGGCAACGGTTCCGCACGAAGCGCGTTGGTGGCGGCCGCTCGGGAACGGCAAGCTCCTCTGCTACCTATGTCCTCGCCTCTGCGAGATCCCCGAGGGCAAAGCCGGCTTCTGCTTCATCCGCAAGAACGTCGGCGGTCGGTTATTGAGCCTCGGCTACGGTAAATCGACGGGCTTTGCCGTCGACCCAGTCGAGAAGAAGCCGCTCAACCATTTCCTACCCGGCACGTCGGTGTTGTCGTTCGGCACCGCCGGTTGCAATCTTGGCTGCAAGTTCTGCCAAAACTGGAACATCAGCAAGGCGCGCATCGACGAGAAGCGAAGTGAGCGCGGGTCACCGGAGGACGTCGTCGAGCTCGCTCTGCGCACGGGATGCGCGGGGATCGCGTATACGTACAACGATCCGGTGATCTGGGCGGAGTACGCGATCGACATCGCCCGCGTCGCCCGTGAAGCCGGGTTGAAAAACGTCTTCGTCTCCGCGGGCTACGTCACTCCCGAGGCGCGGCCCGAAATCTACCGCTACATGGACGCGACCAACATCGACTTGAAAGCGTTCACGGAGGACTTCTACCGGCACGTGACCCTGTCGCACCTCGAGCCGGTGAAGGACACGCTCGTCTGGCTGAAGCACGAGACCGACGTGTGGTTCGAGATCACCACGCTGCTGATCCCCGGCCGCAACGATTCCGATCTGGAGATCGCCGAGGAGTGCGAGTGGGTCGCCGAGGCGCTCGGCCCAGACGTTCCCCTCCACTTCACCGCCTTCCATCCCGACTTCAAGATGGTCGATCTTCCGAGCACGCCGGCGTCCACGTTGCGCCGCGCCCGCGAGATCGCACGGCGTGCGGGTATACGTTACTGCTACGTCGGCAACGTCCACGACCGGGACGGACAGACGACCTTCTGCCCGCAGTGCGGCGCGGCGCTCATCCGCCGCGACTGGCACGCGATTCTCTCCTACCGGCTGATCGGAAACCGTTGCCCTGATTGCGCCCTCGAGATCCCCGGCGTGTTCGACCAGGCGGATCACTCCGCGGACGACGTACGCACGGGCGGCGGCCGCTGGCGCGTGTCCCTCGAGTGATGAGACGTTGGCGTGGGGCTCGCCTGCGGTGAGCTCGCGCGCAGGCGAGTTCGTCCGTTGATTCACTGAGAGCCTCTCAGTATTGAGGTATTCTCAACCGAGCAAGGAGGCCCTACGGATGCTGCGAGAGTTCAAGGAATTCGCCATGCGGGGCAACGTCATCGACATGGCGGTTGGGGTGATCATCGGCGCCGCGTTCGGCAAGATCGTCAGCTCGCTCACCAACGACGTGTTGATGCCGCCGATCGGCTTGATGCTCGGCAAGGTGGACTTCACGAACCTGTACCTGAATCTCTCGGGGATACCCTATCCGAGTCTCGCCGAGGCCAAGAAGGCCGGTGCCGCCACCATCAACTACGGCGTGTTCGTCAACAGCATTCTCGACTTCGTGATCGTCGCCTTCGTGCTCTTCCTGCTGATCCGCCAGATCAACCGGTTGCTGTCGCCGGCGCCACCGCCGCCGGGCGAGCCGACGCAGAAAGACTGCCCGTACTGCCTCTCGGTGATCCCGATCAAAGCCACGCGCTGCTCGCAGTGCACGTCGCAGCTCTCGCAGTAAGAGGGGATCGGGGCTAGGGGCTACAGGAAAACGCCCATCGCGGCGAAGTTCACGGCTTGCTGGCTAGACCCGCCCGAAGCCCGGGCTCTTGTAGTTGACGGCGATTGGGTGCGACTGCGCCACGCGCTAGTGAAGCGGCCGAACGTCCTTGTACTTGTCGCGCGAGGTTTCGACCAAGTTCTTCACGACTCGCTCGGCGTCGCGATCCGTCGCGCTCTTGCGGTTGAGCAACCACGTGAGCACGAAGAAGGCAACCACCCCCACGACGATCGGCACCGGGTGATGCTTCGCCCAATAGATCAAGAACTCGATGAGATCCGCCATTATTCTGCTCCCGACCGCACACTAGCACATTGCCCCGAACAGCGAACAGAGAATAGGCGACGCCGCCGATTCCGGCCGCAGCGCGAGCCGTCCACCCCCGATGGAGACTTCCACCGAGCCCTCACGATCGGTACGCAAGATACGAGTCCCGAAGCGTCGATAGCGGGCGAGCACGGCGGGATGCGGAAAGCCGTAAAAGTTGCCGGCTCCGAGAGAGAATACGGCGAACGCCGGCTTTGTCCAGCGGAGAAACGCCTCCCCGCTCGACGTCGCGCTACCATGGTGCGGAACTTTGAGCACCGTCACCGGAAACGGCCGAACGCTCGATACCATGACCGCCTCTCCCGTCGCCTCCACGTCGCCCGTGAAGAGCACAGACCGCTCGCCGGCGATCAGCCGCAGCACGAGCGATGAGTCGTTTGGCGAGAGGGCACCTCCGGCGGGAGGGTGCAGGCACTCGATCCGCAGATCTCCTGCCGCGGCCGCGGTATCGCCGGGGAGCAGCGGGCGAACGATGCCGCCGCTTTTCCGCACCTCCCCTTCGAGCTCGGCCAGTCTCGCTCTCTCGTCGGCTCGCGCCCCGATCCAGAGCTCTCGAGGCGCGAATTCCCGCGCCAGGAAGTGGAGCCCTCCTTGGTGATCCCAGTCGCCGTGCGTGGCCACGAGGGAATCGACGCGGAGGATGCGCCGCGACCAGAGATATGGCGCGATCACGCGCTGGCCGACGTCGAAGCGGCTGTGCCCAAAGCCGCCTCCGTCGATGACCAGCACCCGCCCGCCCGGCAGCTCCACGACTGCCGAGTCCCCCTGACCGACGTCCAGAAAGCGCACCCGAAGGTCCGCATGCAGCCAGCGCTCGTGCGTCCACCAGGCCGCGTCCAGCATCAAGCCGAGCAATGCGACGGCAACGGTCAGGCGGCGCCGCTCCAGCCGCAGCCAGGGAAGGCCGAGAAGGGCATAGATCGCGGCGATCTCGACGAGCGTCGGTGTCGGCACCCATATACTCGCCAGCGGTACCGCCGCGGCGACCGCGATCCCGGATTGCAGAAGCTCGAGCGGCCAGTAGGCGAGCGCGAACGTGGCTCGCGCCAGCGGCTCGGAGACGAGCGACAGCCCCGCGCCGGCGAGACCGAGGACCGTCGCCGGCGTTCCCGCAAGCGGCACCAACACCGGATTCGTCAGCAAGCCGATCGGCGTCACTCGATTGAAGTGGAGCGCGACCAGCGGAGCCGTGCCGGCGAGCGCTGCCGCGGGAACCAGCAGGGCGAGGAGAAGACGCCGGCGGAGCCGCGCGGCCGCGTCAGCGGGCACGGAGGACCGCGCACGTTCGGGCATCATTTGCGCGGCGAGAATCAACGACAGCACCGACGCGAACGAGAGCTGGAAGGAAACGTCGAGCGGGGAGCCGGGCCATCGCGTCGCCAGCGCTCCCGCGGTCAAGCAGAGCACGCGGAGGGGCTTGACCTCACGCGCGCTGGCGAGGCTCGCGACGAAAAGCCCGGTCATGGCCACCGAGCGTGCGGCCGGCACGCTGAGCCCCGCAAGCGCCGCGTAGAGCGCCGCCGGAACCAGTGCCGCGAGCGCCGCGAGCGCCCGCACGTGGGCGTGGAGCAGCAGCCACTCGCTGCGAGAAAGAGTCCAGCCGACGATCGCGAAGGCAATGCCCCAAACGAGCGCGATGTGGAGCCCCGACACCGACAGCAGATGTGCCAGGCCGGCGGCCGCCACTCGGTTCCAAAGATCGGCGGGCACCGCCGCCTCGTCTCCGACTACCAGCGCCCGGAGCAGCGCCGCGTCCAGTGGCGGCAGCGAGGCGTCGATCAGCCGTCCGATTCGCTGCCGTTCGGTCGGGAGCGATGGGGATCCGGTCCCGCTGACCGAGCCGACCCGGGCGAGACCGATCGAGGTCGCGTAAGCGGTGGACCAGACCCCACGACGGGCTAACGCCCCCCGAGCGTCGTATGCCCGTGGGTTGGCGAAATTTCGCGGCCGGTGGAGGCTCGCATGCACGCGCACCCGCTCGCCGACGGCGAGGTCGGCGGGTGGAGCCACGATCGTCAACAGGACGCTTCCGCAAATTCGCTCGGGCTCGTGTTCCGGCGCTCGTACGATCGCGCGCACGCGGACACCTTCGTCGACCGGGCTCGGCGGATCCACGAGCTCCGCCTCGATCCAGAGCTTGGCCGGCTGGCCCTCCTCGGGGAGGAAACAGTCGGTCCGAGGCGGATCGAGCGCGCGGGAAGCGGTCCACAGGCCGAGCGTCGCGGCGGCGAGGCAACTCGAGGGAACGAGAAGCCTCCGCAGCCGATTCGGCAGCACGCCAAGCGCGCAGCACGCCGTCATCAGAAGCGCGGGACGCGTCTCAAGCCGGAGCCAGGCCGAAAGCAGCTGGCCGCCGAGAAACAAGAGCGAGATCCGGATCACCGCAGCGCCTCCGCACGAGCCGCGCGGAGACGCCGGAGGATGGCGGAGTTAGAGTATCAGTGCGCCTCGAGTGCCTTCAACACCAATCGCTTCTTGCCCGACGCCGCCGCCGTTTCCGCGATCGCCGCGAGCTTCTGAACAATCTCGCCCGCCAGATCGGTGCCGATTCCAGGCACCGCGGCGATCTCCTCGGCGCTCGCCGACGCCAGGCGCCGGACGCTGCCGAAATGCTGGAGGAGTCGCCGACGGCGTCGCGGCCCGATTCCAGGGACGTCGTCGAGCAGCGAGCGGAACCGCTCACGGCTGCGCAGCTCGCGATGGAAGGTGATCGCGAAGCGGTGCGCCTCGTCACGCACGCGTTGCAGGAGGAAGAGCGCCGTCGAGTTGCGCGGCAGCATCACCGGGTTCTTGCGGTTCGGCAGGAACACGCGCTCTTCGGAGTGGCGGAGTTCCGGATTTCGCGGGTCCCGCGCGACGCGGTCCTTGGCGAGCGAAACGAGGTCCAGCTCGGTGACGCCGAGCTCGGCGAGCACGGCGCTTGCCACACCGAGCTGTCCCTTGCCGCCGTCGACGACGAGCAAGTCCGGGAAGTCGTTCTCGACGAGCGCCCGCGAGTAGCGGCGCTTCAGCACCTCGTAGAGGCTCGCGAAATCGTCCTGACCCGGTACGCTCTTCACCCGGTAACGGCGGTAGCGGCTCTTGTCCGGCTCCGCCTCGTCAAAGACCACCATCGAGCCGACGATCTGCCGGCCCTGGAAGTTCGAGATGTCGAAGCACTCGATGCGCTTCGGAGCGCTACGCAGCGCGAGCCGCCGATGGAGCTCCTCGACCATCCTCGAGCGCTGATCCTCTGTGTTGCGTCGCGCCACGAAGCTCTGGCGAGCGTTCTCGGCCGCCATCTCGCAGAGTCGGACCTTGTCGCCCCGCTGCGGGCGGAGAACCGCGACGCTCTTTCCCTTGAGCTCGGAAAGATAGCTCGCGCGCACCTCGGCGTCATCGAGAACGACCGGTAGGAGGACTTCGTCGGGGATGAAGCGTCCCCCAGAGAAATATTGGCCGAGCACCTCGCCGAGCACGTCCTCGTCGGGGAACTCCCGGTCGTCGAGACCGTAGGCTTGCGAGCCGGTGAGCTTGCCGCGCCGGATCGTCAGTACCTGCACCTCGATGAATCCGCCCTCGCGGTAGAGGCCGAAGACGTCCTGGTCGATACCGAAGTGAGAGACCATCTCTTGGGGCTCGGCGGTCTTCTCGAGCGCCCGGACCTGGTCGCGTAGGCGCACCGCTTCCTCGAACCGCAGCGCCTCGGAGGCCGCCTCCATGCGTGCGCGCAAGTCGTGAACGAGCTCGTCGTTCTTCCCCTCGAGGAACAGCATGACGTTCTTCAGAGCGCGGCGGTATTCGCCATGGTCGACCGCCAGGCAGCAGGGGCCGGGACAGCGCTTGATCTGATATTCCAGGCACGGACGACTGCGGTTGCGAAACACGGTGTCCGAGCAGGTGCGCAGGGGAAAGACCTTGCGGATCGCATCCAGGCTGTCGCGCACCGCCCAAGCGGAGTGAAACGGACCGAAGTAGCGGCTCTTGTCACGGAAGATTTTCCGCGTCACGAAGACGCGCGGCCACTCCTCCTCGACCGTGATCTTCACGCTGACGTACGACTTGTCGTCCTTGAGACGGATGTTGTAGCGGGGCTTGTACTGCTTGATCAGGTTGTTCTCGAGGATCAGCGCTTCCTTCTCGTTGCGGGTGACGAGCGTCTCGACGTCCGCCACCCGCGACACCAAGAAGGGCACCTGCATCCGCTCATCCCCACCGCGGAAGTACATGCGCACGCGGCTCCTCAGGCTTTTGGCTTTGCCCACGTAGATGACCTTGCGGCTCTTGTCGCGCAGCAAATAGACGCCGGGCTCGGCGGGAATGCGTGACAGCCGGTCCTCGACCGCGCCGACCTCCGCCGTTTCGATGTTCACGACCGCGCCTCCGTTTCCGGAAGAACGCCCACGCTACGGAGGACGCGGCTGGCCGACGTCGATCCGTACTCGGGTCGACGTCGGCCAGCCGCAACCGCGCGGAGCGCGGAAGGCAAAACCCAAGGCGCGACTCGAACCGTTCCGCGCTTCGCGCGGTTGCGGGTGTTTGTGTTCGAGCCGAGTACGGCTCGAACACAAACACCCGCGTCGATCATTCTCGAACGGTTCTGGCGCATTCTTGCAAAGACTGGGGCCTCGCTCATGATGCTCGTACTCCGTTGCGAAGCTCGAGCTCGCGCGCCTCGAGATGTTGCAACCGATCCCGGAGCTCCGCCGCCCGCTCGAACTCCAGCTCCTGTGCCGCCGCGCGCATTTGCTTCCTCAGGGTGGCGACTGCTTTGGCAACGTCTTCCGCGGAGCGGTACTCCTCCTCTTCTTCCGCCGCGACCGGCACCGTCACGTAGTCCGCCTCGCAGACATCGATCAGTGACTCTTGGATCGCCTTGCGGACCGTCTGCGGCGTGATGCCGTGCTCGCGATTGTACTTCTCCTGTAGCGCCCGGCGGCGATCGGTCTCGTCGATCGCCCTCCGCATGGAGTCGGTCACGGTGTCGGCATAGAGGATCACGGTCCCGTTGACGTTACGGGCGGCCCGGCCGATCGTCTGGATGAGCGAGCGTGCGGAGCGAAGAAAGCCTTCCTTGTCGGCGTCGAGCACCCCGACGAGCGACACCTCCGGGATGTCGAGGCCCTCGCGCAGCAGATTGATGCCGACCAGCACGTCGGCCAGCCCCTTGCGGAGATCGCGGATGATCTCCACGCGCTCGATCGTCTCTATGTCCGAATGGATGTAGCGCACCTTGACGCCCACGTCCTGATAGTAGTCGGTCAGATCCTCGGCCATCTTCTTGGTGAGCGTCGTCACCAGCACACGATCGCCGGCGGCGGCACGGGTGCGAATCTCGGCGAGCAAATCGTCGACCTGGTTGCGCGCCGCCCGTACCTCGACCCGTGGATCCATGAGCCCGGTCGGACGGATGATCTGCTCGACGACCCACCCGCGCGAGCGCTCGATCTCGTAGTCGCTCGGCGTCGCCGACACGTAGATCGTCTGCCCCATCCGGCTCTCGAATTCGGCGAAGTTGAGGGGCCGGTTGTCGAGCGCGCTCGGCAGTCGGAAGCCGTATTCGACCAGCGTCTCTTTGCGTGAGCGATCGCCGCGGTACATGCCGCCGATCTGCGGCACCGTCACGTGGCTCTCGTCGATGAACAACAGATGGTCGTCGGGAAAGTAGTCGAGCAGCGTGTGGGGAGGCTCGCCGGCGGCGCGCCCGTCGAGGTGGCGGCTGTAGTTCTCGATGCCGGCACAGAAGCCCATCTCCTCGAGCAGCTCGACGTCGTAGCGCGTGCGCTGCTCGAGCCGCTGCGCCTCGAGCAGTTTGGCGTCGCGCCGGAGCGCAACGAGGCGCTCGTCGAGCTCGGCGCGGATGCCGACGAGCGCGCGCTCGAGATCCTCTTTCGGCGTCACGTAGTGGCTGGCGGGATAGATCGCGACGCTCGGGATGCGGGTGAGGAGCTTCCCGCGCAGCGGATCGATCTCGGCGATCGACTCGACTTCGTCACCGAAGAATTCCACCCGCAACGCCCGCCCCGCTTCCGAAGCCGGATAGATCTCGACCACGTCGCCGCGCACGCGGAACGTGCCGCGGTGAAAGTCGTAGTCGCTGCGCGTGTACTGGATGTCGACCAGCCGGCGCAGCACCTGGTCGCGCTCGATCCGCTGCCCCTTCTCGAGGAAGACGAGCAGCTTCGCGTACGCGTCCGGCGAGCCGAGACCGTAGATGCACGAGACGCTCGCCACGATCAGCACGTCGCTCCTCGAAAGCAGCGCGGAGGTCGCGGCGTGGCGCATCTTGTCGATCTCGTCGTTGATCGAGGCATCCTTCTCGATGAAGGTGTCCGTCGACGGAACGTACGCCTCGGGCTGATAGTAGTCGTAGTAGCTGACGAAGTAGCGCACCGCGTTCTCGGGGAAGAGGCCGCGGAACTCGTGGTAGAGCTGGGCGGCGAGCGTCTTGTTGGGCGCGATCACCAGCGTCGGCCGGTTCACGCGGGCCACGACGTTGGCCATCGAGAACGTCTTGCCCGACCCGGTGACCCCGAGCAGGACCTGGGAGCGCTCGGCCGCCCCCAGCCCTTCACACAGGCGATCGATGGCGGCCGGCTGATCCCCTTGCGGCTCGAAGCCGGCCACGAGCTTGAAGCTCCGGCGTGCGCGCATCTCCCGACCGCTACCTATAGCAGGAATACCGCGTGATTGAATTGGCGCCGCGCTGTGGCGGAACGCCCTCCCGGAGGTGGCTCATGGGCAAACGAGGAATCTCGATAGTCGTTACCCGCGGCGAGCCCCAAGAGGTCGAGTTCGACGCCAAGGGGGTCGGCATCTTCCCGGTCAAATGCCAGCTCCACCCGCCCACGTCGGTGGGGATCTGGTGGTGTGCATCCGGCGACGCCGGGGAAGGAAAAGTAGTCGGCTACGGGCTACGGGCAAAGACTCCTCTGATCCTTTCCCGTAGCCCGTAGCCTGAAGCCCGAAGCCTCTCTCAGTCGTCGCCGACGAGCCCCCTCCCGCGATACTCATCGTGCTTCTTGCGGAAGCGGTCCTGGTCGCTACGCGGAAGCGTCTTCCACTTCTCGTAGTGCTGATCGATGTCGCGCCGCTTCTGGGGCGCCAGCTCCATGTAGTGCTGGTAGTTCTTCAGCGCGCGATCTCGCTGTCCAGCGCTCAGATCGTCCCAGCTCTCGGCGAGCTGCGGCCGGTCCACGGTCGAAGCGTGAACGTGCCGTGGCACCGTGCCGGCGCCTTGGAGCGCGAAAGCGAGCACAGCTGCGGCTAGCGACGGCATCGATCGTCAGCCCGCGTGGCTTCCGGCGTCTCCGTTCCCGGACTCTAGGATGTCGAGATCGCGGATCACCGAATAGTCGACGAAGAGCTCGGGGCGCTGGAGCACGTCGGAGGGAGGATTGCTCGCAGTCAGCTTGTTCTTCTCGGCCGGGTTGCTCGCGATCTTGGGGCTATCGGCAACCGGCTTCTTGGCGACCCCGCCCGTCAGGTTGGGGATTCTCGGTATCGGGGTATCGGACGACCGCCGGGAGAAGTTGAGCGCGCCGAGCATGATGATCGCGAGCATCGCCGTCGCCGCGAGCCCGACCACCCACGGCTGAAGCAGCCGGCCCGCCCAGCCACCGGAGGTGGCCTCCTCCTCGGCCGCCGCCTCCGCGGCAAGCCGATTTGCGAACATCGAGGCGAAGCCCGGTGACGGGGTGATCGTCGGAAGCGCGTCTTTCAGAAGCTTGTCCAGGCGCTGGATCTGTACCAGTTCATCCCGGCAGGCGGCGCACGCCTGAAGGTGAGCCCTCACAGGGGCGACTGCCTTGGGATCGAGCTTTCCCCTCACATAGCCCGGAAGTTCGATCGATATTGCTTCACATTCCTTCATGCGAATATTCTCTCGCCGCCCTAGCGAAGTAAGTCAGCAAGCTGGTCGCGGAGGGTCTGGGTCGCTCGGAAGATAAGGCTTTTTACAGCACTTTCCGTAGTTTCCAGGCACTCCGCCACCTCTTGGTACGATAAACCCTCGACTCTGCTCAAAAGTAGCGCCGATTTCTGATTCGGTGGCAGCTTATCCAACACCTTTTTTATTCTAGCGCCGGTCTCGATCCCAGCCAACAGCTCCTCCACCTCGGGAAGGCTCGTATCGGCTAGCTCGCGCGTGCCTTCCTCGCCATTCTCCAGCGATCTACCCTCCAGGGGCTCGGTCTTGCCCTGGTAGTCGAACCGCCGCAGCTCGTTCAGGCACAGATTTGTGGCCACCCGGTACAGGTACGTGGTGAAGCGCGCCTTGGCCTGGTAGCGACCCCGAGCCCGATAGATCTGCAAGAACGCGTCCTGGGCCAGCTCTTCGGCGCGGGGGCGGCTATTGACGAAGCGGTACGCGAAGTTGACCACCGCCTCGCTGTGCTTTGCGAAAAGCTCGCGGAAGGCGACCGTATCGCCGTCGCGCACCCGCTGCATGAGGTCAACGTCGGGGTCGCTGCGCCAGCCCGGCTCGGAGGTTTCTTGAGCTGGTTGTTCGGACTTCACGGATTTCGGGAAGTTGGTTACCGGCTACCCCAAGACATCGGGAAAATCTCTACGCCGGTGACCGGGATAGTTAGCGGCCGTGGAACATGCGTTCAAACCAGCTGACCACTCTTTCTCGCGGCCTGGACTGTGCTTCGATGCGCCGCCCGTCGCAGGTCACCATCGGCTCGGTCCCGATGAGGAACGCCTCGTGGACCGATTCGGGACAAGACGAGCTCGTCAGCATTCCACTATGCCGATCGACGTCACGGAAAACCACCCCCTGAGGGATCTCGAAGGGCCGGTTCTCATGCGCCCGCAGCGCCTCGCGCATGAAGGCGACCCAGACGGGGAGAGCCGCCTTCGCGCCGGTCAGACCGACCGGCGTGCCGTCGTCGAAGCCGACCCAGACGCCAGCGATCACATCCGTCGAATAGCCGATGAACCACGCGTCCTTCGCTTCGTTGGTGGTCCCGGTCTTGCCGGCCACGGCTTGCGTGATGCCGAGCCGGCGCACGGCGGCACCGGTCCCCTCTTCGACGACCCCCTCGAGGAGATGGCTCGTGACGTAAGCCGCGGCAGCCGTGGCGACGCGCTTGGCGCGCAGCCGATCCTTGTAGAGAACGTCGCCGCCTCCCGAAATGACCCCGCGAATCAGCGCCGGCCGGACGACCGAGCCGAGATTCGGGAAGATCGTGTAGGCGCCCACCAGATCGATCAGCGAGACCTCGATCGAGCCGAGCGCGAC
>Ga0315273_10004250_pt1 | contig 17493 bp, 10 predicted proteins | sample YL17G02_0_MG_FD_205753 | JGI IMG/M metagenome (GOLD analysis project Ga0315273, IMG submission 205753) | Sediment microbial communities from Yellowstone Lake, YNP, Wyoming, USA - YL17G02_0 | ecosystem: Environmental > Aquatic > Freshwater > Lake > Sediment | place: USA: Wyoming | collected...
GATCCTGCTACTGCGGTCGAGCAGAAGGTTAGCTTGTCGCCGTTCCAGTTCTTCACCGGCGCGGGCGTGAAGCTGGGGACGCTGCAGTTCGACGCGACCCTGGCGCAGGACTTCTTCCACAACCCGGCGACCTACATCACCGGCAGCCCCAACGGGCAGAACTACTACTCGGCGCTGTTCCCGAAGGTCACCGCGACCTACACGTTCTGATCGCGGCAGCTGCATACAGACACGAGGGGGGCGCCTCCGGGCGCCCCCCTCGGTCTTTCGGCCCCGCCTGCCTGCCGGAGCGCGGTGCCGCCCCGGCCCCCCCGCTCGGACCGGCCAGCCCCGCGGCGGTGACCGGTTCACACCCCGCCCGGGGTTTATGCGTTGACAGGGCCCTGACCTCGCACTAGCCTCCCCTCAGGTCTCTCCTGACGACGGTTCGCGCCAACGGGATGGCGCCACTCACTGACCCCCATGACGGGCCACGGGAGAACATGAGGCATTGAGCACCTTCCCTCCTGGGTATTCCTTCCCTTCTTACCGACTGGATGCGACCGCGTCCCGGCCTCATGCCGGGCCGCAGGTGTTCGTCCGCTTCTGAAAGGAGAAGCAGCTATGTCCCGCAATGCCATCCGAGCCCTCGGTCTCGCAGCATTGGCCGCGGCCGTAGTCCTGTTGGCTCCACCGGCCCGGGCGGGGACGACAGGGAAGCTGGTGGGACGCGTCACGAACGAGCGGAAGGAGCCGCTGGCGGGCGTGAACATCCGCCTCGAGGGGCTCCGGCTCGGCACCGCGTCCGACGACCAGGGCAACTACTTCATCATCGGCATCCCGGCCGGGACCTACGTGGTGCGGGCGAACCTCCTGGGCCAGGCCCCGTACGTGGCCGACAACGTGCGACTCGCCCCGGACTACACCACGACCCTGAACATGACCCTGAGGACCGAGGCGGTCCAGCTGGCCGAGGTGAGAGTGGAGGCCGAGCGCCCGCTGCTGCAGAAGGACGCTACGGGCACCACCCGCTTCATCTCGTCCGAGGACATCGCGAAGCTGCCGACCCGCGGCTACCGCGACGCCGCCGCCCAGCAGACCGGGGTCGTGAACTTCCGGCTCAACGTCGACAACGAGGCCCAGAACAGCCCGACCCTGATCGTGCGCGGCGGGCGGCCCAACGAGACCGCCTACTACGTGGACGGCTTCTCCCAGCAGGACCCGCTGACCGGGACCTCGAACACCTCCATCAGCAACAACGCCATCGAGGAGGTGGTGGTGCTGACCGGCGGGTTCAACCCCGAGTACGGGCGGGTCATGTCGGGCGCGGTCAACGTGATCACCCGCGAGGGTGCGAAGCGGTACTTCGGCGCCCTGGAGAGCGTGACCGACGTGCTCTCCGGCACCTGGGTGGGGGCGCCGAAGACGGGCTACAATGTCTACGACGCCTCGGTCGGCGGGCCGGTGTTCCCCGGCAAGGACGACCTGACCTTCTACCTGTCCGGTGAGCGGAGGTGGCAGGGGGACCGGGGCCCGGCGTTCATGCCGGACGTCTTCAAGAACGACCTGGAGACGCGCGGGCTCAGCGTGGACCGCCTGCCCAGCAACAGCGCGTCCGGCTACACCTTCCAGGGCAAGCTCAACTGGCAGCCCAGCGACCAATTCACGTTCAAGGCCGGCGGCCTCGGGTCGCAGGAGGACTGGCGGCAGTTCCTGGGCTCCTACCTCTTCGACCTGTCCCACGCGCCGCGCTACCTGGACCGGAGCGAGTCGTTCTTCGCCAGCGGCAACCACGTCCTCAGCCAGAAGACGTTCTACAACCTGGCGGTCAACTACAACCTGACGCAGCGCAAGCGTGGCGATGGGCTCGCCTTCGACAACCTCGATCCGCGGTACAACGTGGTCGGGCAGGGCGTGGTCGGCACGGACGGCAACGGAGACCCCGTCTACGGGCCCGTGATCGAGTCGCTGGAGGGGGACCTGCAGACCCCGGGCGGCTACTTCCGCACCACCAACCCGCGCTTCGACCTGACCGTCCCCCAGTTCTGGAGCGACGGCCACGTCTGGGACGACTACCTGCAGCGCCGCTCCGAGTACTGGGGCCTCCAGGGGGGCATCACCTCCCAGGTGAACCCGTACCACCAGGTCAAGGCGGGCGGTGATTTCCAGCGCCACACGCTGCGGCTCTACAACCACTACTTCCCGGTCCAACTGGGCGGCGACACGCCCAACCTCGTGGACTTCGACGGCTACGGCTACGACCAGGAGGTGACGTACAAGGACGTGCTGATCCGCGACATCTCGGCGGGCGACGCGGGGCCCGACACGACCTACCGGATGGCCAGCGTCGTGGACCAGGTCCGGCTGACGGAGAACGGCAAGGAAGACCGCGACGGTCCCAAGCACCCGAAGGTCTGGTCGCTCTACGTGCAGGACAAGTTCGAGCGCGAGGGCGTGATCATCAACGGCGGCCTGCGCTACGACCACCTGAACGTGGACACGCCGGCGCTGCGCAACGACCTGCGTCCGCTGGATCCGGATTTCACGGACAGCTCGACGCTGGATTCGACCGACCTGCAGGAGAACCGGACCTACGCGCGGCTTTCGCCGCGGCTGGGCGTGGCCTTCCCGGTGACGGCCATGACCGTGCTGCGCTTCAACTACGGGCAGTTCTACCAGCAGCCCAACCTGCAGGACCTGTACGTCTCGTACCGCTTCCTGCAGCACAAGGTGCAGACGGGCGGCTACTTCGTCGGCTTCGGCAATCCGAACCTGCGGCCCGAGCGCACCACCGCCTACGAGGTGGGCGTGGCGCACCAGCTCAGCGACAACGTGCGGCTGGATGTGACGGCCTACTTCAAGGACGTCAAGGACCTGGTCGAGATCGCGACCATCCCGTCGTTCCCGAACCAGTTCTCCTCGTACCGCAACCGCGACTTCGCCACGATCAAGGGCGTGGACGTCGGCTTCAAGATGCGGCCGGTCAACCACGTGTCGGCGGACGTCAGCTACTCGCTGTCCTACGCGCAGGGCACGGGCTCGGTGTCGAACTCGCAGGGCAATATCGCGTGGACGGCGTCCCAGCCGCCCAAGATGAGCGCGCCGCTCGACTTCGACCAGCGCCACAAGCTGGCCCTCAACCTGGACTACAGGCTGGGCAAGGGCGAGGGGCCGCTGGTCCTCGGCTTCCGCCTGTTGGAAGACGTCGGTGTCAACGTGCTCTACAACGTGGCGAGCGGCACGCCCTACACCCCGGCCCGGGTCTACAACGAGGTCTCGCTGGCGGCGGTCCAGGTCTCGCCCGCGGGCCCGATCAACTCCCGCTACGGGCCGTGGACCAGCAACCTGGACGTCAAGGCCACCCGGGGCTTCGGCGCCGCGGGCCTCCGCTTCGAGGCCTATGTCTGGGTGCTGAACCTGCTCGACGCGCGCAACCCGGTCCAGGTCTACGGGTCCTCGGGCTCCGCGACCTCGACCCGCTGGCTCGACACCGAGGACGGGCAGGCCTACCTGCAGACCGCTGCGGGCGCGGGGCAGGACGGCCAGCTCCTGTACGACCTGGCCCAGAACAACCCGAACTTCTACACGAATCCGCGCTTGGTCCGGTTCGGACTCCGGACCAACTTCTAGCGTGAACCCTACGAGGACAGGAGGCCAATGATGGACTTCCGTCGCAAATGCCTCACGCTGGTGGCCGTGGCGTCCGCCGCCCTGACCGTCGGCGCGGTCCCCTCGTGGGCGGGTGTCCCGACCACGAGGGCGGCGCTGCCGGCGCGCGTGGCGAGCCCCGCCCGGGTGCTCTCGCTCGACAACCAGCGGCGCGTGGACGTCAACAACCTCAACATGTTCGTGACCAACTTCGGGTCCTGGGCCAACGACCTCAGCACCGGGAACTCCGGGTTGTTCTACCCGAACGGCACCGACCGGACGGCGATCTTCGAGTCCGGGATCTGGTTCGGCGCCACGGTGAACGGTCAGGTCCGCATTGAGGTCGCCGAGTACTCGCAGGAGTTCGGGCCGGGTGTGATCCTGCGGGACGGCGAGTGGACCAACCCCGACGAGGTCTGGGACACCGCCACGCAGGCGGGCTACCGGGTCTTCAAGGTGGCGCGCTGGACCAACGCCCTCACGAGGGTCGCCGACATCCCCGCCGGCCTGACCGTGGTCCACAGCGCGGGGGACACCGTCGGCCTGGACTCGGCGCACGTCGAGCGCGCCTTGCCGGCCGGCAACCCGTTCTACGCCGACCCGCTCGTCCATCATTCCTGGAGCGAGTACATGGCGGGCGCGGTCCCCCGGGGCGCGCCGTGGAAGCTGTACCGGCTCCGCGATCCTGCCAGTCCCGGGGACTCCGTGGACGTGCCGGGGCCCGACGTCTCGGGCGACCAGATGCTCTGGTCCGTCTACAACGACGCCGACCCGGAGCGGCACACGAACGACGTCGGCAACTCGGCCCCGCTGGGCCTGGAGATCCGCCAGACCACCTTCGCCTTCAACCGGCAGGGCGCGCTGGGGAACACGCTCTTCCTCCGCTTCGAGATCATCCACCCGCGGCTCTCGGCGCCGACCGACACGCTTTACCGCTCGACGCTTCAGGACATGTACGTGTCGCTGTGGGCGGACGTGGACCTGGGTGGGGCGAACGACGACCTGGTCGGGTGCGACACCACGCTGTCGCTGGGCTACACCTACAACTACACGAGCAGCGACGACGTCTACGGGGGCGCCCCGCCGGCCGTGGGCTACGACTTCTTCCTCGGGCCGCGCACCCCGCTGGGCGACACCCTGGGGTTGACGTCGTTCAACAAGTACATCAACGGCACCGACCCCTCGTCGAGCGAGGAGGCCTACAACTACATGCAGGGTCTGCTGCCCAGCGGGGACCCGCTCATCAACCCGCAGACGGGCCTGGCCACGACCTACTACAACGCGGGTGACCCGGTCACCGGCCGGGGCTGGCTCGACAACGGCGGGGCCGACAAGCGGATGATGCTCTCCTCGGGCCCTTTCGAGATGGCACCGGGGGACACCCAGGTGGTGGTGGGAGCCATCGTGCTGGGACAGGGGCGCAACCGGCTGTCCTCGGTCGCGGGCCTGCGCTTCTTCGACGGCTTCGCGCAGGACGCGTTCGACAAGGACTTCGACCTGCCGAGCCCGCCGCTCCAGCCCGCGGTCAAGGCCACGGTGGAGCACGGCAGCGTCAGCCTCTGCTGGGACGCCGCCTCGCGCCTGAACTACGACGAGCCCGGGTACGCGTTCGAAGGTTACAACGTCTACCAGGGCGCGACGGTGGCGGGGCCGTGGACGCTGCTCGCCACCTACGACGAGGTCAACCAGATCCGCGTCATCTATGACGAGATCTTCGACCTCGAGACGGGGCAGACCATCCCGGCCTACCCGACGGCCTTCGGCTCGGATGCCGGCGTGCGCTTCTGCCACTCCGTCACGCAGGACGCGGTCCGCGGCGGGCGCCTGAACGACGCCACTGATTACTACTTCGCGGTGACGGCCTACTCGTACAACCCGGCCGGCAAGCCCAGGGTGCTCGAGACGGCGCAGGCGGCCCTCCGGGTGATGCCGCAACGGCCGGCCCTGGGGACCGACCCGGCGACGGCCTCGGCCACCGAGGTCGAGTACCAGCAGAAGACCCCGAAGCTGCCGAGCACGAACGTGATCACGGTCGAGGTCGTGAATCCCGCCGACGTCACGGGTGACGTCTACAAGATCACCTTCGAGCCCCTGGTCCCGTGGTTCGAGGGCCAGGTCGGTTCCGACACGGCCACCGTGCGCTACAGTTGGACGCTCACGGACTCGACCACCGGTTTGCCCGTGCTGTCGGGCCAGATCAACCAGCGCGACGACGAGGACTACCGGATCGTGGACGGCCTGAAGGTCCGGGTGGTCGGGGCCTACTTCCCGCTCCTGCAGTCCGCGGCCTACAACAACGTCAACACGGACCACTTCCGGGCCCTCGAGGGCGTGAACTGGAGCGGGAACCTGGGCCTGTTCGACGGCGGCGTGGGTTACGCCGACGACTTCTACGGCGGCAACTCCTCGCTGAACCCGGTGGCCCAGGTCGACTCCTTCACGAGCGTGAAGATGGTCTTCACGGGCGACCCGAACGTGGGGCAGATGGCCTACCGGTACTGGCGGCGCGCGCTGGGCTACACGAGCTCGGCGGGCGAGGCCGGCGATCCCCCGCCGGGTGGGCGCACATACGCGTACGCCGGGTTCCACCGCCTGCCGTTCTGGGTCATCGACACGGTGCACGGCGACACGCTCGACGTCGCCTGGTTCGAACGCATGCTGACCGACTCCAACGGGGTCGACCTGCCGCCGGCGGAACAGCCGGCGAGTCAGGACTCCACCTGGACACCCGACCCGGCGGATGGCGCGAGCGCCCGGGAATACACGTGGCTGCTGAAGTCGAAGTACACCGAGACGCCGAAGCCGGAGTACATGGTGGACGGGGCGCCGGTGGACGCCGTCATGCCCGAGCTGTACACGCTGTGGGCGGCCTACCGGGGCGGCACCGATCCGGCGGACCCGAGGACGGAGCGGATCATCGACCCCGGCGACGAGATCGTCTTCACCTGGGCGGTCCCGGCCCTGCCGAACGACGTCTACGTCTTCAGCACGTCGCAACTGGTGCGGGGCGACGCGGCGCTGGCGAAGCAGGGGCTGGACCGCATCCGCGTGGTCCCGAACCCCTACTACAACCGCTCGCGCTACGAACTCAGCCAGTTCAGCCGCGTCATGCGCTTCATCAACCTGCCCGAGCGGGCGACCGTGAGGATCTTCAGCCTCTCGGGCCAGCTCGTGCGGACCCTGCAGAAGACCGATCCGACCAACTCCGTGCTCAACTGGGACCTGCAGACCGAGAACCGGCTGCCCGTGGCGAGCGGCGTGTACGTCTATCACGTCGAGGCGCCGGGCGTCGGGACCATCTTCGGGCGCCTGGTCGTGTTCATGGAGAAGGAACGGCTGAACACCTTCTAGGAGAGTGCGACGATGATCGGGAATCCTTCGCAAAGGAGAGACAAGATGCCTCGTCTCATCATTCTCGCGCTCGTCCTGCCGGCCCTCCTGGCGGGCGCGGTGGCCCCGGTCCAGGCGGGCTCGAACGGGCGCAAGGGCACGGAGGGGGCGCCGGAGCTGATGATCCCGGTCGGGGCTCGCGGCGCGGCCCTGGGCGGGGCGGTGGTGGGTGACGCCAGCGGGGTGGAGGCGCTGTTCTGGAACCCCGCCGGTCTGGGCTCGCTGTCCAAGACCGAGACCATGTTCTCGCACACGCAGTACTTCGCGGACATGAAGCTGAACTACGCCGCGATCGCCAGCAACCTGGGTGGCTTCGGTGTGATCGGCTTCTCGGCCAAGGTGCTCTCGGTGGGGGACGTCATCGTCACCACCGAGAGCGCGCCGGAGGGCACGGGCGAGATCGCCCAGCCCACGTTCACGGTGCTGGGGGTCACCTGGGCCAGGCAGTTCACCGACCGCGTCCTGTTCGGCGCGACCGGCAACCTGGTGAGCGAGCACATCATCAACCAGAGCGCCACCGGCATGGCGTTCGACTTCGGTGTGCAGTACGTGACTGGCTGGCGGGGCCTCAAGCTGGGCATGGTGATGAAGAACTTCGGGTCGGGCATGACCTACAACGGCCCGGGCACGGAGATCAGCGTCCTGCCGCCCGACCAGGACCCGTCCGGCCAGCCGCGCATCTTCACGTCGGAGACCTCGAGCTTCGAGCTGCCCTCCTTCTTCACGATGGGGGCCAGCTACGATCTCTACAGCGTCTCCCAGTACCGGATCACGGCCCTGGGCGCGCTCCAGAACAACAACTTCCAGGGGAACGCCCTGCGGGCCGGGCTGGAGTGGAGCTACCGGGACCAGCTCGCGCTGCGCGGCTCCTACTTCGGCAGCTTCGTGGGGACGACGAACGCCAACACCGCCGAGGACGATTCGAAGTTCGTGGGTGGCGACGACCTCTACACCGGCTTCGCGCTCGGTGGCGGGGTCAAGATCCGCGCCGGGGACACGGGCCGGATGGGTCTGGACTTCACCTGGCGGCCGGTGCGCCAGGGGCTCTTCGACGACACCATCGACATCGGACTGAAGCTGTCCTTCTGATCCGGCGCCCGGGACACGACGGCCCGTGGGGGAGTGCTCCCACGGGCCGTCGCCTTTGAGGCTGCCGCGTGCGCCCCGGGCTCAGCGGGCGTAGAGCGCGTTGAGCTGTCCCCAGGTCATCTCGAAGGGCGGGGGGGCGAGCGCCGCGGATGCGCGCGGGCGCCGCGGGGCGCGAGCGACGGGGGGAACCGTCACCGGGTCGCCGGGCCGAGCCACACGCAGTTCCGCCGGGCCGGCTGGGCCCAGGACCGTGGCGGCGGCACCCCCCTGCAGGGTCTCGTCGTTCCACTGGTCGATGTACCAGCGGGTCGAATCGGGCCTGAAGCCCAGTTCCTGGGGGATCCGGGCGGAGTCCCCGCGCACCACGAAGAAACGGGCGTTGCCCATGATGCGGTACTCCGCGCCGCCGTCCGTCTTGATGCTGAGATCGACGCTGGTGACGATCTCGTTGTGCCATTTCGGGTTCTTGCCCGGCCGGCTGTCGGGCAACGCGCGGAGCGTGGGGTCCAGGACCAGGAAGATGCTGCTGGCCGGCGGAGCCGAGCCGCCGCCCACGAACAGGTTGCGCGCGATGTTCAGCTCCATCTCGCGGGTCACGGGTTCGTCGCGGAACTGGTTCCCCGCCGAGTCACCGAGCGCGAAGACGAAACGAAAGTCCTCCGTGAGGATCTCCTTGTAGACGGTGATGTCGCGGTTCTTCCAGCACCATTCGAACAGGCGGATCACGTTCTGGGGGGAGTTGGGCGTGGGCGGCGGGACGTAGATGCCGGTCGTGGGAGCGATGCGCGGGTCGAACGGGTTGAAGCAGCCACTCATGCCCAGCAGCAGCAGCGCGACCGGCCACGCGCGTACGATGCGACGGATCGTCATGGTGCTCATCCTCCCGCCCCGGCGTTGAGCCGGCGGTAGCCGAAGGTCCGCTGATCGTCTTCTTCGGGCTGCGTCCCCACCTCGGGGTCCACCCGATCCTCCCAGCGGATCAGGGCCCAGCGGAGGACCGAGATCCTGGCGAAGGACAGCTTCGCGTAGCCCACCGCGATGAGCAGGGTGTCGGCCGTGGACTGCCGCAGGGCCCAGACCTTGTAGCGCCGGTGCAGGATCGCGCTCTTTCCGTCGTTGACTTCGTTGGCGATCGGGTAGTCGAGGTCCTCCAGCCACCGCATCTCGTACGGGTCCCCGAAGGAGCGGATGAAGACGGACAGGAACTGGGCCTCGTGACGCAGATCCCAGTCCGCCGGCCGGATGCCGCCGTAGGCGTTCCACACCGCGGGGTCGAAGAAGGCGTGGAAGCCCTGGCCGTCCGTCGTGGTGTCCGCCAGGGCGCCGAGGTAGGCGTCCTGGCCGGCGTTGTCCTTGCGCTCGATGCCGATCTGCATGTAACGCAGGCAGCTCTCGGGCGTGGCGTAGCTGGGGAGCAGGGTGGATCCCCCGCCCCCGGCCTCGGGGGTGGCGGGCTTGAACAGGTCGCAGCCCGCGACGAGCACGGCCAGCAGGCCGAGCGCGAGCCCCGCGCGAAGCGGGCGGGAGGCCCGGGAGGTCACAGTTCCCATGAGAGCTGCAGGCTGCCGTTCCAGAAGTCACTCTCCGTGCGCGGCGGTGACAGGGGGACCACCCCACCAGTGTAGTTGATGGCGCGGTCGGCGCGATAGGTTCGCAGGATGTCGCCGGTGAGGCGTCCCTTGGGTCCCAGGGGCAGGTTCAGGCTGGCGCCCCCCGAGAAGTTGAGCTGCCGGCTGATGCGCGCCGGGACCAGGGCGCCGGCCTGGGAGGCGTCGCGCTCGCCCGCCAGATAGTCCGGTTGCATGAAGAACGAGAAGGCCGGGTTCGGTGTGTACGCCAGGCGGGCCGAGAGCGTGTAGTTCTCGTTTTCCTCGGAGCGGCTCAGGTAGTAGAGCCCGTCCACGAACTTGGTGTAGGTGCCACTGGGCTGGCGCCGGGCGTTGTGGCGGATGTCCACCGTGAAGCGCGGCGAGAACACGGCGTTCAGGGTCGTGACCGTGTTGTAGTCCAGCGAGAGCCGGTCGCTCGTGGGCAGGAAATTGAAGTGCATGTAGTCGGCGCCGATCGAGTTGTTCTGGCTGGCCGTCAACCCCGGCAGCATGCGGTAGCTCCAGCGCCACTCGGCACGGTAGGCGGTGGCCTCGGTGTTGGACGCCGTGCTGCCGGCCCGGAGATTCACCAGCACGTTCCGGGTCACGTCCAGGACGAGTCCGCTGTTGAAGCGCGTCGAGCTGTTGTACTGGGCCTCGATCCGGTAACTCTGCCGGTACTGGTCGCGGTCCACGGGCGGGTTCGGATACTTGCCGATGACGAAATAGCGGTAGGAGTTGAGGCTCACGCCGCCGGTGGCCCGCAACAGGATCTTCCGGGTGAGGTTGCGGGTGAGCGTGGCGTCGATGGTCGCCACCTTGAGGGACTCGCCGTAGCCTCCCGTCACGCCGTTGGTCACCGCCCGGGTTGGGTATTCCGAGCGCGAATTGGCCAACGAGAAGCGGCTCTCGAGGTTCCAGCCGGCCAGCAGGAAGCGGCCGTCGAGGCCGAAGCCGAGATCCAGCCGGCTGGACGTGGAGTTGAGCGTGCCGCCCTGGGCCTGGTCCTGGGAGCCGTAGCGCCCGTTCACGTTCACGTAGCGGTCGTTGTTCTGACGCAGGCGCAGCGTGGCATCGACGTTGCTGTTGAACGTGCGCACCTGCCGGGCCGTGCCCGAGTCCGTCGGGGTCTCGACCCGGATGCGGCGGATGGCGTAGTTCAGGTTGAGTCCCACCGGCTTCCCGGGCAGGAGTCCGAGCGTTCCGCGCAGGTTGTTGCTCAGGTCGCTCGTGCGCGCGCTGCTCGGGGCGTTGGGGGTGCGGGTGCGTGACAGGTTGCCATTCACCTGGCCGGAGAGGTCATGGGTGACGTAGCGGCTTTGCAGCCGCAGGGTTCCGTTCAGGTCCGCCGAGGCGCCCCGCTTGACCTGCTGGAAGTTGGAGAGGTCCAGCAGGCCGGAGAAGAAATTCACCTCTGAGCGCAGCCCGCGTCGCGGCTGCTGGCGCGTGCGGATCGAGAGCTGGAACTCGTTCTTGCTCTCGCCCTGGTTGTTGATGGACCCGGGGTCGCGGCTGTTGAAGCGGTCGAGGTTGGCCCGCGCGCCGAGGGAGAGGTTCGGGGAGAACCGCCAGCCACCCTCGGTCCCCGACGAGCGGGTCTGCCGCAGGCTGGTCTGCGTGCCTGCGGTGTAGCGGTCCATCATGATGTTGGTGGTGTTCTGCAGGAAGAGGGAGCCCAGCACGAGCTTGTAGTCCCCGCTGTTGGACCAGGAGCTCGAAGTCTGGTGGATGGTGTAGCCGCTGTTGTAGCGGAACGTGGTGAGCCGGCGGACTGCGCTCGCCAGCGGGTTGAAACGCTCCCGGTCGAGGTACACCCCCACGCTGTCCACGGGCATGCGCAGGCTGTCCGCGAGCCAGACCAGGCGCTCCAGCGACCAGCGGTATCGCAACGAGAGCGCCCGCAGCGTGTCGGGGGTGAGGCTCAGGCTGTCGGCCACCGGGAACAGGCGGTCGAAGCGCAGCCCCAGGGTGTCCCTCAGGAGGGTCGTGTCGGCGAACGCGTAGCGGGATGAAGCCGCCTGCTGGGCATGCCCCGGGAGGACAGCCAGGATCAGCTCCAGCGCGGCAGGCAGAAGCAGGAGGGCGAGGCGCCGGGACCGGATCATGAAAGCGCGCGGATGAGTTCCATCACGACGTTCGACAGTAGCATCCACTTCGAAAGGGGGTCAACGCAGCACGCTGTCTCGAGTTGCTACCCCGCGACTCCCGTATCCCGCGGGAAAGAAGGGGATGCGAGGGGCGACGGCTGAGGCGGCTCGCCGTCCCCCCCGGCAGACCCCGCCCGCCCGCCGGACGGGGGTGCGGCGCGGCCCGCGCGGACGGGCCCGTCACCTCCCGACTCTCCGCTTGCGGCATGCCTGCACGGGTGCTAGCGTGCGGCGGCGCATCGTCATGGAAGACAGGGTCCGTGCGTGGGCCCCGCGGCTTCTCCGACAGCGCCAGTTCCAGATGTGACCCCCGGCTCCACGAGCCGACACCGGAGAGGCAGGGATGTTCCTCAGCAACCTGATGGGCTTCTTCTCCACAGACGCAGCCATGGACCTGGGGACCGCGAACACCCTGGTCTTCGTCAAGGGCCGCGGCATCGTGCTCAATGAGCCCTCGGTCGTGGCCGTGGAGAAGGCCACCGGCAAGGTCCTGGCCGTGGGCACCGCGGCCAAACTGATGCTCGGCCGCACCCCGGACGAGATCAGTGCCGTGAGGCCCCTCAAGGACGGCGTCATCGCCGACTTCGAGATCACCGAGGACCTGCTGCGTGAATTCATCCAGCGCGTCCAGAAGCACAAGTTCCTCTACCGCCCGCGCATCATCATCTGTGTGCCCTCGGGCATCACCGAGGTGGAGAAGCGCGCGGTCATCGACTCGGCCGAGCGCGCTGGCGCGCGCCAGGTGCTGCTGGTGCCCGAGCCCATCGCGGCCGCCATCGGCGTGGGGCTTCCGGTGGACACCCCGACCGGCAACATGGTGGTGGACATCGGCGGTGGCACCACCGAGATCGCGGTCATCGCGCTGAACGGCATCGTCACGAAGACGTCGATCCGCGTGGGCGGCGACGAGATGGACGAAGCCATCGTGAACTACGCCAAGAAGGCGTACAACATGCTCATCGGCGAGCAGACCGCGGAGCGCATCAAGATCGAGATCGGCTCGGCGTTCCCGCTCACCGAGGAGATGGACATGGAGATCAAGGGGCGCGACCTGGTGCGCGGCATCCCGCGCACCCTGCGCGTCTCCAGCGTCGAGATCCGCGAGGCCCTCGAGGAACCGGTCACCGCCATCGTCAACGCCCTGCGGGAGTGCCTCGAGCGCACCCCCCCCGAGCTGGCTTCGGACATCGTGGACCGGGGCATCTACCTCAGCGGAGGAGGGGCGCTGCTGCGCGGCCTCGACCTGCTCATGCGCGAGGTCACCAACCTGAACATCCGGGTGGCCCAGGATCCCCTCACCTGCGTGGTGCTCGGGGCAGGGAAGATCCTCGAGCAGATCGAGGACTACGAGAAGGTGATCCTGCGCGGCCACAAGGACTGACGGGCGGCCGGAAGATGCCCGGGATCGAAGCGGGGTGGCCGCGACGAGCGGGGTGTGGCCCCGGCCGCTCGGCAGCGGGCAGTGGCCGCTCCCACGCCGCAGACGGGCCCCCGCCGGTGGCCTGATGGGAGGCTTCCTCCCGCCTGCCGAGCGCCGCAGCGGGGTCCTGCTCGGACTCTACGCGACGCTTGCCCTGCTCCTCCTGCTCACCGGCGACCGCATCCCGCAGGCCGGACTGCGCGGCGCCGGCGCCTGGCTGTTCGCCCCGTTCGACCGGCTGGTGCTGGTCGTGGACCGGCTGGGCGCCGCCTGGCGCGAGAACGAGCGCCTGCACGAGCGCATCACCCGCCTGGAGCTCGAAGCCGCGCGGCTGCGCCAGGCGGGCGTGGAGAACCTGCGGCTGCGCGACAGCCTGGGCCTGCCGGCCTATCGGGCGTTGACGCTGCGGCCGGCCGAGGTGCTCGCGCTGGCAGGCGAGCCGGTCCCGGCCTCGGCCACGTTGAGCGCGGGCGCTTCGCAGGGCGTGAATGTGGGCGACGCGGTGGTGACGAGCGATGGGCTCGTGGGCCGGGTCGGGGAGGTCTACGCCGGGCTCTCCCGCGTCATCCTGCTCACCGACCCGAACTCCGCCGTGGCCTGCGAGGTGGAGAGCACGGGGGTCCAGGGCGTGCTGCGCTTCTTCGCCTCTCCGCGACCTCAGCTGCTGCTGACCGGGGTGCCGATGGCGGACACCTTGCGCGTGGGGCAGCTCGTACTCACCTCCGGGCTCTCGCTGCGCTATCCACGCGGGCTGCCGGTGGGCCGCGTCGAGCGGCTCGCTCGCGACCTGAACGGGCTCACGCACGAGATCGAGATCGCGCCGGCCGCGCGCCTGTCGAGGCTGCGCCACGCCTACGTGGTGCCCGGGCCCGTTCGCCCGGGTGCGGAGGCGGGGCGATGAGGGTGTTCGCCGGGCTGTTGCTGCTCGCGGGCGTGGCCCTGCTCATCCGCTCGACTGCGCTTTCCGTGCTCGCGGCGCGCGGCGTCATCGTGGACGTGCTGGCCTTCGTCACCGTGGTGTGGGCCCTGCGCTGGGGCGAGAGTCAGGGGTCGACCTTCGGTTTCGTGCTGGGACTGGCGGCCGACCTCGACGCGGCCCACTGGCTGGGGCGGCACGCGCTGGCGCTGGCGCTGGTGGGCTACGGGATCGGCCGGCTCTCGCGCGCGCTGGTGCGCGGCAACCCGGCGACGCAGTTCATGCTCCTCTTCGCCGCCACGGTGGCCCATCAGGCCTGGGCTCTCGCCCTCGAGCTGGGCGGGGTCGCGGGCTGGCGGTTCCTGCTCGGGCACATGGTGGTCTCCGGCCTGGTCACCGCACTGCTCGGCGTGCTCGTGCTTGCTCTCGTCAGTCTCGGGAGCGGAAGGTCGCTGTTCAGCCGTGCTGCCATCGAAACCACTCCGCGAACGTAGGCATCAGCGACATCGTCTGCTGGTCGCCCTGACCCTGACGGGCTTCGGCCTGACGGTGCTGGGCCTGCTGCGCCTGCAGGTCGTGGACGGGCAGAAGTACGCCGGGCTGGCGAAGGAGAACCGCGTGCGGCCCGAGGTGCTGCGGGCGCCCCGCGGCACGGTTTACGACCGGAATGGCGAGCTGCTCGCCGACAGCGCCCCGAGCTTCGGCATCGTCTTCCGGCCCTTCCCGACCGAGAGCACGCAGCGCGTGCTGGAGACGATGAGCCCGGCGTGGCTCGTGCGCGTGGGGGCCCTGGTCGAGCTCGACTCCGCCGAGGTCCGGCGCCGCGTGAACTTCGCCAACCTCACGGGCCAGAGCGCGCTCCTCAGGCGCGACGCTCCGTTCGCCATACTGGCGGGGGTGGAGGAGACGCGCAGCGAGCTGCCGGGGATCGAGGTCCAGGTGGAGCCCCTGCGGCACTACCCCTACGGCACGCTCGCCGCCCACCTGCTGGGCTACGCGGGGGAGATCAGCGGCCCCGAGCTGGACACGCTCGCGGCCGCGGGCTACAGGCCGGGCGACCTCATCGGCCGCACCGGGGTCGAGCGCAGCTACGAGGACTTCCTGCGCGGGCAGGACGGCGTGGAGTACGTCGTGGTGAACGCGCGCGGCCGGCGGGTCTCCACGCTCAAGGAGTCCGGTGCGCGGGCGCCGGTGCCGGGACAGGACCTGGTGCTCACGCTCGACCTCAAGGTGCAGCGCGCCCTCGAGGAGGCGATGGCCGACGTCCCGCGCGGTGCGGCGGTCGTGCTCGATCCGCGCGACGGCGGCATCCTCGCGATGGTGAGCCGGCCGGTCTACGATCCCAGCGAGTTCTCGCACGGCCTGACCCGCGCGCGCTGGAAGGAGCTGAGCGAGGGCGGGGCCAACCCGCTGCTGGACCGGGCCATCCAGGGCGTCTATCCGCCCGGGTCGACTTTCAAGATCGTCACGATGACCGCGGCGCTCGCCCGCGGCGTGGCCCGGGCCGGAACGCGCCTGGCGCCGTGCCCCGGCGGCCTGAACTACGGCGGCCGCTGGTTCGCCTGCTGGGAGCACCGCGGCCACGGCTCCCTCGACCTGATCCAGGCGCTCCAGCACTCCTGCGACGTCTACTTCTACCAGCTGGGACTCCGGCTGGGCCTCGCGGGGCTCGAGGAGACCGCGAAGGCCCTGGGGCTCGGGGCGCGCACCGGCGTGGACCTGCCCCAGGAGGCGCGGGGCCTCATCCCGAGCACGGCGTACTACGACCGGCGCTGGGGGCGCGGGCGCTGGCGCTCGGGGCTGTTGCTGAACCTCGCGATCGGGCAGGGCGAGCTGCTGCTGACTCCACTGCAACTCGCCCTGCTGACCGCCGAGGCTGCGGGCGACGGACGGCCGCTGCGTCCGCACGTGGTCGAGCGCGTCTCCGGCGCGCGGGCGTTCCGGCCGGCCCGGCCGGTGCAGCCGGGGTTGCCGTCCGACCCGGCCGTCTGGGACCCGGTGCACCAGGCCCTGGAGCTTGTGGTGGCCGCGGGCACGGGCGGCGCGGCTCGAGTGCCCGGCGTGCGCGTGGCGGGCAAGACCGGCACGGCGCAGAACCCGCACGGCCAGGACCACGCGCTGTTCGTCTGCTACGCTCCGGTGGACTCGCCGCGCGTGGCGGTGGCCATCGTCATCGAGAACGCCGGGCACGGTGGCAGCGTCTGCGCACCCCGGGCGGGGGCGATGTTACGGCGCCTGTTCCTGCCCGACTCGCTGCAGCGGCCGGCGGTGCGGCCGGCGGCACGCGACCTGGTCCGGCCGGCGCCGCGCGACTCGGCCCGGCCGGCCGGGCGGGACACGGGGGGGGTGGATGGCGACTAAGTCGAGGTTGAGGCTGCCCCCGCTCGACCTGCCGCTGCTGCTGGCGGCCCTGGCGCTCGTGTGCCTGGGGCTGCTCACGGTCTACAGCGCCACCTCCATCCCGGGCGCCCACCAGGGTCTGTGGACGCGGCAGCTGGCCTGGGCCGGCATCGCCTTCGCCGTGGCCTGGATCGTGGCTGGCATCCACTACCGGGCCTACGACGCGCTGGCCTGGCCGCTCTACCTCATCGCGGTCGTGCTGCTCGTGCTCGTGCTGGTGAAGGGCTCGAGTGCCATGGGGGCGAAGCGCTGGCTCGACCTGGGACCTCTGCACTTTCAGCCCTCGGAGCTGGCCAAGGTGGCGACCGTGATCCTCCTGGCCCGGTGCTTCGACCAGGAGAAGCTCGACCTGCGCCGTTTCACGCACTGGTTCCCGGCGCTGCTGATCGTCCTGGTCCCCTTCGCGCTCGTGGCGAAGGAGCCCGACCTCGGGACCTCGCTCACCTTCCCCGTGATCCTGATCGCCATGTACTTCTGGGCCGGGATGCCGGTGGGCCAGCTCCTGCTCGGGCTCTCTCCGGTGCTCAACGCGGCGCTGTTCTTCCTCACCGGCGGGCTGTGGTGGTCGGCCGGGCTGGTGGCCGTCCTGCTCGGCGCGGTACGCCCGAGGCTGGCGACGCTGATCGCGGTGCTGCTGCTCAACGTCGGCGTGGGCTACGCCCTGCCCCACGTCTGGAACCACATGCACGACTACCAGAAGCGGCGCATCGAGACCTTCCTGAATCCGGGCGAGGACCCGTACCGCGCCGGCTACCAGATCATCCAGTCCCGCATCGCCATCGGTTCGGGTGGGCTCGGGGGCGTGGGCTACCTCAAGGGCACGCAGAAGGGCCTGGCCTTCCTGCCCATGCGCCACACCGACTTCATCTTCTCGGTGGTGGGCGAGGAGTGGGGATTGCTGGGGACCGTGACCGT
>Ga0315273_10004251_pt1 | contig 17491 bp, 18 predicted proteins | sample YL17G02_0_MG_FD_205753 | JGI IMG/M metagenome (GOLD analysis project Ga0315273, IMG submission 205753) | Sediment microbial communities from Yellowstone Lake, YNP, Wyoming, USA - YL17G02_0 | ecosystem: Environmental > Aquatic > Freshwater > Lake > Sediment | place: USA: Wyoming | collected...
GAATCAAGGTTAAACTAAAGGGACTGAGCCCTGTTCAGTTCAGAACTCAGTCCCAGTTTCTTACCTAATTTTTGTCCAATAATCGGGGTGCACTACATTTTCAGGCAGCCCCTTTTTTATCCGGATTGCAGTCCAGCATGATTGCTTCAGGATGTTTCTCAGGCTACGAACCATGCCTCGATTCGCCCAGCCTCATCTGCACTTGTTGACTATTACCGTTCCGCATAAATTCCACCGTTATCTGGTCACCCGGTTTGTATGTGAACAGGGTATTGACAAACGAATGGGTTTCATCCAGCGTTACGCCACCAATGCTGGTGATGATGTCACCTGTTTGTGGTCCAGCCTGGCTGGCCGGGCTGTTGGCAGATACACTGGTTAAATATGCTCCCCATTGTACTGGCAGGTTATATACATGGGAAATATCCGGTGCGATTGGCTGGAAATTAATCCCCATAAATGGGCGGGAGAAGTAGCCCTTTTGAATAATTTGTTCGGCCACAGCCTGTGCCGTGTTGACCGGAATGGCAAATCCCAGACCCTCCGCTACAGTCCCTGCTCGGCCCGGAACAAGCCCCTTCTACTATATGGAAGATTATCGGACTGACATTTTTGGCCCAGTTCGGGACTTCCGCCTATTTATCTGTGGATTATCCCCAGGTGAACACAGATCCTAAGGAGTTTACGATGAAAATTATCAAAACGGCACTTCATTACTGGTTTGCATTTGTCAGTGTATTCAGTTTCCTGGGAGGTTGGGGCATGCTCGCACATTCCATTAAACCGGTCCAACCAACCCAGACTACGACCATGAATACAGCCTCTCTGCCAGCCTTGCCGCCCATCCAGGCTTTTAACGGTGGCAGCGGGAATGGGGGTGGGGTGAATTTTTCGGCTCCCAGTAATCAGTCATACTATGGATTTCCGCTCCTAAGGTCGGGTGGTTCTTGAAGAATGGAAACCTCTCGTTTTCGCGCCATGAACAGTGACATCTTGCTGGTCGCCCAGGGAACCCACGCCCGTATTGCGGAAGGGTTTGATGAAGCCCTGCAGTTTATTCAGGCCAGTGAAGACCGTTTCAGCCTGTTTTCCGGGGAAAGTGAACTCTCCGAACTTAATCGTTCTGCGGGGATGCGTTTCCAGGTCTCGCCTGACCTGTTCTCGGTCCTCGCCCACGCACAACGGTTATTCGTAATGACCGGTGGAATTTTCGACCCGTCCATCCTGCCGGATCTGCGCCGGGTCGGCTATGATCGCAGCATGGACCTGCTCCGACAGTCGGGGGCAGCCTCCCTGGACGAATCCCTGCCAAGGGTGGAGCTTCCATCCTTCAGCGGGATGGAACTCGATGAGCGGCGAGGCATGATCCTTCTTCCACCCGGGATGACGGTCGATCTTGGTGGGATAGACAAAGGCTGGGTCGCCGAACAGGCCGCCCTCATCCTTTCCGAATTTTCTTCCGCCTGTGCCGTCAATGCCGGAGGGGATATGTTCATGGTTGGGCTTCCGGACGGAGAGCAGCACTGGCTGGTTGGGATCCAAGACCCGTTCCAACCCGAAATTAACCTGACCACCCTCAATGTCGATCCCGGCGCGCTTGCCACCTCTGCGGTGACGAAACGCGTCTGGCAGCAGGGCGAAAAACAACGTCATCATCTCATTGACCCGCGTACTGGCGAACCTGCTGTGACTGGCTGGTTGAGCGTGACAGTCATCGCCCCTCACGCTTATGAGGCCGAGGTTTTCGCCAAAGCCCTGCTTATTGCCGGGAGGCGGGAATCTGAAGAGATCGCCCGCAATGGTTGTACCCAATTCTCTTATCTGGCAGTGGATCATGATCGGAAAATTTGGGGGTCTAAGAAAAGTCTGGAGTTTAAATATGTCAATTGAACGCTCCAATCAATTCAGCCGAGCAGGCACTCCTTGGCCGTGGCGGGCAATTATCAGCGTATTTGCTACCCTGCTTGTTTTGTTATTTATATTTTTCGGTGCCGTTTTTTCACTGACCCCCTCCGGGCAGGCAGCCGGCCAGTGGTTGAACTGGCTCTTTGCCCTGGATAGTATCCAGCTCTGGTGGTATGTGACCCGCGCCAGCGGAATCGTAGCCTATCTCTTGTTGTGGTTTTCCATGGTGCTGGGTTTGGCGGTCACGAGCAAGTTTCTTGACCGTCTGCTTGACCGTCTCTTCACCTACGACTTTCACCAATTCATCTCCCTGCTTTCGATCGCCTTTGTAAGTTTGCACGTTGCGGTCTTGATGCTCGATCGCTACCTGCCTTATTCGATCTGGCAAACCCTGGTCCCATTCATTTCCCCTTATCGGCCTTTCTGGGTCGGTGTTGGCGTGATCGGTTTCTCCCTCACGCTCCTGGTGACGATAACATTTTATCTTCGCAGTCGGATCGGAAAGCGCATCTTCCGCCTCATCCACTACCTGAGTTTGGTCGGTTACCTGGGTGCGACCCTGCATGGCGTTTACGCCGGTACAGACTCCCCCTCCCCGCCATGCAGTTGTTATATACAGGCACCGGGCTGGTGGTTATTTTCCTTACAATCTTCTGGCTGGTGCTGCTGGCGCTGCGGAAATTGGAAGAGCGCCGGGAGGCATTGGCGGCCGCTAGGTTGCCTCAACACCGGTACGCCACTGTGAGATAATCGGCGCCTTTGTGCCGACAACCAAATTTGTGAAGCTGCCTGCTTGGTGGCTTTCATAATATTCTGACCCAGGCGTTTCTGAAGCCTCATTCTGCCAAAGGTTGGTCTTTATAGCTAGACATTTCGAATATCTTGATGGGGAGGCGTGAGGATTGTAGGGCAGCTCAAACCGGGTCTTTGTGAATATATTCCCAATATTGTAATTTCGTATGGATGTTGTATACTGATACCATCCAAGCAGGGTTTGATCCTGGATTTTGAGCTACCTATTTGACCATCCTCAAGCAGGAATACCATCCTTTTTGGGAGGGGCAGATCATGATGATGAGGAAACAACCATGAGAAGAAAGCTCTTGACTTTTTTAAGCAGGCAGGCAACCACACTGAATCTGGCTCACGGCGGGTTTAGAATTCTGGCCATCTTGGCGATCGCACTCACATTATTGGGATCAAGTCCATCATCGTACGCTCAGGCTGCTCCTACAAATAGATCCTTTACTTTTTATATGGTGGTCTCACCGCCAATGGGATCCGTGTGTGCAGGTCAAAGCATGACTTTCCGTGTCTACGTGGTTCGTGATATAGGATCGCAGAAGAATGAAAACAATGATTTTGGGAGGGTTTCAGGGATTGCCATTGCTTCGAGCCTGCTCGACACGGGCATGGGCAAGATCACACCAGATAGGAGTATAGCCATACTTAGTGCAGATTTCTATGAACCAAGCGTAGCCGAGTTTATGTTTACGGCTGGCAAATATCCTGGAACAGCGTATCTATACTTTAAAACGACGATTAACGGGTTCTGGATGGGTGCAGGTCGCTTGGAACACACGCCCGTCTCTGTATTGGTTGAAGAACCTGCTGAGGTGGAAGTTCGCCAATGTGGTTATTCGATCCGGGGTTGGAATGGAACCGTCCCGGGTCTTACCGGGGGGATTAACTGCGATTCTCCATATGGACCCTGGGACATTCGGAATAATCCTACCAGTGGCACAACCGGATCATTAAAAATATATATCCCATATGCTAATGATTTAATGAACTCATCTGCTTTCATTGAATTTCATGATCCACCAGTTCAAGGTGGTCGCGCCTTTGGTACTAGCAGGGTGACTTTCACCCCCACTGAATGGGGGTATGAAATGAAAATCGCCAATTCTCAGATGGTGGGTAAAACTTGGGTTAAGTCGATTCCTCTGGTAGTTCCTTGGAATCCGGATTTTGGGAGGGATTTTGGAAGTGATATGATGAAATTTAATATTGAACCTGCACTGCCAGGTGAATGCAATCAACCATAACCACCACACCCACAAGAGATAATATCATGAGATGCTTTTTTTCAAAACGATGGATGTTTACCCTGCGGGTTGCAGCCTGCTTTTTGGTTTTGACAGCCTGCCAGTTAGCCCAAAGGATTCCGCCACTGGGAGAAGTACCGGAAACACCCGGGGCAAGTGCCGGTTCAAACCCCGAGGCAGCTCCAGTAGATGCAACCTTCGGCCCTGGCCCCTTTAGCCTGGAGAATCCAAGAGTGTCACTCCCGGATCTGACCAGCTACAAGGCAATTCTAGCCATCTCGTTTGATGGCACGCAGGCTGGACAGCCCAGTCAATGGACGCATACGTATATGATGCTTGCCAGCCAGGACCCGGCAGTTCATCAGGTCACGGTCGAGTCTGAAGGAGGCCTCCCGGCTCCAATTAATTTGATCGAAGAAAACGGCATGATTTATGATATTCAGAATGGGAATGATTGCCGGGCCTCTGCAACCGCAGCAGGCAGTTCTCTCTCGGCAACCTGGGAACCGGCTGGATTCTTGACCGGCGTCGTTGGAGCAGAAGCCGCTGGTAGCGAAACGAACAATGGCGTGGCGACCGATCAATACACCTTCGACGAGCGCGCCCTCGGCCAGACCGGCTTTACCCATTCAACCGGCCAGGTCTGGGTGGCTTCGGAAAACCGAGTGGTAATCCGGTATCTCCTGACCACCACCGCCGGGCCAGACTTCTTTGGTGAAGGGGTGGATGGCACGATCACCTGGGAATATGACCTGACCGACATCAACCAGCCGGTTACCATCGACCTGCCAGCCGCATGCACAGCAGGGTGGGTGGATGCGCCCCTGATGCCCGCTGCCCAGGATGTCCGCCAGCAACCGGGTTACACCATCTATTCGATTTCTGGCAGCATCCAGGATGGTTTGGCTTTTTACCAGGCCCAGTTGCCTGCCCTGGGTTGGGAAGCCGAGGGTGAACCCAGCCTGGGAGATACCTTGGGATGGGTCACCTTCGTTCAAGGAGACCAACAACTCACGGTGATCGTGATGACCTCGGATAATGAGGTCGAGGTCCGCCTGTTGATGGAAACTGCGCCCAGCCAAGAGGCGACCCCATGATCCGATATGTCCGTTTTCCTGGAACCAGATACCCTGTTAGCTTATGGAGAAATATTGCATGAACCGTCACCCCCGCTTCGTTTGGATCATAACAGTTGCAATCGGCCTGGCTTTAGCGTGTGGCCCCATTACCTATGGATTGTCACCTTCACCTACCGGCAGCTCTTCCTCTTCAACGGAATCAACCTCTTTGCCTGCCTCAAGTGCCACCGGAGAGTCTGGCTCACAGGACCTGCCGCTAATCCCAAATCCGCTGAACGTGCAGGTCACCCTCGATATAGCCAATGCGCAAACAGGAGTGTATCCTGCCGAACTGAACCTGCAGACCGCCAACGGCACTGCCTACACCTTGCTGCTCACGGAAATTATGGTGAGCGAGGAAGCCGACGGAACCCTGGTGCCGGCCTACGGCACCCCTGTGACCATCACGCCGGTCATTGGCATCGATGGTTTACCTTTCAGCCAGGGATTCCTGGCTGCGGTACAACTCGCTCCGCACGGGTTGTTCATGCTCGAGTCGGCCATGCTCATGTTGACCATCCCGGGCGATTATGCTGACGGTGAACTGGTCGCTTTTGCGTGGGATGGGAGCGGTGATAATTTTCACCTCTACCCGGCGGATATCATCTCAGGCGGGGGCCAGACCGTCGTGCTGTTCGAAATAATGCATATCGGCGCGGATGGGGTTGGCTTGGCTCGGGCGACCCGGAAGGAGATCGCGGACCAGCACGCCCGCGTTCCCGAGGGACAAACAGCCCAGGATGAAGACCTTCTAGCTCCTTTAGGACCAATAGATCAGCATGTCATAGATGTACTGACCCCATGGCATGACCTGCAGATCAAACCGGCCATCGACCGGGTCTTTGAAATCGAGGGTAACTGCAATTATGTTGACGTTGTCGCGCAGCAATTCCTCACTTGGTATAATCGTGTGGTAGCATTGGGGTTTGAATCCAATTTTAATGATGAAATCAACCGCGATACGTCAGTTCTCCAAAATAGTCTCGTCAAATGTATGACGAATGTATGCTCGTTGTGCATGGGCACGCCCCCGGGAGACAAGCAAAGAACAGATTCATTCCTGATCCACGCCTTCTATGCCGAACGGATCGCTCTGATCGCCGGGAATTCAAGTGATGCAGAAAGATGGAGTGAACTCGAAAATGCGTGCGCAACAAATGCCGGGCTCCGTTTGCCGCACATGATAATGTGTGATACCTGTTGTATAGATGACTGCGTCCCCGAGGACCCGCCGGCCACCTGCCCGGTACCTTAATGCCGTGGAGAGGCCTGTGGGATTCCTTGTTTCGCATGTGGATTCCTGCATCCATTGAATGCCCTGCAATTTCAGGCAGGGTTGTTATCTTGAGAACAGGCTGAAGACCATGAACTACCAGGCTGAGCTTCTCACCTGGAAGGCTTGTGAATGGTTACCACTCTCAGCCGCCAACCGCTTTTATTCGGAGAGAGAATTCCATGGATTACAACTGGGTCATCGTGGTGCTTGGAATGGGCCTTTCAGGACTGGTCTGTCTCGCCATTGTAGGGGTGTTTGCCGGGCTGGCTTTTTTCTTTATTCGAAAGGCCCGTTCCGCTGGTCAACAATTCAGTAACCAGCCCGCCCAGCGCGGTGAGGAATTCCTGACCTCGGCCTCCTTGCGTCCATGGAGTCCCGCCGCCTGGGGTGATCTCTCCAGCCGCTGGGCGGGTTGGTGGTTGAACACCACTTCGATTGGCCGCAGCGATGGCTATACCCAGGGTGTCATCGCCTCCCACCTAGACCCCCATGGTCCCGGCTGGATCGCCTTTACCATCCAACGCCATCAGGCCAGGAGCGGCACGCTCGTCCTCAAAACCAGCCAGAAGCGGGTCGAACTGATCGTAACCGCCCAAAGCCACCTCGACAAGAACATACAGGTGGTTGCGGTCATCGACGGGCTGGAGAACGGATCCATCGCGGTGACTGCTCCAGCCTGTAATTACTGCAGCAAGGACGGCGCAATGGAAGCCCGCTGGATCTCAGAAGTGCGCTGGAACAATGAAACATTTGCACTAGGGCGTTTGACTTCCCGCGAGGTAAGGTATGACGCCCTAATGGCCAATGGGTGTAACATTGCCGCCCTGACCGATACGTGGATTCGCTACCCGTACCCGGAAAGCGTCAAGCCTTTTCACCCGGCCTTGCAGTCGGTAATCCAAGACCTCAATCCGATCGAACAGAACGTTCTGTTGATCGCCTTGGGAATGGGGTTGTACTATGATAGTTTGCGCAATCGCAGTAGTTACACCTACGATTGGTGATATCAAGGAACAAACCCGACCTCTCGAGAATGAATCCGATATGACCCGGCTTCCAACATCCCCCCATTTCACCCTTCACGAACTCGGTGAAGGTGTCTATGCCGCCATCCATGCGCTGGGTGGCTGGGCGCAGAGCAACGCCGGCATCATCGATCTTGGAGACCGAACGCTGGTCTTCGATACCTTCATTTCCCCCCGCGCAACCAAAGACCTGCTGGCTGCCGCCCAGGCCCTCACCGGCCGCCCCGCCCGCCTCGTCCTAAACACCACTACCATAACGACCACACTTGGGGGAACTTGGCCGTCCCTGTGGAAATGGATATCCTCTCCACATTCAAAGCACGCGACATCCTCTCCGCACGTGACCCCAAGGAATACCAGATCTATCGCGAGCAAGCCTTGCAAAGTGTTCGTGAAATGCAGACCTTGCTGGAGCATGCCTCCAGTGAAAGCGAAAAGGTCCACGCACAGTATTTTATCGTGTACTACCAGGCCATCCTCGACACGCTCCCCCTGCTCCCCCCGCGCCTAGCAAACATCGTAACCAGGGACATACTTGAGTTCACCGGCACCAAACCCCGGGCGCGCTTTATCCCTCTTGGCGGCCACACCCCCGGCGACGCGCTGCTCCATCTGCCCGATGACCGGATCCTCTTCCTGGGGGACCTCTTGTTCGTCCAGGCCCACCCTTATTTTACCGACGGCAACCCGAATGAACTCTGCCAGACTGCTGCATACATCAAAGAACTGCAGGCCGACGTTCTGGTACCAGGACATGGTCCTCTTGGGCGGGTGGAGGACGTGGATGCCATGCTCGGATATTTTGATGAAATGCAGGAGTTGGTACGGCACGCGATACAGGCTGGAGTAAGTCAGGATGTTATCGCCAAGGGTCCCATCCCTGCCAAATATCTCACCTGGATATTCCCCAACTTCTATGAGGAGAATATTCAATTTCTGTACCAACTTTACTCGAAGGCGTAGACGTACAGGTTTCGTAAGATATTTATCCCCGAAAGGGGATTGACGCCGATAAAAGACCCATGTATTCTATAATCAGGTGCTGATCGGTCGGCAACAATTCATTTCAACAAAGGAGTTCAATGATGGAAATCTCCCGGGTTATTCTTCAACATATCCTTGCCACTTTCATGGTCATTCTGGCCGGGTTTTTGCTCGGCGGTGGACTGGGTATATTGTTTGCATGGTTATTCAGGCAGTTGTACAGTGCCGTCCCTGGCCTGCGCCAACCTTTTGTGTTGCTTCCCTGGCGCACGCTTCTTTTCACCTTTATTCTTTTCTTCTGTTCATTTATGGCCTTCCGGGTTGTCCGCTCCGTACAAGGGGAGCAAAGTGCGGTAGTTTATCCGGCATTGGTGTTCATCCTGATCGTCTTCTTCTTTGTCGCAGATGAAGCCCTCACCCAATGGTTACCGATCTCACCTGCTGTCCGCTGGGTAGGATTGGCCCGGACGTTTGCAGTTGCCGGAGGTGTGATCGTCGCCATCGGTGCCAACGCGGCCGAGTCGGGAATTCTGCTGTACGCCCAGAACATGGCCAGCCGCACCTTCAGACCGGATGCATACTGGACCGCCCTGGGCGTGGTGATGGGACTGGGCTTGGTCTTCGACCTTCTGATTGGCACAGTTCAAATGTTCCTAGCGATTGCTGAGAAGAGAAAGAAAGAACATCAGACGATATCAGCTCAGGGAAATTAACCCCACCTGACGACGAAACAAAGCATGAAATATGCCGCTGCGCTTCGGGTATAGGCGACTCTTGTCCTTCTACCCGGCTTTGAAGATAGGCTGCTTTGAGCCGGGCAATTTGGAAAGAGTTTGCTCGCCACGCCGGTTGTCAAATGCAAGCCCACCACAGCTATGGCGCTGCAAACACCGCTGCCCAGCGAAATTCCTGCTCCGACAACACCCTCGAACACACCTGCTCCAACCAGCCTGAACGCCACAGGTCCCTGCATTCTATTCAAGGGACAGGGGGGGGTCTGGATTCCAACCCGGACGGCAGCTTCCCGACCCAGATTTCAGAATTTGAGGTCCAGGGTGATTTGCGCCACTTGATTTCTCCGCAGGAGACCGCATGGCGCTTGTGATTCAAAACGATCAGGGACTTGATCTGGCGATTGTCAAAATTCAAGGTGGGGAGATGGAAATCATAGCTTTCGAACCGAGCGGGTTACCAGAAATATTGTGATATTTGAGAAGGAGGCTCGACGATCCCACCGCTGCCGCTGAGCCTTTCCGTCAGGTGCTTCAGCGCTATTCAGAGCAGGATAAATATATTGTCGGACCGGAATTGAGTTTATCTAAAAGACAACCTTCTTTCTATGGCTGCCGCTCGCAGCATGCTGAAACAACTACAAGATTCACTTCCTAAAAGCCCCAAAAGGCAGACGCATCAGATGCGCTAGTACAAGCTGAACATTAACTGAAACGAGTTGAAGCTCAAACCATGCAAAACATGGTGTATCAGATTTGGTGAAATCAAGGAATGCCCTAAATAATTCTTTCCAAAGACGACTATATACAGGAATGTCCAAAAGTGTAACAACAAGAAAATCACAGGAATGCCATTTGTGCCAGACGCGTCAAGTAAAACGATAATGTTACCGAAGGGGGACCTGCCCATTTTCTCCTCGCCTGAGGTAAAATCATTAACCAGGGTTCCGTATACCCACACCTTTTGCATGTCTTGAGAGGTAGCCGATGGCTAAGAGGAAGAAGAGTGATAAAAAGAAAAGCCCGATTGCCATCACAGTGATTGCGTGGGCGATCGTGGTGCTTTTTTTGATCCGCCTGGTTCAGGTCTTTGAGCCTTTGATCCGCAACCAGTTTTTCATGAAAGGTATCACCGGTCCGCTTTTCGCCAGCTGGAGGTTGACCTCTCTGGGCAGTGTTTTCCTTTCCAGCGCCACCTACATGGTGTTGTCTCTGGCCGGGATCGTCGCACTGGTCGGTTTTCTGCGATTGCATCGGTGGAGCTGGGTTCTCCTGATGGCCTGGACGGGCGGATCGCTCATCATCTCTCTGGTGGAATATTTTTACAGCCGCCCCAACTATGCTGTGATGGCGTCTAATGTCATAATTGCTTTTGCCCTTAATAATACTGAGGTGCAGCGCATTTTTGGCATAAGGAGGGACGATGGCCTCAGTCTCTGATCGTCCGACCGCTCCGGTTACAGCCTCTGACCTGGACCTGCTCCGTAAATTCGAACCTGTCGTGTCCTACACTAAAGGCGAACAATTCTTCCCCACCCATGTTGAGCACTACATAAGTGAATGCAGCCTTTGGGAACATCACCCGGATGGCCGCGATGAACTCCTGATCAGGCAGGGCGAACTCACAATGGAGAAATTGATAGAATCCCGCCCGGCTGCCTTCGGCTCGGTCCGCTATCTGCGTTTTATCGAGCCCCTCAGCTTGGCAGAGTCCGCTCAAGTGCTGGGTGACCAGTTGCTCCTGCGCCGAAAACTAGGCGGGTATTTCCATGCCGGAATTGGACGCCTGGCACGCGGTGGCATCCTGCCCCGCTTATTGGATGGCCTTTTCTCGCTGTCGTTCGTGATGCGCGGCAAAGTTTCGGCTGCTACCGCTGCGGCTGCGGAATTGGACTACAGCGAGATGTTCAGCGAAGACCCGCGCTACACCTACTACGGCCGCGTAACGCGTCAAAACGGCTGGACCATCCTCCAGTATTGGTTCTTCTTCTGCTTCAACAGTTGGCGCTCCGGTTTCCACGGTGTCAACGATCACGAGTCCGACTGGGAGATGGTCTCCATCTATTTGTACGAAGCGGGTGGGGAGCTCATCCCGGAATGGGCAGCCTACGCCTCACACGATTTTAAAGGTGATGACCTGCGCCGCCGCTGGGACGACACCCAGGAACTCAAAATAGCCGAGTTGAGCCATCCGGTTATTTTTGCCGGAGCTGGGTCGCATGCCTCTTATTTCCGACGCGGCGAATACCAGGCAGAAGTCAATCTGCCCCTACCTGGCTGGTTTTCGGGTCTGATTCACACCTGGAACAAGATGTGGACGGAGACGCTCGGCCAACCGGCAATTAATTCCTTCCACATCCCGTTCGTGGATTTCGCCCGCGGCGACGGTCTCACCATCGGTCCCGGCCAACTCCAAACCTGGTCGCCGGTGCTGATGGATGAGTCTACTCCTTGGGCAAGTCAATACCGGGGGTTATGGGGGCTTTTCGCCCGCGACCCAATTTCCGGGGAGAACGCTCCGGCGGGTCCCATGTACAACCGGGACGGCTCATCGCGCAATTCGTGGTACGACCCTCTCGGATTCGCCGGTCTTGACAAGGTTCCGCCGCCGCCGCAAATGTTGCAAATGCTCGCTGAAAATTGCAGAAAGATCTCCCAGCGCCAGGAAGAACTGGAATACCTGATTCCGAAGAAAGCCGTTGAACTGCAGGCAAAGGGTGCCAGGCTGGAAGGGATGGAAGGCAACCCCCACCTGGCAAAACAATACGGTGCGCTGGAAAAGGAAATTAACATGCTCTCCTCAGAAGTGCGCAACCTGCGCCGCGAGGTCTGGGAAAATATTGCCCTGTTCCAGGGGCTTACCCGGCGGCAGGAACAGATGAAAGCAGGCGGGCAGGATGACCTGCGCGCTCACATCCACCACTTGGCCGATCCGGACGATTCGACCCAGGTACTGCGTTTCGACCGCGCCGCAGAAACCTGGGCAGCGATCAGCCTGAGCTTGTTGATGTTTGCCATTGCAGCGATCATTTATTTTGCCCCGGGATTCATCTGGGCTGGTCTGGCGATAATCCTCATCCTTTTTGTTGTCGCCGAGTCGTTCTTGCGCGGCGCCTTTGTCCAGACGGTGGGACGTATCACGTTGATCCTGGCCATGATTAGCGCGCTGATCCTGTTCTTTCATTTCTGGAAGTGGATCATCGTGGGTGCTTTGGTGACAATGGGCATCTCCCTGATGGTCCAGCGCCTGAGGGAACTGACCGGCTGAACCGCTTCGTAGCCTTCGCTTCCTTAAAAAGTCGCCAGGTTCTGTTTTTTATAAATGTTGTTGTGGGGGTAGTTTAACTGCTGCGGCCTTATCCACCAGCCAGTGTACAGTACCGTTGACCGGTTTCACAGCCTGCGCCGGGAGCAGATCCGGCTGATATGAGCTGTGCAGGACCTGTACCAACCGTTCCGCCTTTTCTGCCCCTGAGACGAGGAAGAGCACCTTGGCAGCCTCGTTCAGCACGGGCAACGTCAGTGTGACCCGGTCTACGAGCGGGGGCGGCTGGACGCGATGACGGACCGCTGCAACCCAGTGCACCTTTTCCCGGACAGCCGCCGAACCTGGAAAAAGAGAGGCGGTATGACCGTCGCCGCCCAGCCCAAGCAGGACCAGGTTAAAATGGGGGGTCTCACCGCCGAAAAAGCGGCGGAGTTCATCTTCATAATCCTGGGCGGCCTCTTCGGCAGGAAGTTCTCCGGGGATACGATGGATATTTTCCCGCGGAATGCGAATATGACTGAGCAGGGCTTCATTCGCCATGCGGTAGTCACTGTCGGTGTGATCTGGTGGGACACAGCGTTCATCGCCCCAGAAAAAGTGGATGCTGCTCCAGTCCAAATGCGCTCCACTTAGCCGGGAGTACATCCGCTGCGGGGTGGAACCACCCGCCAGCGCCACTGTGAACCGGCCTCCGGCAAGGAGTGCTTCGCCCGCCAGGAGTATAAATTCTATCGCCGCTTTTTCTGCCAGAGACGACGAGTCGGGCACAACTTCAATTTTCGGTAGTCCCAGTTCTAGCATGGGGCGGAAGAAGGTCCACCTTTCTCATCTGTGCAGCCCAATCGCCAGCGGCGACCATCACGGGCGAGCAATTGGTCCGCCTCCCCGGGTCCCCAACTGCCAACCGGATAGATTGTGAGCGCCGGGTCGTCATTCGCTTCCCAGCCTTGGATGATCGGGTCCACCATTTTCCAGGAAGCTTCGATGCCGTCGCAGCGCGTGAAGAGCGAAGCGTCCCCTTCCAGTGCTTCAAGTAATAGCCGCTCATAAGCCTCGGGTAGCGAACCGGTGAACGAGGAACCATAGTGGAAATCCATATCCACCGAGCGCATTTCCTGAGTTGTATCGGGGAGTTTGGCCTCGAAGCGCAGATGGATTCCCTCATCGGGCTGGATGCAGAGCGAGAGGATATTAGGGGAGAAATCTTGGCCTTCCGGCAGTCTGAACATCAGGTGTGGGGGACGTTGGAATTCGATGATGATTTCGGAGGTTTTGTGTGCCAATACCTTGCCGGACCGCAGGTAGAACGGAACTCCCTGCCAGCGCCAGTTGTCAATATTCAGTTTGAGCGCCGCGAAGGTGGGCGTCTGCGAACCAGGAGCGACGCCCTCTGTCTCCTTATAACCGGCGTACTGACCACGAACCGTGTCGGTCAGAACCACCGGGCGGATGCTCTCGAACACTTTGGTTTTCTCGTTTCGAACCGAATCTGCGCTGAACGAACTGGGAGCTTCCATGGCCACCAGCGCCAGTAGTTGCAGCAGGTGGTTCTGGAACATATCCCGCATCACCCCGGCAGTGTCGTAATAACCAGCGCGGTGACCCACGTCTACAGTCTCTGACACTGTTACCTGCACGTTGTTGACATAACGGCGGTTCCAGACCGGTTCAAATATTGTGTTGGCGAAGCGGAAGAAAAGGATGTTCTGTGCCGTCTCTTTACCGAGATAGTGGTCAATGCGATAGACCTGGCTTTCGCTGAAGACTGCGTGGACGGCCAGATCGAGTTCCTGGGCAGACGCCAAATCGCGACCGTACGGCTTTTCAATCACGATCCGCCGCCATACATCCAGACCCGGTTCCAGTTTCGCCATTCCCGCTGCTCCCAGTTCTCCGACAACGAGGGCGTAATGTTCCGGCGCGGTGGCAAGATAATACAATCGGTTGGAAGGGCCGCCTTCCAGTGCTTTAAGGTAAGTTTCCAATTTCGAAAAGTCAGCCGGCACATCGAGGTTGCCCTGGAAGTAGTGCAGCCTGCCGGTGAATTTTCCCCAGACGGTGGCGTCGAAACTCTCCTCGCTGAACTTTTCCACCCCCTCCCGCAAAGTGGCGCGGAAGGTTTCATCGCTGTAGGGGCGGCGCGCAAACCCGATAACTGTTAAATTCTCCGATAGACGCCACTTCTTGAAACTGTTATAGAGGGCAGGGATCAACTTGCGCGAGGTCAGGTCGCCGGATGCGCCGAAAATTACAATGGTTGTTGGAATACCATCCATGGAACCTTCCTTGAAATTGGGCGGAGGCCGCCCCCTCCTGCGCGGTCTTGATGGAGTGTTTATTGTATCTTAAAACTCCAATTTCTCACCATTGACTCATGTATTTGTATTGACCTTGCTCCTTTTTACTCTTACAATACTTATATGAGAATTTTTAACCAGTATTATGCTGGATTTTATCGCCCCGACCACGACCCGCCGCGTGCAATATTACTGACCCCGAGCTTGCGAAGTAGTGCCGGCTTTTGGATGGGGCGAGATAGTCTCGGCTATCGCATATCACCCCAAATCTCTAATGTCATCCCGATTCTCTCATAAATTATCGGAGGAAATAATGTCAGTTTTGCCTTTTCCATCCAAGCGTGCCCCGGCCTTTGCCGATATCCCAGATGAAAAGTGGAACGATTGGCGCTGGCAGTTGAGCCACCGCTTGAATTCGGCGGAAGAAATTGAAAAAGTGATTACGCTGACAGAGTCCGAACGCAGAGCGCTCAGCGCAGCTCATCTCTTCCGCGTGGACGTGACGCCTTATTTCATTTCCCTGATTGATCCCGACGACCCTGTCGATCCCATCCGCAGACAAGTTATCCCCACCGACCGTGAAATGGTATCTTTCACGGCGGAAATGGAAGACTCTTTGGCCGAGGATAAGCACTCACCTGTACCAGGCCTGGTCCATCGTTACCCAGACCGGGTTCTGATGCTTGTTACCACGCAGTGTGCCTCGTACTGCCGCTATTGCACGCGCGCCCGCATTGTTGGCGATCCGGCAGCGCAGTTCTCGCGTCATGAGTTTGACATGCAGATAGAATATCTAAGAAATACGCCTCAGGTCCGCGATGTGCTTCTTTCGGGTGGCGACCCGCTCGTATTGGCCCCTAAAATCCTGGAGGAGATTCTCACCCGGCTGCGCGAAATCCCGCACATTGAAATTGTCCGCATCGGCTCACGAGTTCCGGTCTTCATGCCGCAGCGCATCACCGACGATCTGTGCGAGATGCTTCAGAAATTCCACCCGTTGTGGTTGAATATCCATGTCAATCATTCGAACGAAATCACCAAAGAACTGGCTGAGGCCTGCGATAAGCTGACCCGGGTTGGCATCCCACTCGGTAACCAGTCTGTACTTTTAGCAGGTGTTAATGATAATGTCCACATCCAGCGTAAACTGGTACAGGACCTGGTGCGTATCCGTGTGCGCCCATACTATCTCTACCAGGCCGACCTGGTGCATGGCGCCGGGCATTTCCGCACAGCGGTTGCCAAGGGTATTGAGATTTTGGAAGGTTTGCGCGGACATACATCCGGTTACTCCGTACCACAATTCATCGTGGATGCCCCCGGAGGCGGCGGAAAAATCCCGGTCATGCCCAACTACCTGCTTTCGATGTCAGATCACAAGATCATTCTGCGCAACTTTGAAGGCTACATAACCACCTATGAAGAACCGACTGATTACACCCCGGCCATGGCTGCCAAATACAAGGGGCTGAAACGCCCCGAACCGGGCCAGGAAGGAATTTCAGCCTTGCTGGATGGCGAAAAGATGTTCATCAAGCCCGAAGATTTCGACGAAATCCACGATCGGCATGGCATTCACCACCGGCTCAAGGATGATTCAAAGTGGAAACCGCTGGGCATCGGATCAGGCGAAGAGAAGTAATATTGGAGATTCCATGAACTATCGTCACCTTGGTCGTTCCGGCCTGAAAGTCAGCGAACTCTCTTTTGGCTCGTGGGTCACCTTTGGCAATCAAGTGGGTGAAGACCAGGCTTGCGAATGCATGGCTGTCGCCTACGGGGTGGGAGTAAACTTCTTTGACAATGCCGAAGTTTATGCCAGCGGCCAGTCTGAGACCGTGATGGGCAATGTTCTAAAGAAACTGGCCTGGCGGCGCGGCAGTTATATTGTTTCCTCGAAATTCTTCTGGGGTTTGCACGATGGACCAAACGAAAAGAACACGCTCAACCGAAAACGCCTTTTAGAAGCAATGGACGGATCACTCAAACGCCTGCAACTCGAATATGTGGACCTGGTCTTTTGCCACCGTCCGGACCCGACAACCCCCATCGAAGAGACCGTCTGGGCCATGCACGATATCGTCTCACGCGGCAAAGCCATTTACTGGGGTACCTCGGAGTGGAGTGCGGCGGAAATCATGGAGGCCTGGCAAATTGCTGACAAACATCACCTGCACAAACCGGTTATGGAGCAGCCGCAATACAACATGTTCAACCGCCAGAAGGTCGAGCACGAATACACCCGTCTCTACCAGGATATCGGGCTGGGTACCACCACCTGGAGCCCGCTTGCTTCCGGTTTATTGACTGGAAAATACAATGATGGGATTCCTGCCGGCAGCCGAGCCACCCTGCAAGAATACGATTGGCTCAAGCCAGCCTTGACTGACCCCGGACGAATCGGTAAGGTCAGGAAACTGGCACACATCGCTGCTAACCTGGGTATCAGCATGGTGCATATGGCTCTGGCCTGGTGTCTGAAGAATCCCCATGTAAGCACGGTCATCACCGGCGCCAGCCGCGTGGAACAGGTCAGCGAGAACATGAAAGCCCTTGATGCAGTGGAAAAACTTAGTCCCGAAGTCATGGCACGCATTGATATCGTTCTGGGAAATAAGCCACAAGAAGATGAATAGAATAACAATCGCCAAACCGGAAGAGTAGCTGATCCATTAAAGAGAACGAAAATAAAGAACAAAGAGCCGGGTGAATGTGTAGTGCACCCCGATTATTGGACAAAAATTAGGTAAGAAACTGGGACTGAGTTCTGAACTGAACAGGGCTCAGTCCCTTTAGTTTAACCTTGATTCGCGAATTGTTGTAGTAATCGATGTACTTG
>Ga0315273_10004252_pt1 | contig 17491 bp, 17 predicted proteins | sample YL17G02_0_MG_FD_205753 | JGI IMG/M metagenome (GOLD analysis project Ga0315273, IMG submission 205753) | Sediment microbial communities from Yellowstone Lake, YNP, Wyoming, USA - YL17G02_0 | ecosystem: Environmental > Aquatic > Freshwater > Lake > Sediment | place: USA: Wyoming | collected...
GGAGCGGCATCGATCCGATCGTCGCGTCGGCGCAGATCGTGATGGGCCTGCAGACGCTGGTCAGCCGGCAGATCGACATCAGTGCGCACCCGGCCGTCGTGTCCATCGGCGCGATCAAGGGCGGTATTCGCAACAACATCATTCCGGACCAGGTCGAGATGATCGGCACGTTCCGTACGTTCGATCCCGCTGTGCGCCAGCAGATCATCGACGGCATAACCCGGACGTCGAAGGACATCGCGGCGTCGAGCGGCGCGACCGCCGAGGTCGAGATCGCGGCGGACGCGAACCCGGTCACATTCAACGACGTGAAGCTGACCGAGCGCATGCTGCCGTCGCTCGAACGCGCCGCGGGACCGGGCAACGTCGTCGAGATGCCGTTCGTCACGGGCGCCGAGGACTTCTCGTACTTTGGTCAGCGCGTGCCCAGCCTGTTCTTCTTCGTCGGCATCACGCCTCGCGGACAGGACGCGGCCAAGGCGCCGGCCAACCACTCGCCGAAGTTCTTCATCGACGAGAGCGGGCTCGAACTCGGGCTGCGCGCGATGCTCGGAGTGGCCGTGGATTATCTTCAGGGCGCAAAGCCCTAGGCAGGCTCCCCGCCACGCCCGGCGCCGCCGACGAACCGCGCGGCGCCGGCGGCCGACTCACCACTCGTCAGTACCGCGAGGCCGGAGTCGAATTCGGCCGCGAGCGCCTGCGCCTGCGACTGCCCCCACTGTTGCCGCGCGCTCCGCCGATCGGACCTGAGGCAACGCTGGGGCAGCGCGGCGAGGTCGCGCGCCAGGGCTTCCGCCGCCGCGCGCGACTGCCCGGACGGCACGACGCGATTCGCGAGCCCGATCGCGAGTGCTTCGTCGGCGCCGACCGGCCGTCCGGTCAGGATCATGTCCAGCGCCCGGCTTTCGCCGATCAGCCGCGGTAACCGCACAGTCCCGCCGTCGATGAGCGGCACTCCCCAGCGCCGGCAGAAGACGCCGAACACCGCGTCCTGCTCGACAACCCGCAGGTCGCACCACAACGCGAGCTCGAGCCCGCCCGCGACCGCGTGGCCGGCGACCGCGGCGATCACCGGCTTGCCGAGTTCCATCCGGGTCGGCCCCATCGGGCCGAGCGCGTCGCCCGGTTCACCGTTCGGAGCGCTTAGTCGCGACGGATCCCAGCCTGCCGCGACTGCCGAGAGATCGGCGCCCGCGCAGAACGTTCCCCCGGCCCCCCAGAGCACGATGGCGTTCACGCCCGCGTCAGCGTCGAGTTCGGCGAAGGCGGCAGCCAGTGCGGCTGCGGTCGTTGGGTCGACCGCGTTGCGAACCCTCGGCCGGTCCAGGATCACGGTGGCCGTCCGGCCCTCCCTTTCGATACGGACTGCGTCTGGCATGGCCTCTCCTGCAAACCTTTTCGATGACCGGTGCATCTTAGTCGTCAAGAGGTGGCGTTTCCGACGGGACCGGGCCACGGTCTGTGTAGGATGGCCGGACGGGGTCGGGCTGGAGCAGCCACGAGGTGCGTGTTGTCGGTGGCGGCGAACGAGAACAAGCTGGAGCGGGCACGACTGGCGGCCGACGAGCGGCGGCTGGTCGCAGCGGCGGCCAAGGGCTCGTCCGAGGCGTTCGAGGGGCTCTATCGGCTGCACGCGGGCAAGGTCTACGGATTGTGTCTACGCATGACGGGTAAACGTGAAACGGCCGAGGACTGTACCCAGGAGGCATTCGTGCAGGCCTGGCGGAGCCTGCCGCGCTTCGAAGCGCGCAGCAGCTTCGGCACGTGGATGCACCGGATCGCCGTCAATGCCGTGCTGGCGCAGGGGCGACGCCGCACTGAGCGCGTCGGAGCCGACGCTTCCGTCGAGGACGGCCTGATGTTGACGCTGGCAGACGGCGAGGTCGGCGACACCGGAGACGGCATCGACGTCGAGGTAGCGATCGCGAGCCTGCCGCCCGGCGCGCGGCAGGTGCTCGTGCTGGCCGGGGTCTACGGTTACTCGCACGAGGAGACCGCGTCCATGCTCGGCCTCGCGGTCGGCACCTGCAAGGCGCAGCTGCATCGTGCACGCCAGTTGCTCGGGCAGCGGCTCGGGACGGAGGAGGGCAGTCGATGAGCGGTGGAGGACATGGCGAGCGCCCAGACGAGCGGCCAGACGAGCGTATCGACGCGGCACTCGCGTCCCTGCCGCGCGAACTGCAGCCGGCGCGCGACCTCTGGCCCGACATCGAGTCGCGCCTCGAGCCGAGAGGCCGGCGCGACATGTGGGTCTGGCAGGCGGCCGCTGCGATCGCGCTGGTGGCTGTGTCGTCGCTCATCACCGCGAACCTCGTGCGGCGCGCGGACACACCCGTCGCGCGGGCGTCCGCGCCGGTTTCACAAGCGGCTGTGATGCCAGCCGCATTTGGTCCGTCGTATTCCCTGAACGCCGAATACGACAAGGCGCGCGGGCAGCTCGCGACCGACCTTGAACAGCGCCTCGCGGGAATGCCGCCGTCTGCGCGGCACAAACTCGAGGCCAACCTCGCGGAGATGCACCGCGCGGCGGCCGAGATCAATGCGGCGCTGGCACGCCAGCCGGGCGACCCGCTGCTCGAGGAACTGCTGCTGAATACCTACCAGGACGAGCTCGGCGTGCTCGCGAGCGTCAACCAGTTGACTGGCACCAGCGCGTCCGCTGCAACGGCGCGCCAGGAGAATGTGAAACTATGACTACTTCCGCGACCTTTTTCTTCGGACGGGCCATGACGCTCTACGCTGCCGCGGCGCTGCTTGCGGCGAGTCCTGCAATCCGCGCCGGCACGCCAATCAACGAGCGTGCGGCGGCCGATCTGGCGGGCTCGGTCGAAGTGTCCAACGTCGCCGGCACCGTCCGCGTGACCGGCTGGGACCGCGACGAGGTCGAAGTCACCGGCGAGCTTGGCAAGGGTGCCGAAAGGCTCGAGTTCGCGGTTGCGGACAAGGTGACGAGGATCAAGGTGATCATGGCGGGCAAGTCCTACGACGGCGAGGATACCGACCTGCAGATCCATGTCCCGGCCGCAAGCCGGCTCTCGGTCAACACGGTGAGCGCCGACATCGAGGTGCAGGGTCTGCTCGGTGCGCAGCGCCTGCAGTCCGTGAGCGCCGACATCCGTACCGCGGCGGCCGGCGAGGACGTCGAATGCAAGTCCGTGAGCGGTGATATTACCGTCAACGGTTCCTTCAAGAAGGGGCTGCTCACGATCACGACCGTCAGTGGCGACGTGACCGCATTGAGGGTTGCCGGCGAGGTGAACGCGAACACGGTGAGCGGCGATATTACGTTGGGCCTCGGTGAAACCAACCGCTCGCGCGTCCGTTCGACCAGCGGCGACCTGACGCTGGCAGCCCTGCTCGCGGCCGACGGCAAGCTCGACGCGGAGAGCATCAGCGGCGACGTCCGGCTGGAACTCGTCGGCGCCGTGAACGCGGAATTCGACATCTCGAGCTTCAACGGCGAGATCCGCAACTGTTTCGGCCCGAAGGCGGTCTCGACCAGCGAGTATGCCCCGGGCAAGGAACTGCGCTTCCGTGAAGGCCAGGGTTCCGCGCAGGTTCGCATCAAGACGATGAATGGCGACATCAACGTCTGCCGCAAGTGACGCCGGATCCTCGCACAGGCGCCCGAATCGTGGACAATAGACCGCGTTGAGGTGACCGGCCGCAAACGTCATGGCATTTTTCGCTGAACTGCAACGCCGGCGCGTCGGCAAGGTCGCCATCGCGTACGGCGCAGTCGCCTGGGCCGCCACTGAGGCATCCTCAGTGGTGCTGCCGGCCCTGCACGTGCCCGAGTGGGTGCTGACGGCGATCGTCGTCTTCCTGCTGGTCGGCTTCCCGATCGCCATGGCCCTCGCGTGGATCTTCGACGTTGGCCCCGAAGGCATCAGCCGCACCGAGCCGCAGGCGCCGCCCGCCGCACAGGTCAAGCTGCGTGTCGCCTACGCGGCAGTGGTGATCGTCTGCATGGGTGCGCTGGGCTATGTCCTCTACGAGCGCGGACTCGGCCGGGCGCACGCGGGAGAGCCGCGCGACTCGATCGCCGTCATGCCGTTTTCCAACCTGAGCGGCGACCCGACCAAGGATTACTTCAGCGACGGCATGTCCGAAGAACTGCTGAACCTGCTGGCGCGCGTGCCGGGCCTGCAGGTGGCGTCACGCACGTCGTCGTTCGCCTACAAGGACCGGGAAGTCGACGTCCGGCAGATCGGCAGGGAACTTGGCGTGGTGACGGTGCTCGAGGGCAGCGTGCGACAGGCCGGCGAGCAGGTCCGGATCACCGCGCAGCTCATCGATGCGGAGTCCGGATTTCACCTCTGGTCGGAAACCTACGACCGCAAGCTCGCGGATGTCTTCCAGGTGCAGGACGAAATCGCGAAGGCCATCGTCGACAAGCTGAAGATCCAGCTGGCGCCGGCCGACCAGCAGCTCGCGCAACGCCAGAAGGCCCCGACGCAGAACGTCGAGGCCTACGAGCTCTACCTGCAGGGCCGCGCGATCTGGAAGCGCCGGGGCGCCGAGAACCTGAAGCGCGCCATCGAGCTCTACCAGGCCGCGATCGGCAAGGATCCGGCATTCGCGCGCGCACACGCGGCGCTCGCCTCCGCCTACGTCGTGCTGCCCGGATATACGAAGGAGAAAGACGACGAGGAGAAGTTCTTCCAGATGGCGGAGGGCGCGGCACGCCAGGCGCTGGCGATCGATCCGAACATCGGCGAGGCGCACGCGGTGCTGGCGCAGATCAACGCGAATCGTGGCGACCTGCTGGACGCGGAGTCCGGGTTCTTCTTCGCGATTTCGCTCGAGCCGAACGAGCCGACGCCGCACCAGTGGTATTCGATCCTGCTGGGGAAGGTCGGCAGGCTCGATGCGTCGCTGGCGCAGGCGAAGACTGCCCAGGAGCTCGACCCGACCTCGCCGATCCTTGCGGCCAACCTCGCGAATGCCTACCTCGTGAAAGGCGACGATGACGCGGCGCTGCGGTATGCGGGGCTTGCATCCGAGCTGGGACTCGCGGGCGGCACGAGTCAGGGCGTCCAGACGACGGTTGCGCTGCGACGCGGACAGTGGGACGAGGCGCGACGCCTGCTGGCCGAGCATGAGGGACTCTCGCCCGAGCTGAAGGGCAAGGCGCAGGTGATTGTCGCTGCGCTGGCCGATCCTGCGAAGCGCGCGAAGACCGTGGCCGAAATGAGGGCCCTGGATCCGAATGTCGCGACGCAGGACCAGCTGATCAGTTCCTACCTGGCCCTCGGCGAGACCGACCTGGCCTACCGGCTGATGTTCGAGTCCCTCGACCGGCACGACCGAGCCTGGGTTCGTGACGGATGGGGCCCGTCCGAGGCTTGGGGCGCCGAGGGCGCCGCCCTGCGAAGGGACCCGCGCTTTGGGGAACTGGCGCAACGCATGGGCTTGCTCGACTACTGGAAGCAATACGGCTTCCCGGATGGTTGCCGCGCGGGACAGGGCACCGCCGTCATCTGCAACTGAGGCATGTTGCGTCACCTGCAGGCGGTGTTTGCCGCGGGCATGCTGCTCGGCGCGTGCCCGATTTCGGCATTGACCGTCGAGAAGCTCGTGACGGAGTTCCGCGACGGCGTGTATCGAGTCTCGTTCGAGGCTGTACTCGCGGCGCCGCCGTCGAAGGTTGCCGCCGTGCTGCAGGATTATTCCGCCTACCCGTCGCTCGACGTCCGCATCCGCTCGAGCGAACGCCTCGTGAGCGAGCCGGGAGGAGCGGTCCTGCTACGCACGCGCATCCACGCCTGCGAGGGCCTCTTCTGCAGGAACGTCACGCGCGTCGAACGCGTGGAGGCTGGCCCCGACAATCTCGTGGCGACGGTGATTCCCGCGCTGAGCCAACTGCGCCGGGGGCTGACCACGACCACGTGGCGGGCGCAGGATGCCGGCACCCGGGTCAGCTACGAGGCGCAGTTCGAGCCGGATTTCTGGGTGCCGGATTTCATCGGTCGCGTGTTCGCCGGGCACGACCTGCGCGAGTCCACGCTGGAACTGTTCTCCAACGTCGAGCGGCACGCGCGTGGGGAATGAGCTCGATGCCGCCGATCGCGGGCGCGCCGCCGGGTTCGCACCCGCACTGCTCGAGTGGTTCGCGGTCGATGGTCGCAGGGGCCTTCCGTGGCAGGTGAGCCCGACTCCGTACCGGGTCTGGATCTCCGAGATCATGCTGCAGCAGACCCAGGTCGCGACGGCGATCCCGTACTACGCCGCATTCATCCAGCGGTTTCCCGACGCGCGCTCGCTCGCCGACGCGCGGCTCGACGAAGTGCTGCACCTCTGGTCGGGGCTCGGCTACTACGCGAGGGCGCGCAATCTGCATCGGGCGGCGCAGCAGGTCGTGCGGGATCATGGCGGGCAGTTTCCGCAGACGATCGAGGAGGTCGTCGCGTTGCCGGGCGTGGGCCGCTCGACGGCCGGCGCGATCCTCGCCCTTGCACTCGGCCAGCGTCACCCGATCCTCGATGGCAACGTGAAGCGCGTGCTGTCGCGCTACTTCGGCGTGGGCGGATACCCGGGCGACGCGCAGGTCGGGCAGCACCTGTGGTCGCTGTCGGAGGCCTGTACGCCGCAGTCGCAAGTCGAGGCATACACCCAGGGCATCATGGATCTGGGGGCGACGGTCTGCACGCGCGCCCGGCCCGCGTGCCTGCTCTGCCCGCTGGCGGCGGGTTGCAGCGCGAGGACGCAAGGCCTGCAGGACCAGCTGCCCGCTGCGCGACCCCGCAAGCGACGGCCATTGCGGGATGCATGGATGGTCGTCGCGATGTGGGGCGCGCACAAGGTGCTGCTCGAGCGGCGACCCGCAAGCGGAGTCTGGGGAGGAATGTGGGGCCTGCCGGAATTTCCGACGCGTCCTCATGCGGAGCAATGGTGCCGTGAGCACCTGTCTCAAGCATCCGCACCCGCACGCGGAGATGTCTTGCGCCATGCTTTCAGCCACTTCGACTACGAGATGCGCCCGCTCGTGCTGCGTTGCCACGGCAAGTCGCCGGAGCTCCGCGACGACGACCGCTACCGCTGGTACGACGTGCGCGAGCCGATGAAAGTGGGGCTGCCAAAGCCGATCGCAAAGCTGATTGCCCGCACCCAGGAGGTGTGATGAATCGTTCGACCACAGGTCTCGATCCGTTCGCGCGCCGCTGCATCGCAACGGGCGCGATACTCATGCTCACCGGCGTGATCCTCGGTGCGTTCGGCGCGCACCTGCTGGAAAGCCGGCTCGCCGCGCGGCAGCTCGCGAGCTACCACACTGGCGTGACGTACCAGTTGCTGCACGCGCTGGGTCTCGTGCTCGTCGGGCTGGTTGGCCAGGCGGCCGGGGTCGCGACGCGGCTGCGATGGTCGGCGCGCCTGATGCTCGCCGGCATCTTCTTCTTCTCGGGATCGATCTACCTGATGACGGCAGGTGCGCCACGCTGGCTCGGCGCTATCGCGCCGGTCGGCGGGCTTTCCTTCATGGCGGCGTGGGTGCTGCTCGCCTGGCACGCGCTCAGGATTCGGGCTTGACGAACCCCTCAGGGGCCTGCGAGCCGTCGCCGAACAGGAACTTCTCCATTTCCTCGACGAGGAATTTGCGTGCCTTCGGCTCGATCGGTGACAGGCGGTACTCGTTCATCAGCATCGTCTGGTGGCGCAGCCACTGCGCCCAGGCATCCTTGCCGATGTTCTCGTAGATCCGCTGGCCAAGCGCGCCGGGATAGGGAATTCGATCGAGGCCTTCGGCCTCCTGCTTCGAGTACGTGCAGTATATGGTCCGTGCCATGGCGCGTCCTTTCCTTCAGCCGAGAGGGCCGTGCGAGACAACGATGCCGTCCTCGTCCACGTAGACGTGGTCACCTGGACGGAACGTCGCTCCGGCGAAGCGCACCGAGACGTCGCGCTCACCTTCGCCGCGTTTCTCGCTGCGCAGCGGCATGGTGCCAAGCGCGCGGACCCCCAGGTTCATCTGGGCGATCTCCCCGGAATCGCGGATGCAGCCGTGGATGATGACGCCGACCCAGCCGTTCTTCACCGCGGCGCTGCCGAGGTTACCGCCGAACAGCGCACGTCGGCGCGAGCCGCCGCCGTCGACGACCAGGACGCGTCCCTCGCCGGCGCTTTCCACCGCTTCCTTGATGCGCGAGTTGTCCTCGAAGCAACGTACCGTGCTGATCGGGCCCGAGAACGCGCTGCGTCCGCCGAATGCGTGGAACACGGGTTCGCAGACCTGGACCGCGTCGGCGTGCGCGTCGCAGAGGTCGGCGGTGGGCTTGGGTGTCGTCATGAAGGAAGTTCCGCGTGCGGTGGGACGCGGATTATACGGCGCCCATCGCCCACTGCTCGGTTCACTGCACCTGGATCTGCCGCGGCTGCGGCCTGCTTTCAAGGGGGAGGGTGCCGTCAGTGGGGATACCACCGGATGAAGTTCACCTCGGCCGGAATGCGCGCACGCGGGTCGTAAGGGACGACCCGGGGCGTGTACTGCCGGCTGGCCCGGTCCGGCGGCAGCCGCGCGACGAAGACGAATCCGCCCGACGCGCCGCTCAGGGCGTGGTCCTTCTGCATGTCGTGGCATTCGGACGGCGATCCGTTCGAGCCTTCCGCGTACACCTGCACGCGAATTGCCTCGGCCGGGATCTCGCCGAGGTACACCTGCGCGCGGATGACGTAGGCGTCGGGCCCGGCCGAATGTTCCACATTGCCCCAGTGGATGTCCGGCCAGTTCAGGCGGAGACGGCGATACCAGTTCGACAGCGAGCGGGCATTTTCTGCGTGCTCGCCTGTCCGCTGCCAGTGGGCCTCGGCGGCGGGTAGGTAGAGTTGCTCGAGATAGTCGGCCAGCATGCGATTGCTGCTGAAGCGTGGCGTGAGTTTCGCGAGGCTCGCCCGGATCCGGGCCACCCACGCGCGCGGGATGCCTTCCCCGTCCCGATCGTAGAACAGCGGCACTACCTCGCGCTCGAGGATCGAGAAGAGCTGCTCGGTCTCGACCGCGTCCCACCCGGGCTCGAAGTGTTCGCGGCCGTCACCCAATGCCCAGCCTACGTCTGGCGAGTACGCCTCGGCCCACCAGCCATCGAGCTCGGAGAGATTGAGACCTCCGTTGGCGAGGACCTTCATGCCGCTCGTGCCGCTCGCTTCCCACGGCCGGCGCGGCGTATTGATCCAGACGTCGACGCCCTGCACCAGCTGCTCCGCGAGGGCCATGTCGTAATCTTCGAGGAAGACCGCGCGCAGGCGCACCGGATCGTTCTGCACGAACTGCGCCCAACGCTGGACGAAGGCGTGGCCTGGCTCGTCACGCGGATGTGCCTTGCCGGCAATGATGAGCTGCACCGGCCGCTCCGTGTCCGTCAGCAGCTTCATGAGGCGCTCCGGCTGGCTGAGCAGCATGGCCGGGCGCTTGTACTCGGTGAAGCGGCGCGCGAATCCGAGCGTGAGCACGTTCGGATCCAGCGCGTGCCTTGCCGCGGCGACGATCTCTGTGTTGATGCCGCGCTGGCTCAGCTGTCGCTGCAGTCGGCGCCGCGCGTAGTCGACGAGGTCGCGGCGCTCCATGGCACGGAAGTTCCAGATCTGCGCGTCGCTGAGTCGCGAGACCGCCTCGGTCAGGCGCTCGGGATCGCCGAGCCAGCGTTCCTTGCCGCAGGCTTCCGTCCACAGGCTATCGGCCCACGGCGAATCCCAGGAGGGCACGTGCACCGCGTTGGTCACGTGCGTCACCGGCACCTCGGCTTCGGGCCAGCGCGGATAGACGGGAGCGAAGATCCGCTGGCTCACGCGGCCGTGCAGTTCGCTCACGCCGTTCATGCGGGCACAAGTGCGCGCCGCGAGGTAAGCCATGTTGAAAGGTTCGTCCTGGTCGTGCGGATGCACCCGGCCAAGCCCCATCAGCTGCTCCGGCGTGAGACCGCAGCTGCGCGCGTAGTCAGGTCCGTAGTTCTCCAGCAGCGCGCGTGCGAACGTGTCGAATGCCGCGGCGACCGGAGTGTGCGTCGTGAATACGTTGCCGGCCCGCGTCGCCCACAGTGCCGTGAAGAAATCCGTGCCATTGGCCTGCACGTGCGCTCGTGCGCGCTCGACGGTCGCGAGCGCCGCGTGGCCTTCGTTCAGGTGACAGACGTCGGGCTTGATACCGAGCGCCGTGAGCGCTCGCCAGCCGCCAATGCCGAGCACGATCTCCTGCAGCAGGCGGTGCTCGCCGTCGCCGCCGTAGAGCTGCGCCGTGATGCCGCGGTCAAATGGCGAATTGAGCGGGTCGTCGCTGTCGAGCAGGTAGAGGTCCACGCGCCCGACCGACGCGCGCCAGACCCTGATGCGCAGCTCGCGGCCCGGCAGTTCCAGCGCCACGCGCAGCGGCATGCCCTCTCTATCCAGAACCGCGCGCACGGGCAGTGATTCCCGGGCGTTGATCGAATACAGCTCGAGCTGGGACCCTGAGCCGTCGAGCATCTGCCGGAAGTAGCCCTGGCGATAGAAGAGCCCCACGGCCGTGAGCGGGATCCCGAGGTCGCTCGCAGTCTTGAGGTGGTCTCCGGCCAGCACGCCGAGGCCGCCCGAGTAGAGCGGCAGCGCCTCCGTGATGCCGTACTCCATGCTGAAGTACGCGATGCGCAGCGGCCGTTCGAGCGACTGCGTCTGCTGGAACCAGCTCGGGCGCGCCAGGTAGTCGGAGAGGCTGTGGTCGAGCTGGTTCACCTTCTCCACGAACTCGAGGTTGCGGCCGAGTTCCTCGAGACGGCTGCGCGGCGTGTTCTGGATGACCAGCACCGGGTTGTGCGTCTGGTGCCATACGTCGGGCGAGAGCGCCTCCCAGACCTCGTCGGTGGCGTGGTTCCAGACCCAGCGCAGGTTCATCGCCAGCCGCACGATCGACTGCAGCGGGGTGGTGATCTGCTGCGTCAGCAGTTCGATTCCTTCGTGGGACATGGCGATCGATCTCCACAAAGCAGGACGGCGCGACCGGGAGCCCCGACCGCGCCGTCTTCAGGCGTGCAACCAGAGCGCGTTTACGGACGCGCGACGAACACCTTGCACCAGCCGTTCGCGTTGACGAGTCGACCGGCGAAGATGTTGCACGGGATCAGCGCGCCTTTCTCCTTGCCTGCCGGAACCTGCAGGCACGTGGCGCAATGCTGGCCGGCCTTGAAGTTGGGGTTCGCCTTGGCGTCCACCTTGGTCGCATCCACGACGTAGCCGAGGCTCTTCGCCTGCGGTTCACTCGGATCGACGGGGCCGCCGGCGGCCGCTTCGGCGCGGCCCAGCAACGCGGAGACCGGAACGGCAGCAACGCCGAGCAACGCGCCCTTGAGCACCGTGCGGCGCGGATAAGTCTTTTCGGACATGGGTAACTCTCTCCTGGCAGAAACTGTGCGGGTGCGGAGTGGCGCCGCCGTCCCGGGCATGAACAATCAACCACTGGCCCGGATTCTACGCGGCGCCTGTTCGTTCGACATCCCTTGGGGCGCGGGGTTTCATCGTCTCGCTGTACAAGGCCTATTGAGTACAAGGCCTATTGAGAATCATTATCATTCGAAATGATCCGGTGCGGGCGGGTCGACCCTTCTAGAATTCACCGATGGCCGACCCACGTCGAAACAGGATCAAGGCCGCCGTGGGCGTCGGCGCGAGCGTACTCATCGCTGGGCTCGCCGCCTATGTGCTGTTCCGGACGTTCCAGCGCATCAGCGTCGCCGAAGTGCTCGAAAACATGCGCCGAGTGCCGGCCAGCACCCTTTTGCTCGCCGTCGCCTGCACCGCGGGCGTGCTGCTGACGCTTTCGCTCTACGAGGTCGTCGTGGTGCGCTACGTCAAGCACTGGATCGGTCGCGCGCGGCCAATGATCACCGCGCTCATAGCCTTTCCGCTGGGGCACGCGGTCGGGCAGGCGATGCTGAGCGGCGGGGCGATCCGCTACCGTATGTATTCGCCGGCCGGGTTCACTGCGATGGAGGTCGGAGCGACGGTATTGCTCTGCAACCTGCCTTACGCACTGGGCTTCGGCCTGCTCTTCGACCTCGCGCTCGTATTCGGCGCGGACCAGCTCGCGCCGCTCTTCCGCGTCTCGAGTCAATGGCTGCTGCTGCTCGGATGCCTGGGGCTCGCCAAGGACGTGGGCTACCTGGTCTTCATCTGGAAGCGCAAGGCACCGATCCGTCTCGGCGGCTGGGCGGTGAACGTGCCCACGATGAAGCTGACTGCACTGCAGGTCGTCGTCGGAATCATCGACGTCGTGCTCGTGTCGTCGGTGCTGTACCTGCTGTTGCCGGACGCGGCGCGGATCGCGTACCTGCCATTCCTCGCCGTCTACCTTGCGAGCGTGCTGGTCGGCGTGCTGAGCCACGTGCCGGCGGGGCTCGGCGTGATCGAGTCGATGCTGCTGCTGCTGCTCCCCCACGTGCCGCCGGCGGAATTGCTCGCCGCGGTGCTTCTCTATCGCGTGATCTTCGAAATCCTGCCGGTCCTGATGTCGCTCGCGATCTGGGCCGGCTACGAGTTCGTGTCGGACGACGGTGCGAGGGCGCGGCTGATGCGACCGGCGGCCGCTCTGCGCGGTCTCGCCTCCGCGCGAGCTCAGCGCCGCGCGACCGGCGCGGACAGGCCGAGCATCGAAAGTAACGAGTGAGCGAGCGTGCGGCCGCTGTCGTAGGCCGCCTCGACCCTCGGCGCGATGCACCAGTCCCCGCAGGCGCCGGCGGCAATTTCCTCGTCCACCAGGCAAGGCAGTCCGAGCGGTTGCTCGACCAGGGCATGCCGCCAGCGATGCGCGAGCAGGAACGACGGCGGAGGCAGCCTCTTGCCGAGGGCGGACGCGAACTCGTGTAGCAGGAGGCGAGCAACCTCCTGCGCGTCGGCCTCCAGGTGCTCGCGCGACCAGGTCGCTGACGCATGCAGCACCCAGCCCTGCGGTCCCGCGGGTCGCTGCGGCTTGCTCGAGTCACAGGCGGCCCAGTTGATCGGGCCGCGCGTCCAGCGTCGCGCCTCGGCGCCTGCATCGATCGGCAGGTCGAATGCCATCATCGCCGTCCAGCACGGCGCCATCCTCACGTCCGCCAGGTGACGGAACGCGCGGCCGTGCGGGCCGAGCAGCGTGAGCGCCTGGGGCGCCGGCACGGCTACCGCCACCGCGTCGAAGATGCGGTTCCCGCGTCCCGAGTCCGTCTGCAGTTCCCAGCCGCGCTGCCCCTGCAGCAGCTCGTGCACCGCGACGCCGGTCTGCAGCTCCACGCTGCGCGAGAGCGGCCGCACGAAAGCACTCATGCCGGGCGTGCCGACGTGCCATTCGTCGATCGGCTCGGTCCACGACCGGTCGTCCTCGAGGATGCGCGGCTTCCAGCGCGCGGCGGCGCCGGCCCGGCCCGCGACCTCGACGTACTTCACGAACGAGCGGCTGCGCGCCGTGACGAACTGTGCGCCGTGGTCGAAGGCGAAGTTGCCCTGCCGCCGCGTGCCGAGCCGGCCGCCAAGGCCGCGCGAACGCTCGAACACGGTGACGAGCGCGTCGGCGCGCGAGAGCTCCATCGCGCAGGCAAGCCCGGCAATGCCTGCTCCGATGACCGCAATGCTGACTTTTCCCATCGTAGTGCGGGATGTTACGCGGGATGGTCCGCCCGCAGGCCGGACAACTTGTACCGGATGTCTGCTTGGTTACGCAACGCGAGCCACTGGGAGCTGGAACTGGAGCCGCCTCAGCGCACGAGAAACCTGTGCAGCCGCGCGTCTTGTGTCTGGAAATGCCGTCCGAACCAGGCGCCGAGCCTGGCGGAGAAAGCCTCGTCGTCGAGCTGGCTGCCCTCGGCCTGTGCGTCCATTAGGTCGCGCAGGTCGTCGAGCAACCGCTCGTGATCCGCTTTGTGCCCGGCGGATTCGTCGTAGCGACGCGCCTGCATCACCTTCTCCTCGAGCGCGAAGTGTGCCGAGATCCGCGCGAAGATCTCGCCGAGGAATTCCTCGACGCGCTCGCCTGCGCGTTCGGTCCCGAGCGCTGCGTGCAGATCGTTGATCAGGCCGATGAGTTCCTGGTGCTCGTGATCGACCTCGTCGATGCCGACGCGGAAGTCGTCACGCCATTGCAGCAGCGTCATGGCTTCGCCGCCGCGTCGACAGGCCGACCGGCCCGGCCGAACAGGAACCCGCCGCCTGTCCCGCGAAAGTCGACGACGAAATTCTCGCCTGGGGCGATCGTCACTTCCCGCGAGTCATGGTAGTCGAAGCCAGAGCTGGAGCCGTCGTCGCGCAGGCGGATGTCCAGGCGATGGCGACCGGCGGGAATCTCGAATCGCCGGTACACGGAGGAGGGGCCATCGTCCCAGAGTCCGGCCGGCTGATGCTCGCCCCGGTACAACGCCTTGCCGTCGAGGTCGAGTTCGACGTATACGGGCCAGCGGCCGCGTTCGCAGCTCGTCGCGCTGCGATCTCTGAATTTCATCTTGCCGAGCTCTTCATGAGTAAAGTGCCTGCAGGGCTTCAACGGCTCACCGGCGTGCGTGAAGCTGAGCTTGAGCAACGCCTGCCCCTCAGGCAGGTTGCTGTAGGCCGGCCGTGTCGCGAGGAATCCTATGCACGCGACGAGTGCCGCATAGGCGACTCCCTGCCCGGCCCACTTGAGCGGCAGCGGCAGGCCCCTCGGCAGGGAGCGCCAGGCGGACGATCCCGCCCGCCGCGGTGCCGTGTCGCCTTCTCGCAGGTGTGACCGGAACTGCTTCAGCGACTCGCGCAATCCGCCCGGGCGGGTCGGATTCTGCCAGCAGACCGCGACCCGGTCCCGGGATACACGGTCGCGAAGGTGTGGATCGCGCTGGTTGGCGATCCGCTGCTCCGTCCACTGGTCCCCGAGTCGCTCGAAGCAGTCCTGCCCGGCGCAACCGGAGATGAGCACTCCGTCCGCGTGATGTCGCGACAGCACGAAGTCCATGAAGGACGGCGGCAGCATGCCGACGCACGGGAGGCTGATCACGACGGTGTCAGCGGCCGCGAGATCCCGTGAGCCCGCGTCGTGCGCGCAGGCGAAGATCATCACACGCTCGGTGCCGGCGAGCGCAGCCCCCGCACTGGCGACTTGGTCGCGCAACCCGGCGATGCTGCGGTCGGGCAACTCGATGCCCGCGGACAGGTTTCCCGTCCGCCGGAAAGGCGTGGCGGTCGGGCATGCACCGACGCAGATCCCGCAGCTCATGCACAGGTTGTCATACACCAGGGCCTGCTGTTCGTACTTGAGTCCGTCGGTCCGCTGCACCATGTCGATCGCGCCGAACGGGCAGTCCGCGAAACAGCGCGCACACCCGTTGCAGTTGGCGAGGTCTACCGCGGCTGGTGGCGCTTTGCGCAGCGGCGGCATCCAGGGCAGCAGCGTCATAAACAGGCTGCCGCCCACCAGCAGCTGCCACAGCGTGCCGCCGTCCATGTGCTCGAGCAGCGGATACACGCCGAGATAGAACCAGTCGAACCCCAGGCTGAACGGCACGCGATCGAGGTCCGCCGGGGCCTGGCTCATGGCCGGGTGCAGCAGCGACAGCGCGACGAGACCCAAGAGCGTCCCCACCCCGAGCGCACGCGGCGGGTTGACCCGCGCATGTGCGTGCCTCTGTATGTGCACCCACATGAACAGCAGCATCAACAGCGGAACCGCGATGTGGATGTACGCCATCAGCGTGAAGAAGCGCCCGCTCAGCCGGTTGCTGGCGACGAAGTTGCGAGCGATCGGTTCGGCAAAGATCCCGATCGTGTCGAGCCACTCCGTCGTGGCCACTGCCACGTATTGCGCCAGCTGATCCCAGACGAGCCAGTAGCCCGTGATGCCACAGGCGTACAGGAACCACAGCAGCGGGATGCCCGTGACCCACGGGAACCAGCGGTTGCCACGCATGCGATCCATCGCGAACTCGCGCGTCGCGTGCAGCACGATGACGACGACCATCGCGTCCGAGGCATAACGGTGCAGGCTGCGCATGATGCCGCCGAGCCACCACTGGTCGCGGCTCAGCCGGTCGAGCGACTCCCAGGCCTGCGTCACGCCGGTGTCGAAGAAGAAGTAGACGTAGATGCCGCTGACCGTGACGATCCAGAACAGATACCAGCCGAGAGTCCCGAGCTGGGTGAGGGGATTCAGTCGCGCGCCGAATGCGCCCTCGAACGCGGCCTCGATACGCTGGAAGACAGCCCGCAGGCCGCGCTTGATCGCTTGCAAGATTCCTGGCTCCCTTTGCGTTCCCTTGGCGCGCCGCTCTCAGCGCACGTTGCGCAGCGCTGCCAGGATTCCCGCAGCCGCGATGCCGAGCGCGAGCGCGCCGGTAACGATCTCGACGATCAGTGAGTAGTCGAACCGGTAGCGCCCGCTCGCCGGGTCGTAGATCGTGCAGAAGAGCTTCACCGAGTTGAGCAGCCCGTCCAGCGTGGTGCGGTCCAGGTTGCCGCCCCAGACCAGCTTCTTCAGTGGCTCGACCAGTTGCGGCGTGGCGAAATCCGCACCGTAAACCTGCAGCATGATGCGCCCATCGGCCCCGATGATCGTCGTCTGCGTGACGTGATCGAAGCCCTTGGGCGACGGGAAATACGTGAAGCCCACGTCGCGCACCAGCCGTGCCATCGTGTCGGCGTCCGCCGAGGCGAACCGCCAGCCGGGTACGCTGATGCCGCGTTCGCGGGCGTAGGCGCGCATGCGATCGGGGGTGTCGTTCGGGGTATCGAAGCCGACGGTGACCACGGAGAAGCTGTCCTCCCCGAGCGTGTCCCGCGCGATTTTCACGGCATCGCGCAGGTGCAGCGTAAGACCGGAGCAGACGTAATAGCAGCTCGTGTAGACGAGACTCAATACCGCAGGTCGCCCGCGCAGTTGCTCGAGCGTGAACCGCTCGCCGTTCGCATCGGTCAGCGTGTAGGACCCAAGCGCCCGGCCGACGGCCGCCTGGCTGATGCGCAGCGCGTCACGGTCGTCGAGGCGCTGCGCGCCGGCGGGGAGGACGAGCGCGAGCAGCACGACTGCCAGCCCGGCCCGCCAACCGAGACCGGCAGCGTGAGTGCGACGCATGGGTCAGAAGTGGACAAGGCTGCCAGTCACGGCGCCTTCGACGATTGCGCCGGCCAGCAACAGCCCAAGCTGCAGCAGGGAAGCAAGGAAGCTGCGGATCGCGTTGCTCGGTGTCTGGCTACGCGAGAGAAGGTACGTGCGCTTGATGAAGTACGCCCCCCCGGTCACTGCACCTACGCCGTAGATCCAGCCCGCGCCGAGCGCGAGCGGAACGAGCGAGACCAGCACCAGGGGTATCGCGTGCCAGAAGATGGCCTGGGCCGCGATGCGGTCACCGAACACCACCGGCAGCATCGGCACGCCGGCGTCGGCGTAGTCCTGCCGGTAGTACATTGCCAGGCTCCAGAAGTGCGGGGGCGTCCAGAGGAACAGCACGACTGCGAACACCCATGCCGACGCTCCAGGCATCGGATCGATGGCTGCAGCGCCCGCGAGTACTGCGAAGCTGCCGGCAAGCCCTCC
>Ga0315273_10004253_pt1 | contig 17491 bp, 11 predicted proteins | sample YL17G02_0_MG_FD_205753 | JGI IMG/M metagenome (GOLD analysis project Ga0315273, IMG submission 205753) | Sediment microbial communities from Yellowstone Lake, YNP, Wyoming, USA - YL17G02_0 | ecosystem: Environmental > Aquatic > Freshwater > Lake > Sediment | place: USA: Wyoming | collected...
GCCTGATTAGCAAGCAAAATAGCTTCTTTTATACTTGCACCGCCTGCTAGCATAACTGCAATTGTGGAAATCACCGTATCACCGGCTCCCGAAACATCTGCAACATGGCGCGCTTTGGTCGGAATATTCAATACCACCGTTTTATCCTTTTCCTTATCAAACAACATCATTCCTTTTTCACCGCGTGTTAAGACAAGGAATTCGCAGTTAAGCCTATCGATTAATTTGCGCCCGATCCTTTTTGCTGATTCATCGCCGTCAATTTTTTCGGCCATCACATCCTGAACTTCTTTCCTGTTCGGCTTAAAAACTGTTACATTTTGGAATTCAAAAAAGTTATCAAACTTAGGGTCGACATAAACAGGTTTATTTGCTGATTTGGAAATTTTAATTATTCCCGCAATAACATCTTTTGTCAGCACACCCTTATTGTAATCCTGAAGAATTACTGCAGCAAAATTTTTAATGTTATTTTTAAAATATTTCAGTAAGTGTGCTGAAGTGGATTTATCGAGCTCTTTTTTATGTTCGCTGTCAATCCTGATTATATGCTGTGAGTGCGCAATTATTCTTGTCTTCGCTGTCGTTGGCCTTGAGTTATCTTTTAATATTCCGGTCGTTAACAATCCGGCTTCCTTCATCGTATCCAGGTAAATCTCTCCGTCATCATCATTACCGATAACACCTATCAATACCGGTTCGGCTTCAAGTGTTTTAACATTAAGGGCAACATTTGCTGCGCCACCCAGCCTGTACGCTGTACTTTTTATATCAACTACCTGTACCGGTGCTTCGGGTGAAATACGGTTTACTTCACCGTAAACATATTTATCAAGCATTACATCGCCAATTACGGCAATTTTTTTGTTATGGCTCTGTTTTAAGAAATTTCGTACTCTTGAAATATTAACTACCATATTTGAAAATAACTTACCTAAAATATTAAAAATTAAACAAATATAGGGTTATTTACATGTTTATTCAATTGTCTTATTGACTCCTACGGAGAAAAGGATAATGAGCATAAAACAATAATTATTAGAAATAGTATGATAAATATTTGTAATGCTACGTGTATTCATTATTCATTGAAACCTGCCAAAATTATGCGTAAATTTGAGGTTCTATGCAATTTAACAGAAGAACACATACCTGCGGTGAGCTAAGGCTTATCGATTCGGGAAAAATAGTCACTTTAAACGGCTGGGTTGCTGATATTCGTGACCTCGGCGGCGTAATATTTATTAATTTACGCGATAGGTATGGAATAACTCAATTAACACTCAGTTCTGAAAATAACGAGGCTTACGAAGCATCAAAACAGCTTGGTTTAGAGTTTGTCATTTCTGCATCGGGTACAGTTCAGAAAAGAACAAATTCAAATCCCAATATGAATACCGGCGAAATAGAGGTTATTGTAAATAATATTGAAGTTCTTAATAAGTCTGAAGTACCACCTTTTGTAGTTGAAGAAGAAGTTAAGGCAGGAGAAGAATTAAGATTCAAATACCGCTATCTTGATTTACGCAGGAAAAAAATTGCAAATAATCTTGTTTTAAGAAGCAAGGTTTACCAGATAGTTCACAGGTATTTTGAGCGCCTTGATTTTGTTGAAGTTGAAACTCCCATACTTATGAAATCCACTCCCGAAGGTGCGCGTGATTATCTTGTACCCTCAAGAATCCACCACGGAAAATTTTACGCATTACCGCAGTCACCGCAGACATATAAACAGATTCTTATGGTATCGGGACTTGACCGTTATGTGCAGATTTGCAAATGCTTCCGCGATGAAGATCTAAGAGCAGACCGCCAACCGGAGTTTACACAAATAGACCTTGAAATGAGCTTTGTCCGCGAAGAGGACGTTTTCAAGGTTTGCGAAGAAATGATTTATGAAATCTGGAAAGAATCTGCTGGAATAGAACTTGCGCTTCCATTTAAAGTAATGAGCTATGATAATGCAATGGAAATTTATGGCATCGATAAACCCGACCTGAGAGTTAAAGGAGAAATAAAAATTGTCAATATTACTGAAAGTGTAAAAAGAACAGAGTTCAAAATATTTACCGATGCGATTAATTCAGGCGGTATTGTTGCCGGTATAAAACTCGAAGGACAGGAAGTAACAAGAAAAATTATTGATGGCTTAACCGATTATGTCAAGACACTTGGATTCGGCGGGCTTGGATATATTAAATACAATAAAGATGACACGGTTCAATCACCCATACTGAAATTTTTATCTGTAGAAGTTCAGAATAAAATTAAAAATGATTTTTCAGCATCAGGCGGAGATGTTGTGTTTATACTTTCGGATGTAAGGAAAAAAGTTCTAACCTCACTTGGGCAGCTCAGGCTTAAACTTGCAGAGATGTTCAGCCTGATTGATGAATCTCGCCATGAATTTATTTGGATAAATGATTTCCCGTTATTCGCATACGATGAAGAAGAGAAACGCTTTGTGGCAGAGCACCATGCATTCACTATGCCAAAGGATTCTGATCTTTCAAAGCTGGATTCAACCAACCCTGCTGAAATTGAAAGTATCCGGGCAACGTGTTACGATCTTGTCTGCAACGGCAATGAATTCGGCAGCGGCAGTATAAGGATACACAGTAGAGATATCCAGCAGAAAGTTTTCAATGTTATACAGCTTACTGAAGCGGAACAGCAGGAAAAATTCGGATTTCTTCTGGACGCTTTCAAATACGGCGCTCCTCCGCATGGCGGATTTGCATTCGGTTTCGATAGGATAATAGCAATTCTCTGCGGCACAAAAGATATACGCGAAACAATTGCTTTCCCGAAAACGCTGAAAGCAATCGGCTTGATGGATGAATGCCCCAGCAGTGTTGAAGAAAAACAATTAAAGGAATTGGCAATTTCATTAACTAAATAATAATTTTTTTATAAATTTTCGTCTTACGTTTCACGTTTGACGTTTCACATTTCACGGAAAATATGTCACATAAAATAGAAAACACAGAAATAGAAGTAATAAAAGGTGATATAACACTGCTTGATGTTGAAGCAATTGTAAATCCCGCAAATAACGGCCTTGTTCATGCAGGCGGACTAGCCGCTGCAATATTAAAGCGCGGCGGGCAGATTATCCAGCAGGAATCAAGAAAAATGGGAAACGTTCCGACAGGCAGCGCTGTTATAACCAAAGGCGGCAGCCTGAAGGCAAAACACGTTATCCATGCTGTTGGACCAAGATATAAAGACGGCAAGTCAGGCGAACCTGAAAAACTTGCTTCTGCTGTAAAGGAAAGTTTACGTATTGCGGAACAAAAAAAGCTAAAATCGATAGCCTTTCCGGCAATAAGCTCCGGAATATTCGGCTACCCTATGGCGGAAAGCTCAAAAATAATTGTTGATACAATTATTGAGCATCTTAACTCTTTGAAAAAAGATAAGCTGGAAACAACACTGGAAAAAGTTGTGTTATGCTTGTATGATGATGAAACTTTTAATATATACGAAAAAGAAGTAGAAAAACATTTTAAGAAAAAATAACACATTTTGTCATTCCCCCGAAAGCGGGAATCCAGAATATAGATAATTAATAGAAAATTTAATTTAAAGAAATAAAAATATATAATGCCAAAAACACTCGAAAAAAACGTAAAACTGGAAAAATTCAAAGTTAAGGACTTATCACTGGCCGAATGGGGAAGAAAGGAAATTCGCTTAGCGGAGGCAGAAATGCCCGGCTTAATGGCAATCCGTAAAGAATACCGGGATTCCAAACCGCTAAAAGACGCAAGGATTGCAGGCTGCCTTCATATGACAATTCAGACCGCAGTATTGATTGAAACATTAATTGAGCTTGGCGCTGAAGTACAGTGGTCGTCATGCAATATTTTCTCAACACAGGACCACGCTGCAGCAGCAATTGCCGCAAAAGGCATTCCCGTATTCGCATGGAAAGGAATGAATGAAGAGGAATTCAACTGGTGCATTGAGCAGACATTATTCTTTGGTTCATTTGACCGCCCCTTGAACATGATACTTGATGACGGCGGCGACCTAACCAACATGGTTCTTGACAATTACCCTGAGCTTGTTCACGGCATAAAGGGCTTATCTGAAGAAACAACAACAGGTGTTCACAGGCTGTATGACAGGATGAAGGCAGGCACGCTTCCGCTTCCTGCAATAAATGTAAACGATTCGGTAACAAAATCGAAATTCGATAATAAATACGGCTGTAAAGAATCGCTGGTTGATGCTATAAGACGCGCAACAGATCTTATGATGGCAGGAAAAGTTGCAGTTGTAGCAGGATATGGAGATGTTGGAAAAGGTTCAAGCCAGTCACTGCGCGGCGCTGGTGCAAGGGTTATGGTTACTGAAATAGATCCTATATGCGCACTGCAGGCTGCGATGGACGGTTACCAGGTTATTACTATGGAAGACGCCTCAAAGATAGCCGATATATTTGTAACTGCAACCGGTAATACACAAATTATAGCAGGCAAGCATTTCAAAGCAATGAAAGATAAAGCCATTGTTTGCAATATCGGCCACTTTGATAATGAAATCGATATGGCATGGCTGAATGATAATTACGGAAAAACAAAAATTAACATTAAGCCGCAGGTCGATTTATATAATGTAGATGGCCACGAAGTAATTATACTTGCTGAAGGACGGCTTGTAAATCTTGGATGCGCAATGGGTCACCCGTCATTTGTGATGTCAAACTCATTCACTAACCAGATACTTGCTCAGATTGAGCTATGGCAGAACACAGCAAACTACGAAAATAAGGTATATGTATTGCCAAAACATCTTGATGAAAAAGTTGCAAGGCTTCATCTTGATAAGGTCGGAGCTAAGCTTGAAAAGCTAACACCCGAGCAGGCAAAATATATCGGCGTAGATGTTGAAGGCCCATACAAACCTGAATGGTATCGTTATTAAGTAAAAAGTCGAAAGACAAAAGTGAAAAATAAAAGCAAAAGAATATTGCATTTATATATTTAATTTTGTTTAGCTGGTGTAGCTCAGTGGTAGAGCAGCGCATTCGTAATGCGCGGGCCGGGGGTTCAAGTCCCTTCACCAGCTCAAAATCAATTGTCATTCCCGCGAAAACGGGAATCCAATTATCTAAGAACTCAAACTAAAATAGTAATACTCTTTCATTACTTATTTTCTTTTACATAATTTAATTATAGAATTAAGAATTATACAGTATTTCTTAAAATTAATTAAATATCCACATGAGTTTTAATACATGAAAAAATCCGATCCATTTGTTTTGGTTTTAGGTATTGCCCAGGATGGCGGCTATCCACACACAGGATGTTTCAAAAAATGCTGTTTGAAAGCATGGAAGAATCCTTCTCTGAAAAAAAATGTTACCTGCATTGCCATTGTTGACCCCTTAACGAAAAAAAAATGGATTATTGATGCTACGCCTGATTTCGATGAACAGCTATTTATGTTCGGCTGTACTATACCGGGTGATATTAGTGGAATATTACTAACCCATGCGCACATTGGCCACTATACCGGTCTGATGCATCTTGGAAAGAAAGCAATGAACACAAAAAACCTTACGGTTTATGCCGCCCCCAAAATGAAAAAATTCCTGCAAACAAATCTGCCATGGAGTAAGCTCATTAAAAATAAAAATATAAAGTTAATTCCAATCAGTGTTTCAAAACCTATAAATCTTAATAAACGAATTAGGGTAATACCTTTTATTGTTCCCCACAGGGATGAATTTTCAGAAACACTTGGATTCAGGATTGAAAGCCTAAACAGTTCTGCTGTTTTTATTCCGGATATAGATAGCTGGGATAATTGGGAAAATAAACTTATTGAAATAATCAGGGATTCAGGAAGAGTTTATATAGATGGTACATTTTATGATTCAAATGAATTACCAAAGAACAGGATTTCCAAAGTTCCTCATCCATTCATATCTGAAACAATTAAATTATTAAATTCGCTTTCCCGAAAAGAAAAAAATAAAGTTCACTTCATTCACTTAAACCATACAAATCCCTGCATAAACGAAGGCTCGAAAAAAAGGAAAACCATCAAAGCCTCCGGTTTTCATATTTCAGAAGAAATGAGCAGGTTTTATTTTTAGTGTTCCATTATTTATAGTGATTTAATCCAAATTGCAGGCTAAATTGCTAAGATGGCAGAGATAATTGTAAAAACAAGGATCACTCCAAGGAAACTTTCCGAGCGGATTGTTTCCAGGGATAGGCTGCTTAAGCTGATGGAAGACAATCTCAGCAAGAACATGATCCTTATAACTGCCCCTGCCGGGTACGGCAAAACCACTCTGGTACTTGACTTCCTTTCAAGGCTGAATAAATTATTCGCATGGTTCTATATCGCCCCCGATGTTGGCAGCTTTTACAGCTTTATTAATTATTTAGTCCATTCTTTAAGATCGATTAATGAAGATTTCGGAAACAGGACGCTTGAACTGCTTGAGTCACTATCGGAAAGCGGCTCGATAGCAAAAGATGAAAAGGGCTCCATTGCAGCAATATCCGGAACATTGGTCAACGAAATCATCAATTCATTCAGCGAAGATGTTTACATTGTTATCGATGACCTTCAGAATGCGGGAAATTCCTCATGGTTAAATAACACTTTTAATGCGTTAATCGAAGACTTTCCGCCCAACCTTCATATACTGATAACCAGCCGCAGCATTCCCGAATTCAACATTGCACGATTAGGAGCCAAGAGAAACCTGCTGAAGATAGATGCCGCCGAACTTCATTTTACACACGAAGAAACCGGAAAGCTGATAAACGATATATATTCTATTCAATGCGGCGAAAATGAAATTACGGCATTTGAAAACAAGATCGAAGGCTGGATAACAGGAATGCACATCGTGCTGCAGGCTTTTGGGAATAATTTCCCCGCTGCCGTAACAGGCAAAAATATCATTGATGACAGCCTTTTTGATTATTTTGCAAATGAAATATTTATCAACCTTGATGAGGAGCTGCAGGAATTCCTCCTTGTAACATCGTTAACTGATACTTTTTCTGATGAAATGTGCAGAGCATTGTTCGGAAACAAAAACACAAAGCATATCATTGAATCGCTAAAGAGAAAAAATATTTTTGTTGAAACAACAGCGGGTGACCTGCAAAACACTACTTACAGTTATCACAATCTATTTAAACGATTCCTGATCAAGAAACTGTATGAAATAAAATCTATGGACGAAACAAAAAATATTGCAGGTAAAATATTCAATTATTACGAAGAAAGAAAAGACTTCGTAAGAGCAATTGATTTTTCCATACAATCCGGCAATTACTCCGATGCTGCTCAAATGATAAAAGTGGTTTTTGATGAACTTTTCCACTCCGGCAGGTATGACTTGTTGGATAAATGGCTGAGTTCGCTGCCTGAGGAAATTAAAATCAGTGATAGGCAGCTCAGGTTTTATATTGCCAAGTTATTGTATCATTACAAATCAGATCATGATGCAGCAGCGGTAATATTTGAACAGCTTATAAAACAAAAAGAAAGTGATACCTATGTCAATTCATGTATAGAATATTCCGATATTTTGTTATTAAAAGGAAAAGCCCCGGAAGCAGTAAAACTGCTTGAAAATCTTGTAAAAACCGAAAAAGATCCTGTAAAATACTCTAAAATTTCGTTGGAATTAGCAAAAGCTTATTACAGTCATGGCGCCGAGCATTACTATAGAATCATTTCACTGCTTGATGAAACATTGAAGTTAAACGATGAAAATAATTTGCGGGAATTCCACAGCGAAATATACAGCAGGTACGGAAAAATTTACCAAAGCAGGGGTATATTTTCAAAAGCTCTGCATTATTTTAAAAATGTTGTTGAACTTGAAAAAAACGTTTTTAAAAAGTTTCAGGCACTGACAGATATTGTCCTGCTTCACTCATGGACCGGTGAATACCAGAAAGCAAAAGAATATCTTGATAAAGTAATAGAAATATTCAGCCGCTTCCCAATCAGCAAATTTAAGAAAGATGTTCTAAGGATCACCGCTTTATTTAAATTTGAAGCAGGAGATTATGAAGATTCCATTTCAGGGTTTTCAGAACTATGTTCCCTTGATGTATCGATGAATATTCAATCTTTCCTGTTTTTATATAATTTATTTATAGCAGAATCATACATTTTACTTGGGAATAACGGCAAGGCAAATGAATTTATAGAAATGGCAGAAACATCAAAACAGGCTGATGATTATTTCCATTCAATAATGATAAATTATCATAAAGCAATAATTGAAAATACCGGTAAACCTTCAATAAAAACTGAAAAAGTCCTTCTGGAAACGCATAAATTCTTTGAATCACTGAACCTTATATATCCTAAAGCACAGGTAGAGTTCCATCTTGCGGATTATTATTATAAAACCGGGAATGAAAAAACCGCTCTAAAATTTTTAGCAGATTCAATAAACACGGCGGCGCAAAATCAGTTCAACTCATTTTTATCACAGCATTTTTTATTCAAACGTTATTTATTCGATTTTGCAATGAATAACAGGATACAAAAAGACTATATTTCTGCTATTCATTCAGAACTTCTTGAAAGGGAAATATTTTCATGGTTATCGGAAGAATGTATTGAGCGCATCAAAAAAGAATCGTTGCTGTTATATGATATTTCTTTGAAATGTTTTGGCGGCGCGGAGATGTTTTTACGGGGTATTCCTGTAACCGAAGATAAATGGATACGCAAAAAAAGCAAGCTGCTGCTGATTTATCTTTTAATTTACTGCGAACTTAAACATACAAAAGAAAAAATCCTTGAAATTTTCTTTAGCGATCTTTCCCCTGCAAGCGCTGATAATGTTTTTCACCAGGCTGTTACCAACTTAAGAAATGCCGTCAACCCGTTTAACCCGGTTGAATTAGGAGTAAAGTTAATGTCAAAAAAAGATAAGCAACCGACTAAAACAGTTTCATTTATTTCTTATGAGGATAAAATACTACAGGTCACGCCCGGATATCTTTATAAAGTTGATACTATTGAATTCAGCAGGCTGCACGGAAAAATAAAATCGCTTCAAACCCAAAAGAATGAAAAAGTAATTCTTGCTCAAAAGGCAATTGATCTGTACAAAGGCGAATTCCTCCCCGGTTATTTTGATGACTGGATAGAAGAATTAAGAACTGTGCTTCAGCATAAATTTATTGAAATTTGCGAAGAACTGATTTTACATCTTGAAAAAGACGGCAGTTTCAATGATATAATATTTTATTCCGAAAAACTGATAAAAGAAGATAAACTTCATGAAGCTGCATTTATCAGTATAATCAAAGCCTATTCAAATACCGGGAATGAAAAAATGGCAAAGAAAAAATTCAGCCAGCTCTTAAAGAATTATAAAGAAGAATTTGACGAAAAACCCTCAAAAGATACATTAAACCGAATTGAAGAAATTTTATTAAAATCCCAATAAAACCCTTAATTTTAGCTAAATTTTAACATTTTTTGCTGTAAGAAACCTGTAAGGACTTCCTTAAGATATAAATTTATTTTTGTATTACAAACCCTGAGCGAAGTCGAAGGGTCTCATAATAGTACCAATAATTTTAAAACTTACGTTATATCACAATAACAGGGAAACCGGTTGAAAAGGTTTTCCAATAAACGTGCTTAATATAGCAATTGAATACTAAAACATTAATAAATAACTTCAAACAATACAATAACATGAAAAAATTAATATTCTGTTTAGCTATAATAAATTTAAGCCTCATGAGCCAATGGGTTGAGCAAAATGTTATACCCCACCCTCCTGCTATAAATTCAGTTTATGCATTTAGCAGCGATGTTGGTTTTGCCGCTGCCGATAGCGGTAAAATTTTGCGCACCTCCAATGCAGGGGTGAACTGGACAACAAATACTGTTGTATTGTTCATTCCCAACTCAGTTCGTAGTGTACAGGCAACAACCCTGGATACAGTATATTGCATTTGTAATGCACCGGGTAATGGCAGAATATTTAAATCTGTCAATTCAGGTTCAACCTGGACACTGAATTTCAACCGTTCAGGTGGAGTTTTTTATGATCTTAAATTCATTAACAGCAATACTGGTTATGTTTATGGCCAGCCATCAGCAATGTTATGGTTTATTGCAAAAACTACAAACGCCGGCTTAACATGGGATTCAACTTTAACCCGCCCGCCGGCAGATAATCCCTTCGATACCGGTTTTCCGAATGCGCTTCACCTGATATTTACAGGTCAAATAAATATTTGGTTCGGGACCTCGGCACAAAAGATATTTTACAGTCCCAATGGCGGATTAGGATGGATTGGACAACCCACAATTGGCAGTCCTAATATATACTCAATTAATTTTTTAGATCAGCAAAATGGATTTGCAGGGGGAACACTTCCTTTCAGAACAAATAATGGAGGGACTTTCTGGCAGCAGCAGCCATATCAGAACACGGGCCCTTTTTATTCATTTATTAATTCCGGAGGAAAAATCTGGTATTCAAGCGGTCTAAATATATTTTATTCCACAAACGGAGGTATAAATTTTATTCTGCAGCACACTTCTCCCGGAACCGCACCTTATAAGCACATTAGCATTACATTTACTGCTTCGGATAATCAAATGTCAGTATTAACCGGCTGGGGTGTAACCAGCGATGGAATAATTTCAAGGTATGATGAATTTGTAGGCATTAAGCAGATCGGCACAAATATTCCCGAAAACTTTAAGCTTGAACAAAATTATCCGAACCCGTTCAACCCGGTAACACAATTCAGGTTTGAAATTCCCCTCTCCAGAGGGGTGGACACCGAAGGCGGACAGGGTGTGTCAATAAAAGTATATGATATTTTGGGAAATGAAATCACAACATTAGTAAATTCACAGCTTAAGCCGGGAATATATAAAACAGAATGGGACGCATCGAACTATCCTTCAGGAATATATTTTTATAAGTTAACTGTGCAAGGATTTTCTGAAACAAAGAAGATGATTTTAATTAAATAAGAAATTGAGCGAAGCGTGACAAATACGAATATCGAAAATTTCATTTTTAGGAAATAATATACTTAAACAATTCATCGATATAAGTTGCTTCTTTAGCCTTCATATCTTTCCTCCATCTTCCCATCCAGGGATTTCGGATAACAACGCCCGATTTATGCCGTGATGAATGTGCAATTCCATCAAATGCAATTTCAAAAACCAATTCAGGCTTGACGGTTCTTACAGGACCAAACCTCTCAATCGTATTTTCTTTAATAAAATTGTATACTTTAAGCATTTCTTTTTCATTTAATACAGGTGTTACCTTTGCAATTGGAACCAGCTCATTACCTGACCAGACACCAAATGTAAATATCATTTCATCGTTGCCCTGCCCGAAATTAACATAAGATAATACTGCATTAATAACATAGGGCTCAGCATTCCAAGCCAGCCAGTCATCATTATTGAGTTGTTTATAAACCGAATCCTTACGTTTTATTATTAATCCTGCTGCACCCACACTGCGTGCTTTCTTTCTGTGATTTTTTAATTCACTAAATGAATTAAGCTGCAAAAACTCAGAAAATAGTATTGTTTTATTATTTATTATTTGCTTTTTGTTATTTGATAATATCTTAAGCCTTTCCTGAAGCGGTAAATTGCGAATGTCATTTCCGTTCCATTCCAGTAAATCATGGGCCATGAAAGCAGCGGGAGAATCCTTCAACATTTTTGGCGAACAATTCTTTTTGCCAAGCCTGAGCGTTAATGAATGAAATGGCATTGGTCTATTATTCTTCCGGCAGATAAGCTCTCCATCAAGTACAGTGCCATTGGGCAAGTCAACCCGCAGGCTGTCAAATTCAGGGAATTTATTTGTTATCAGTTCTTCCTGTTTTGACCAGATGAAAAGCTCCCCCTCACGCTTTATAATTTGCGCCCGTACCCCATCCCATTTCCATTCAGCTATCCAATCCGTGTGTTCAACGGGCAAATTAACCAAAGGCGATGCTGGGAAAAAATAGTAAGGTTTAGTTATATCGGTTTTTGATTCATCATTACTGATAAATTCAAGATAAGTAGTTTCCTGTGGATGCCATTTATTAATTAATTTTTTTGCAAGTACATTCTTACTTAAACCTGTATGAATTGATAAGGCAACTGCCAGCAGTTTTTCATTTACAGTTATCCTGATAGTTCCCGCTGCAATCTTATTGAAAATATAAATATCTTTTGGCGGCAATATACTCCATGCCTGATGGACTTTTTCAATTTGTTCATTTGGCATAAGGCTGCGGATTGTTTCAATATATTGTATCCAGTATGAAAGAGAATAATTGGATATTGATTCAGGCTGCTGAATCAGCAGTGATATAGTTTCAGGTAAATCTCCTACCCTTTGAAGGCATTCATCAAACAGCCAAACAGGAAGCGCGGTATGCTCTAATGCACACTTTCGTATTATTTCTGCCGAAACACATTTTTTAATCTTCCCGCCTGTGAGCAGGTATATCATCCAAAGCTTATCTTCATTCCGGGCAATGGAAAGGTAATTGATGATAATCTCCGTCTTATCTTCATTCTTAACCGCTCCAAGTAACCCTAATATTAGCTTTGTGAAATTTTTCAATAACCCCACCCCTGCCTGCGCCGAGGCTTCGGCAGGCAGGCCAACCCCTCCCCAAAGGAAAGGGGTTTATAATACACTCGCATCATGACCGTTTTCTTTTAGCCACCTTACAAACTGATTCGTAAACCCATGCGTAACATAAATCTTTTCCGCTCCTGTAGCTTTGATAGCAGAATTTAGTCCTTCCCAATCCGCATGGTCTGAAATAGCAAAACCTGTATCGATGTTTCCCATCCGCTTCGGAATAAATGAATTCATCCATCCCGAAGCAAATCCAATTGAATAATTTTTAATTTTTTGCAAGACCTGACTGCGTGATATTGCAGGCGATGCAATTATCAGCGAACCTTCTAATTTTGCTGCGGGAGTATTTTCATCAACAAGTTCGGTTTCAGGTAACTTTAATCCATGCTCAACAAATAAAATATTAAGCTCATGAACATTTGCATAGGAAAATATTTGGCCAATCGAACTATCAACATTATGTAATAATCTTTGTGACTTTCCAAGCGGGTAAGCGGTAAGAACGCTAACCTTTCCTTTTTCCCTGTTCTTCCGCCACCAGTTATTTATATCACTGAAAATTATCTTCTGCGGCTGCCATTTATAAATTGGAAGCGCAAAGGTCGATTCCGTAACAAACACATTGCACTTAACCGGCTCATATGGAGTTGTGAATCCGTCATCCTCTAATTTATAATCACCGCTTACGACTGCAACCTCGCCTTTGTATTCAAGCCTTACCTGCGCAGAGCCGGGCACATGCCCAGCAGGATGTAGAGAAATTTTCACCCCGTTTACAGTGAACTCTTCGCCATACTCAACCTGTTTAACGTTTATTTTTTTGCCGAAATTTTTCTTAAGTATTGCAATGGTTAGTTTGTGGGCAATAAACAATTCCTGTCCTCGAGCTGAATGGTCAGAGTGTCCGTGAGTAATTATCGCTTTACCCGCTTTCGACTTTGGGTCAATATACAGTCCTGCCTGCGGTGAGTACAGGCCTTTGGGAGTTAATTCAAGTAAATTATTTTTAGCGATCAAGATAAATACAAAAATATAATTATGAAGAAGAATAAAAATACAGAACTGTATTATCCCAACATTTGTTAAATTTATTAAAAACGGGAAGTTAAATATACCTGTAAAATTATATTAAAAGGGAATTTGGAGCTAAATTCTGATATTAATGAGGTCCATCAGCCGTCCTGCCTGCACCAGGCAGATGAAAATGGTTCTTGGCTTCGTTTTTTTACATTGTATTTAGACCTGTTTCTTGCTATTTTTTAACTAATTAACAACAATTTATTGTTAGGAGGATAGAAATCATGTCAGAAGAAAGAGGCATGGCAAAAGGCTTATTTCTCGGATTTCTTGCCGGCGGCATCGTCGGTGGATTTGTTGCGCTTTTATATGCGCCCAAAACCGGAAAAGAATTTCGTGAGGATATTAAAAGAAAGAAAGATGAAATAATTGATGACGCTGAAGAATATCTTGATGTAGCACGACACAAAGCGCAGGATATTATCAATGAAGGAAAGAAAAGATCCGAAGAACTGATAAGAGAAGCAAAGAGCAAAGCAGGATCTTTACTTGAAGATGCCAACAAAATCTTAACAACAGCAAAAGAAAAAACGGTCACAGGCTACGAACATGCAAAAGAAAAAGCCATCGACGAATCGGGCAAAATAAAAGATGCTTTAAAGGCCGGCGTTGAAGCTTACAAAGACGAAAGAACTAAGAACTAATAAGCTATGCAGGAACTGGATCTTTTAGTAAAAATTGCAGAGATAATTTTATTTGTTGTTCTTGCCATACTGGGCATATACCTGATAGTTTCAGTTAAAAAGATTACCAGAACAACCGATAACATGGATGCAGCGGTTCAGAAAATGGGCTGCAACATCGAGGAGATAAAAGCAAAAATTGAGCCTCTGCTAGATAAAACCAATATCATAGCAGGCGACATTTCGGATATTACCTCCAGTGTTAAAGGACAGGTTGCCAAGGTTGATGGTATTGTTGATTCGTTTAAGGATACGGCGGATTCAATAATCAAGTTCGAACAAAAAGCACAGAAAGAGTTAGAAGGACAGGTATTTGATACAATTAATCTTATCTCTGCAATTACTAAGGGAGTAAAGACATTCTTTACGTATTTATCCGCGTCAAAGAACGGGGCTCCCCGTAAAATAAAATCCTATTCTTCAACAGAAGAAGATTATTTCCAGGATAATAACTAGCAGTCACAAAAGCGTTTAAAAGTTAAAATGTTTCTTGTGGTTGGTCAGTAAATCTATGAACCAAGCAATGTATTATTTACAATTCACGAACTTTAGAAGGGGCATAAAACGTGGGAAATTTAACACCTGAAAAAATTAGAAATGTTGTAATTGCGGGCCATGCCGGCTCGGGTAAAACCATCCTTTCCGAATCCATTCTTTATACTTCCGGCACTATAAACCGTTTCGGAAGAATCGAGGAAGGTTCAACCACATCAGACTACAGTAAAGACGAAATTTCAAGACAGATATCTATTAATTCTTCACTGTTAAATATTCATTGGGAAGATTATAAGCTTAATATAATAGATACACCCGGGTACACCGATTTTACAGGAGCTGTTAAATCGGGAATGCGCATTATGGATACAGCAATTATGCTGGTAAATGCAGCAGAAGGCGTTGAAGTTGGAACAGAGATAGCCGCCGGGTATGCAAAAGAGTATAATATCGAAGTTGTGTTTGTTGTCAATAAAATTGACAGCGAAAAATCAAATTTTGATGCTGCAATGCAGCAGATCAAAGAGGCATACGGCAGCCATGCTGCAGAGCTTCAGTTCCCTGTTGATGAGGGTCCCGGCTTCCACCGCATTATTGACGTGTTGAAAATGAAAATGCTCGTCTTTAAAACTGACGGCAAAGGCGATTATACTGAGGAAGATATTCCCGCCGATCTTAAGGAAAAAGCTGCAAAGCTTCACCAGGAGCTTATCGAAGTAGTTGCCGAAGAAGATGAAGAGCTTATGGCCAGGTTCTTTGATGAAGGCGGAACGCTGACAGAAGAAGAGCTGGTAGAAGGCTTATCAAGGGAAATTAAAGCAAAGAAAATTTTACCGGTGTTGTGCGCATCAGGATCAGGAAGTATTGGCACAAAGTCACTTATTGATTTTATCTGCAAATACTGTCCAAGTCCGCTGGATGCTGAACCTTTCATGGGAAAAAAAACAGGGACAGATGATTATGTTGAAGTTTCCATAAACCCGGCAGGCGAACCTGTTATCTTTGTGTTCAAAACACTATCAGAACCGCATGTTGGTGAAATGTCATTCTTCCGCGTGCTTTCGGGTAAAGTTAATGCAGGCCTCGATTTGACCAACCAGAACAGGAATAAGGTTGAAAGGCTGACCCAGATCTTCACAATGAACGGAAAGAACAGGAAAGAAATGACAGAAGCAGTCACCGGCGATATTGGCGCTGTTGTAAAGCTGAAGGATACCCATGTTAACAATACTTTGACCGGCAAAGGCATTAATGCAATGATCGACCCGATTATATTCCCTGACCCGCTTGTTGAAAATGCGCTGACATCGAAACAAAAGGGCGATGAAGATAAGATAGCATCAGGACTTGCTCACCTGCACGAAGAAGACCCGACATTTCTGTTCCACTTTGACCCGGAACTTGGACAGACAATCACCGCCGGACAGGGCGAGCTTCATTTGATGGTTATCATAAACAGGCTGAAAGAAAAATACGGCGTTGAAGTTAACGTTGTTCAGCCCAGGATACCGTTCAGGGAAACAATAAAAGGCAAAGTTGAAAGCGTAGAATATAAACATAAAAAACAATCAGGCGGACATGGCCAGTATGGGCATGTATTCTTAAAGCTGGAGCCGATGAAAAGAGGTGAAGGTTTTGAATTTGTTGATGATATAGTCGGCGGTGTAATCCCCGGCAAGTTCATCCCCGCAGTTGAAAAAGGCGTTAAGGAAGCAATGATTAAAGGGCCGCTTGCCCACTACCCCGTTGTTGACGTAATGGTTACTGTGCATTACGGTTCATACCATGATGTAGATTCATCGGAAATGGCATTTAAGATAGCTGGCGCACAGGCTTTCAAGAAAGGCTTTCTTGAAGCAAAGCCGGTTCTGCTTGAGCCGATATATTTGATCGAAGTAACTGTCCCCGAAGCATTCATGGGTGACGTAATGGGTGATATTTCCTCGCGCAGGGGAAAAATTTCAGGTATGGATACAAACGGCAGGCTGCAGGTAATTAAAGCTAATGTGCCGCTTTCGGAAATGCATGATTATGCAACTAAGCTTCGTTCATTTACACAGGGACGCGGAATTTTCAAAAGGAAATTCTCACATTACGAAGAAGTGCCGAAGGAAATTGAAACAAAGATCGTAGCCGAAGCACAGAAAGAAAAAGAAGAAGCAAACGCGTAATTAAATTAATAATGAGTAATTATTAATTAGTAATAAAAAGCAAAATCGTTATAGATTTTCAGTTTCTAAATAATATGTATTTATTTTAAAAAAATATTGATAACCCCGTTTATGACGGGGTTATTTTTTTCCTCCTCTTCGGGGAGGCTAGGAGGGGTTGTTGGATAAACTATGGTCGCCGTGGCGCTCAAAATATATTGAGTCATTCAAACCCGGCGCTCAAAAGGATGAGAGGTGTCTGTTCTGCAGGGTGCTTGAAGAAAATAATGATGAAAAGAACTATATAATTTACCGCAGTGAACGAAGCTTTATAATGATGAACCTGTTCCCCTACAACAGCGGTCATTTAATGGTGATTCCAAACCAGCATGCTTCGACATTTAACGAGCTTGAAGAAGAAACCTGCGTGGAATGCATGAGGA
>Ga0315273_10004254_pt1 | contig 17490 bp, 12 predicted proteins | sample YL17G02_0_MG_FD_205753 | JGI IMG/M metagenome (GOLD analysis project Ga0315273, IMG submission 205753) | Sediment microbial communities from Yellowstone Lake, YNP, Wyoming, USA - YL17G02_0 | ecosystem: Environmental > Aquatic > Freshwater > Lake > Sediment | place: USA: Wyoming | collected...
AGCGACTTCAGTCGCGACCTGCTCACATCGGCAGGGTGTGATTCCGGCCCGCGATTGCATTGGGGAGATTTATTTTGCCATTCCTTGCGCGGGAATGACAACGTCTGACTGTTGGTTTCCCCGCGACATCACTGCAGGTAGTAATCTCCGATGAAAAAGAAACTCGTTGCCGTCGCCATGTCCGGAGGAATTGACAGTTCCGTTGCCGCTGTCAAGTTGAAGTTGGAAGGGTTTGATGTCATCGGACTGACAATGAAGCTCTGGGATGTCAGTGAGGTTGGCGGTGAAGACAAACATGTCAGCCGACATTGCTGCTCGCTGGAGATGTTTGACGATGCGCGCAGCGTCTGCTTAAAGTACGATATTCCCCATTACGTGCTGAACATGCACCAGGATTTCAACCAGATCGTGATCGAAGATTTTATCTCGGAGTATGTCAAAGGCCGGACGCCGAATCCCTGCGTAGTCTGCAACTACAAGATCAAATGGGAGTTGCTCGAACACAAGACCAAGCAACTCGGCTGCGACTATCTGGCGACCGGACATTACGCGCGCATTCGCCGTGATGAAGCAAACGGTCGCTATCAAATACTCAAGGGGGTCGACGCCACCCGCGACCAGTCATACTTCCTCTGGGGTCTCAAACAGGAGTCGCTGGCGCGAACCCTGTTTCCCCTTGGTGAACTGCACAAGACCGAAGTCCGACAACTCGGGCGTGAGTATGGCCTGATAAATGCCGAGCGGGAAGAGTCCCGCGAAATTTGTTTCGTACCGGACGATAATTATGCTCGTCTGGTGCAGGCGCGTTTTCCCCAATTGGCGCAACCGGGGGTTATCCGCGACACCGGCGGCAATGCGGTCGGAACGCACGAAGGCTACTTTCATTACACGATCGGGCAGCGCAAGAAGATTCAGATTGCCACCACCGAGAAGCGCTATGTCGCCCGCATCATCCCTGAGAAAAACGAAATCGTCGTCGGCTCCGATGATGACCTGCTGACCGACAACTTCCAAGTCACCAATGTCAACTGGGTAGCAATCGACCCGACAACAAACCCACCGTCCGGCAGTTGCCGGATGGGGCACCCGCACCCGGCGCTGATCAAAATACGCTACCTCCACAAACCCGTGGCGGGTGAATTGCAGGTCATGCCTGGCGGAGATGTCAAAGTGCACTTATCACAGAAGGAGCGCGCAGTGACGCCGGGGCAAAGCTGCGTGTTTTATGATGATGATGTCGTGCTCGGTGGCGGGAAAATAGTTTGAGAGAAATCTCTCTGATTGCGGAGTCGAGCAGGAATGTCAAAACCGAAGCGGTTTTGACCTACCGAACTGCGAACGCAAACCTTCCAGCTTCGCTTCGAATCCTCTAATCCCACAAATACCCGCTTGCCTTCGACTACATGTTTCTGCATCTTCTTCACGAGGCTACCTCCTCTGGCGGCGCACTCTCGCCGCTCAGTTCAAATTCGGTTACTAATCACAAGGTAGCCTCTGCTCTTATCTTTTCAAATTCCCACCCTTATAGCATAGTAACTACAGCTATTTCACCTGGGCTGCTAACGTGGCTCGTAGGAGCAACTTCAGTCGCGACCTGCTCTCGGCCTGACACAATTGGGCAAAGGAGCGTCACAACCACAGAGGTTGTCCCACAAGCATGATCTTGGCGGATTCACAAAGGATTTCTTGTAGGGGCGACCCTCGCAGTCGCCCGCTGACTCTTCATTCCACCCAATGTTCATGCGGGTCGCCGCAAGGGCAACCACTACACATTGTATACCATGCAGGATTTGTATGCCCAAAAACGTGACCTATGGGACAGCCTCCACATCTTCGTCCCACGCTAATTATTAGATCAATCTACTCCGATATTGAAGATAGCAGCAGTAAACAAGAACCTGCGGATAAGTCCCAGAGGAGCGTAAGCGTATGTCCGGCAAAACGATTCTTTTCTCGGCTCTGGTTGTATTCATGATCATCGGGTTGTTCAAAGTTTTCCGCTCTGACACAACCGACCCCAATGCTGTGATCAAGCGCTATCTGTCGCATTGGGAGTCAAATAACACCACCGGCATGTATCCCCTGATTTCCCAGCGCGCTAAGGCACAACTGGCTCGTCAAAAGGTCAACAGTGTCAGCGACTACTACTCGTACTTTGTCGAGCATCGCGGCGATCTAACCGGCTTTGAGATCACATCCCAGAGGATCGCCAGCGACAACGGCAGATTCTGGGTGAGCCTCAAGTTGTTAGATTTTGCCGGAAGAGAGTATGAGCAGGCCGTCACTTTCATGCTCGTGAAGCAACCTGATGGCTGGCGCGTCGACGGCTGGCAGGCAGGCGCGGAATACGCCCTGCCATAGTCGAGACGGGCTGGTCGAACTGAAGCAAAAGCCTCCTTTTCGGAGGAGGCTTCTGTCCAACTGAGTGATTGGAGTCCTCTACTTCTTTCCCTTTGCGCTCCACTCCTGAGAAAGGCGTTCAGCCTCCTTGAGCTGATCTGCAGACAGCTCTTTGCCGAGCTTATTCCTCTCATCAGTCATGCCCTTCTGCTGCTCAGGATTCTCGGCACCGCCTGCTGCCGCAGCCATTAGGGCGTATGCCTGAACGAGATCCTTCTTTACGCCCTTTCCCATTTGGTAGCACTTGCCCAAATTCCATTGCGCTTCGGAGCTGCCGAACTCAGCGCCCTTGCGGAACCACTTCGCCCCTTCAGCGGCATTCTGCTCAACCCCTTGGCCGGCAATATACAGTTGCGCCAGGTGATAGATCGCTTCTGGATGGTTCTGGTCGGCTGCCTTGCGATACCATTTTGCAGCCGCTGTAAGATCGGCCTCTACTCCACCCGGGATATTCTTGCCCGCCTGATAGAGCATGCCCATACTCGTCTGACAGTCTGCATTTCCTTTGTCCGCGCCAATGCGAAAGTATTTCATTGCCTCTGCCAAATCCATGTTGACCCCCACGCCGTTCGAATAGACGAAACCGATGTCATACCATGCCTGGTTCTTGCCGGAATCCGCGGCCTTGTGAAGCCACTGCAATCCTTCGGCTGCGTTAGTTTCGACCCCCTGTCCCTGAATCAGCCTTTCACCTAGTTCGAGCATTGCGTCGGCATTACCCTGCTCAGCATAAGCCTTCAGTTGATCAATCGGGGTCGAACCATCGATTGTCGGCCCGGCCAGTGCGGTTACCGCGAAAGCTGTTGCTGCAAGGAGAGCAACAATCAGCGTGCATACGCCTTGTGCGGCGATGACTAAGCGTTTCATGAGACTACCTCCTGTTAATACCGTATCTTTACGTGCCCTCCACTCAACGGCACGGTTTGAAAACTCCTGACTAATTCTTTGCGATCAATCCCCCTTCCCGATCATGACACTTTGGCCAAAACCTTGGCGCCAATCCAAGTGCAAGCAGTTCTTCATTCGTTTGCGCTCGCTGGCGTCCGCAGCGGCTGTTTTCATCTCACGTCGGTTCCTTAGGTTCAATCCCGGGTTCACTTTTGTCGCGCGTGAAGAGGAAGGCTGCGGCAGTAACTAATGGCACGGCAACAATGAGAGCGGTCGCGACCTGGTAAATAGTCAGCCCTTTGCTGAAGATAATGAGTACAAGTACTGCTGTTATTACGAGTATTATCCCCCCGATTTCTCTCGGGAACTTCTTTGACAGCAGCCCTAATCCCACAATTGTTAGTCCCGGGGACGCGTTAATGAGAGTCCCAAGCGAGGGTCCACCTTCCATTGAATCCATCGATGTGAACAGCGTTATCAAGAGGCCGGCTGCTATGATGATCTTGGTTGCGGCCTCGCGGTAGTTCTTAACCAAAATTACACTAAATAACGCCTTGGTCGCTAATCCGGCAATTATTGCAACATTGAACATCTCCCAGGAGGGATTTCCATCAGCGTTGAGTTTGATCGCCAGGACAATGCATGTGATGATCATTGTCGCAAATGCGATGTTGCCAGAGCGGTACTGGATACTCATTTGCCGTTCGTCCACATATCGTCTGGCAACGCCGAGCGAGGCTAGGGTCGGCCGGAGCAGATACGACCCGATCATCAGAACCAGCCAGAGTTGATTCTGTGTGACGGCCATGAGTAAGAGGGCCAGGGCGAAAATGCCGGTGGCCCACCAGAAGATGGGATCTCTTTTAAGCATAGTCTTTATCCTCAAGGGCAAAGAGTTCTTCAACAGTTGTCTCGAGCTTCTTTGCCAGAAGCAAAGCCAGCTTCACCGATGGATTGTAGTCACCCCGTTCGATCGACACGATCGTCTGCCGGGAGACGTTGACCATATCCGCCAACTGCTGTTGGCTCAACTCACCGCGTTCAAACCTGTACTTTCGCAAGTGGGTTTTCATCTTTAATTCTCAAGCAACCTTTCTCATTCCATTCTTCGGCTAATGTACAGTATGCTTTACATCATGTCAAGCATATTATTCATTATGTTAATGATATTTTACGTCAATTGATGTCATGGAAACGAGGAACGCTCGTAATTGGCTAAATAACAATAAGTTACGACTGGCAACGTTTCTGAGAATCGTAGCCAATGATCTTGTGCGTCAATTTGGCCGCTACAAAATCAGACGCATGGTTGCCATCGATCGGGGACAACTCGACAACGTCGAAACTGACCAGATGGCATTTTGTGATGACTTTTCTCAGCAGTTCGAGAACGGGATACCACGTTAGCCCCCCCGGCTCCGGCGTACCCGTGGCCGGAAGAAGTGACGGATCAAAGGCGTCCAGATCAAACGTAAGATAGACATCGCCGGAGAGCTGCTCGACCAATTCGTCTACCCAGCGCGGATTTCGGTAAACGTTGCCGGCGGAACAAATGGAAACCTGCTCTGCTTTGATGTAGTCGTTTTCTTCGGATGAGTAGTTACGGATGCCAACCCCGAAGGTCTTCCTTGTGAGTTCCCTAATGCGGCGCATCACCGCTGCATGGCTGAATTGTTCGCCAAGATAACCGTCTCGCAGATCGGCGTGGGCATCAAGCTGCAGCACAGTCAAGTCGGGATACTTTTCCAAGCAGGCGCGCACGGCGCCAAAACTAATCGAGTGCTCGCCGCCGAGCATACCCACAACCTTGCCCTGCTGCACCAACTCACGACAACTCTTGTAGACGATCTCGTTTTGTGCCTTCGCGCCGGCAGAGGTGATCTCTACTGAAGGCGCTGTGTGGATGCCGGCAAGATACGGTTCGCGGCGGAGTTCATCGTCGAAGAGTTCCACTTCCTGCGACGCCGCAATAATCGCCGCCGGAGCATATTGAGTCCCCTTGCCATAGGTGGCCGTTTCTTCGTAAGGAACCGGCAAAATCACATAAGGCGAAGTCGCAAGCTGCGATTTCTCGGCCGGTATCCCTAGAAAATTGCGTGGCGGCATGGATTAGGTCTCCGGGTTTCAGTGCTGTCCCACTATATACCAACAGCGATCGACATGCAAACAAATACTGCTCACCGAACTCAAGGGCAACTTGCACATGGAGCTATTCAACCTGCAAGGGTGTAGTCTCTGAATAAAGCACGCCGGCCTATCGACAAAGACGATTCGCCAACAAGTGCAGGAACAACCCCACATCTGTGACGATTCCGACGGTCTGAGATGAGCCACGGTCGGAAAGCTTCGTAACTACCGACGGGTTGATATCGACGCAGATCGTTTTGACCCACGCGGGGAGCATGTTGCCCGTTGCGATGGAATGCAACATTGTCGAGAGCATCAAGACCATTTCCGCGCCTTTGATCTGCCGGGCGTAGGCTTCCTGAGCAGTATTCATATCGGTGATGGTTTCCGGCAGGGGACCATCATCGCGCAGTGAACCGGCCAGCACGAACGGGACATTGTGCCTGACGCACTCGTACATGATGCCCGATTTGAGAATCTTCTTGCGAACGGCGTTCTTGATGCCACCTGCCTTATTGACGGCATTGATTGCGCGCATATGGTTGCGGTGCCCCTGATCGACCGGAGTACCCGCAGAGGTGTCTATTCCCAAGGACGTGCCGAAGAGAGCATTCTCGATATCGTGGACGGCCAGAGCATTGCCGGTCAGCAACCCGTCGATGAATCCACCCCGGATCATGCGGCAGAGCGAATCGGCTGCGCCAGTGTGTATGACAACCGGTCCGGCGACGACCAAAAGCCCGCCTTTGCGGTTTCTGATTTGCTCGGCAACTTTCTCGACGGCGATTGAAACTTTTTTCTCAGACGAGACTTCGTTGGACATGAAGGCAAACTCATCGCGTTCCCGGTCTTTGAACTCCGGATGCACTCTGACCCCCTCCAGCCCGCAGACAATGCGATCTCCCCTGCAAACCTCACGGAGTTTCTTGACAACTGCTTTGCCGCCGCCAACAACGATAACACCATCCATCCGCTGATTACCGACCCCGATCCATTTGCCGTTTAGTCGAATTTCGGTACGGTAATTGGTCGTGGAATAGAAATCATCGGGCACCGTTCGGTCCTTGGTCGACGACTTGGTCTGTACCGCGCGTTCGCTCACCACGAAACATCCGCGCTCTGAAAGAACATTCAGGATCAGAGCGAGCCGTTCTGGCGAAGGCGCCGAAACCTTGACCAGCGCCAAGGATACTTCAGTGTTAGTGCGACCAATGACGAAATCCTTGATTTCAAATCTGCCGCCGGAACCGATGATCAGATCGAAAACATCCCTGAGCAGGTCTGAGTCGACGATGTGCCCCTCGATTTGGATTAGAGCTTCTGCGTTGCTGTTTGGCATTGTCTTGATAACTTCCTCTCAAGGTATTTATCGACCCGCCGTCCGCAGAAATTAGCTTGACAAACTGTGATTGAGAGTCTATCTTTAGCTGTGGAGAGGAGGCTCGTCAGGCAGAGTGTCGTCCTACTCACCGTCATACCCTCACTTTCAGAGTCAAGCGCTTCCGTCTCCAAGACTAACGAGAGGGGACTGTTTGGTTTCGCATAGTTGATAGAACAGTGTTCACATAACCCATTTTCTACAAGGAGTCCAGAGATGAGGTACAAAAGACTGATCGCAGCTTTGCTGGCTGCGGTATTTCTGTTGGGCGCCGTGGTCCCGGCAATCGCGGAGGACGGGAAAAAACGGAAATTCCTCGATACAGCCGTGAAAGACCATCCATGGCAGGATGAAAGTGCGGATGGCAAGGGCAAAACGTCGAAGAGACCACTCGCGTTTGTGATTGGCCCATTGGTCTTCAGAATCAGCATCGCAATTCCATTCACACAAGAACCCTCGCAGGCTCCGCTAATGCCTGCGAACAATACGACAACGCAGCAAAACGTGGAAAAGGGAAAGTAAGATGAGTCTGACAATCGCGCATAAGTCGGTTGCGATACTCATCGAACTGCGTCAGATCGTCGACAGTGGCCGTAATCAGGATGCTTCCAGCCGGATGGCTGAGGCAGAGGCAGCCGGCCTTGTTTTCGACAACCCGATTGACGACGCTCGATTCCTTTCTCTCAAAAGCACGATCCAATACCGTCACGCCGATTATGGACTTGCACTGGCGACGGCACAGGAGGGATTGGCTCTGGTAATTGCAACCGGAGAGAACGACCTCATTGCCGAACTTCAGTCCACGGCCGCTCAGAGTCTAACGGAACTGGGCAGAGTATGCGAGGCGGAGAGAGTTTATCGCGACCTTGTTTCTACCTACCGTCGTCTCAACAACACGGTGGGCGTTATCAAAAGTCTTAATCGTCTGGCACGCGTTCATTCTATCAGGGGTCAGTATGACAAGGCGGTCGAACGCCTTCTGGAGGCCGGCGACTATGCCGACAGACTTGAAGATCGCAAATGGCAGGCGATGATCAAAGGCAACCTTGGTACTATTCTGAATCTCACCGGTGAATTCCACACGGCCGTGGAATTCCTCACCGAATCAGCGGCCTTGAACCGCCTGCTCGACAATCGGCTGAATCTCTGCCGGGCGCATTTGTCGCTCGCATTTGCCCAGATGCATTTGCGGCACTTCGACACCGCCGAACAGAATTTGGCCACGGCCGAGTCGATGATCGATGGCTTTGAGGCAGAGTGGATATCGCTAAATCAGTATCGCGCCTCACTGGCGCTGCTGAGATCGAACCCTGCTGAGGCGCTCGGCTACGCAGAAAAAGCGCTGCAGCGCGCTCAAGAGGCCGCGCCCGAGAACGCCTCGATCTGTCAGCTCGGAAGGATCATCGCTGAAGCAGAGTATCGGCTTGGTAATCTGAAGGCGGCTCAAGAATCCGCCGCAAAGGCGCTGGAAGTAGCGCGCGCAATAGACCAAAAGGTCGAAGTTGGCGCCTGCCGGCGCGTACTCGCCATGGTGGCACATGATCTCGGCGCTTCGCGGGAAGCCGAGAGCTGCTTTGCCGATGCAGTTCTTCAATTCTCGCAGTCGGGTGCCCGCTTTGACCTGGCCATTACCTATCTTGCCTGGTCTCGCGCCGCGACCGACCACGCCACATGTTCGGCGTACCGCTTAGAGGCCACGAGGATTTTCTCCTCGCTGAAACTTGACCGTCTCTACCTACGGCAACCTTCGAGCAAAAGCACGAGTTCCGCCGATGACATCGCGCTGATCGGCAGTGACCCGGCCTTTGTCGACCTGGTGAAACAGGCGGGAATTTGCGCCGACAGTGATATTCCGGTGTTGCTACTCGGCGAGACCGGAAGTGGTAAGGATCAGTTCGCCCGTTATGTTCATCATCATTCCAGCCATAGTAAGGGTCCCCTTATTCAGGTGAACTGCGCCGCGATTCCGATTGAACTTGCGGAATCAGAGTTGTTCGGCTTCGAAAAAGGTGCATTCACGAGCGCCTCTGAAACGAAGACGGGTCTGATCGAAGCGGCCGATGGTGGCACTTTGTTTCTCAACGAGATTGGTGAGTTCCCGTTGAAGTTGCAGGCCAAGTTATTGGCGGCTCTCGAAGAGAAATGTTTCTTCAGGCTGGGCAGCACGACAGCACGCCGCGTCAATTTCCGGTTGATCGCCGCAACTAATGTCGATCTGATGCAGGCAGTCCGCGAAGGAGAATTCCGGGCTGATCTCTACTACCGACTGGCAGTAATGACGCTGCAGGTACCGCGACTCGCGGCGCGTTCCGACGATGCTTTCAGGCTCTTCCGGTATTTTATGGAGACGGAACAGATCGACACTGAGGGCATCACTCCCCCCCTGTTGGCTGCGTTACAAGAACGCTGTCGTCGGTACGACTGGCCGGGTAACGTTCGCGAGCTCAAAAACTATGTTGAGCTCTTCTGCCTGACAGAGCATCGTGATGCCGAGGCGATTTGCCATCGGCTTGTGGCAAGGCTTGAGCCAAAGGCCACTGAGACGGCTGAGACCGTCGAACCGCTCAGCCTGCCTCAGGAATTGGAGCGATTCGAGAAATCCAAGATCCATACAGCACTGGGGAGTTGCGGAGGTGTAATCAGACGTGCGGCCGGCTTCCTTGGGTTGCCGGAAGCGACACTGCGGTCGAAAATGAAGAAATATCGAATGAGTGCCGCGTAGGTTTACACGCGGCACGCGTGAAAACTCGCGGAAGCGATAAGCGCCTGACAAACAGGCGCTTACGCGACCTGACTACGATAGATCGACGTCTGGAGCCAGTGAGATTTCACGCACAAAGCGATAGGTGCGTTTTTTTCTGGACTCTTAAAGCCAAAGGGGGCTTGCACCTTTCTTGCCCAACCAATTGGGTTCCAATCGATTAGACGATCAGTAATATCCAGTGTTCAAAAGGTGGGGTTGCTGGCAAGGATGTTGCTTTTGCCATAGACTGTCGCAAAAAGTAGCGGCAGCTCCAACACGTTTGGGATGGTTCTTTTTCTCGGGAGCACGGGTTGAGGGGATGGCGAATCCGCCTGGTTATGCTCGGCCAGGCGGATTCTCATTTGAAAAATGTAGAGCAACTCGGTTCCTTCTTTTCTTGCCTAAATCGGGTTCACTTCACGAAACCCGGCCATCGTTTGATGACCGGGCTTTGACATTGCTCAAGACAATTGCCGAAAGTTACATCTTCAGATTGATACGGGCGTCCAAAGCGGCGTTGATACGCGCCAAAGAGTCTTCGAGATGCCCTTTCGTGATCGTGTCCAGCGTGCTTCCTGAGAGTGCGTTTCCGATCGCACCCTTAAGCGCGCGGAGATCGACGCGCGCCAGCGTCACAGCATCCTCCGGAACAGGTATGGTAGTGTTAGTCACCAAGTCGACCAGAATTCCCAGATGAACTCTTTGGAGATTGCGGCGCATGCCATCGATGTTCCGACCGGCAGTTACTTCCGACCAGATCGCGCGCCTGACATCTTGGAAGACATCTGACATCATATAGACATCCTCTCCCTTGTCATAGTGCATCCCAATGTCGTTAAGGCGACCGAGTGTGATCGGGTTGTAAATATGATTGAACGGTGTCCTTTGTATCGAAAGCACTTGATCATGCAATGGGTAATCAATTCGCTGTACTGACCAAGCTGATCCGGTAAAGTCGGACATCTTCTCAGTTTGCAGCTTGTTCAGGAGCTGGGGCGAGAACTTGAAAGCGTCAGGCGACCAGATGTTGTTGACAATGAATTTCATCGCCTCGCGCTGCTTTGCGGCGGGAACCGGAAGGAAAGGTAGCCGGCCATTCGGGTCGCCAATGTGATCACGGAAGTTCTGTATACCGCCAATGAAACGAGCGATGTTGTTGCCTGCCAACCCGAAACTCCCCCAACCATACGCAAACAAGGTGCGCAGTTTGCTATAATTCTGCCCCGGCTTTTCATTCTCCTTCTCAATTTTCGACCATAGCTCTTTGGAGAGATCAATCCGACGCTGCCAGAACAAAATCGGGTCGGCGCTCAGGTCGCCCTGTGTGACATACGGGTCGATCGCACGGGAACTATTTTGGAAGCAATCCTCATCTGTGCCGTACGCCAATAATGGATCGGCTGCGCGGGAAGCAATCTTGTCTAATTCCGTCTTCTCACCCTGCGGGTCTTTGGCATCAATCGGCTTGTAGCCGTATTCGATCACCCAGCTATCCCACGGTCCTATCTCAGTATTGTAGAAATTCGGCTGCGGTTGGCCGTCCGCGGCGATGTTTGGCGGTGTGTATTCCATCACCGTATTGACTACACCATTTTGAGCGACAAAGGCAGGGTCGCTCAGTTGCGACTGCGTGTAGACCGTCGAAGCCTTGAAATTGTGGCGCAGTCCCAGAGTATGCCCGACTTCATGCGCTGCCATGTCATGCAGATATTGCTTGACATATTTCTTGGTCAATTCCGATTTGTCCTCAAACGAATTACGCGCTTGCAGGATTGCCAAACCGGCAGCTGCCGCTTTGGAACTCTCGTTCTCATAATTACAGACGGTTTCCCAGTTACGATTACCTGTCGGAAGGTCTTCGATTTTCACCTCAAAGGGACTGCGATTAGTCCCATTCGCTTTGCTGATCGGCTCAAGGAAATTGTCCGCATACGCAAAGCGGTTGCGAATAGTATTGGCGATGATCGTGATGTCGGCATCGTAGATCTGACCTGTATAGGGATTCTTACGTGACGGGCCGGTCGCTCCATAGGTTTGCGTTGGCCACACAATCCAACGGATGACGTTAAATCTCACGTCTGCCGGATCCCAGTCGGCGGTGTCGGGCATCTGCTTGACGACGATGGCATTCTTAAAGCCTGCGGCCTCAAAGGCCTTATTCCACGACAACACTCCATCGCGAATGTCATCTCGATATTCTTCAGGAGTAGTGTTTTCCAGCCAATAGACGACAGGTTCTTTGGGTTCGCTGAGGACCGCCGTAGAGTCTTTCTTCTCCAGATTCCAACGGTTGACGTACCGAACGTAAGGTGTCTCGGTGTCCAGATTTGTATAGTCCTGATATATCGTCTGGAACATACCGATGCGATCATCGGCAAGACGCGGACGATAATCGCCCTCCGGCAACGTCGAAAGCGAATAGTGATAGGTCATGAATAAGCTATAGGGTGACGCCAGCGTCATTCCGAAATTGGGTTTGTCGCTCTTATAGTGCAGCACGACGTCAATTTCGCTATTTTGCGGAAAGGATTTGATCGTGCCGAAGTTGGAATTTTCACGGTCGAACCGAAAACCCGTCTTGCCCTCGCTACCAACGAAGTAGTTCATGTTGTCAACGTCGGAGACCAGAATGCTCGCAGGATCGATCAAAATCGCACCACCGGTGTCGGGCATGGAAGCGACGATAGTGCTTCCAAAAATCGCCTGTGAGATTGAACGTTCAAGCGACTTGGCTAATTCGGCGCTAGAATCGGCGCGAAGATTGACGTTTGTTTGAATAAACTGAACCCGTTTGCCGACCTGCTTTAGCGTGAATAAAAAGTAATCTCCTTGCAGACCACCCTCCGCAAAGGTACCGTCACCTGCCGTGCGCGTCACGTTGCAGAGATACTCCTTGCCGAATTGACTCGGCTTGATCGCCATGTAGACCTGCAGATCCTTCTTGTTTATATAAAAGTCGAACAGGCCGGAGACCTTGTCTAAACCTTTGATCACTTCACCAAACGGCTTCTCGGTGTCTTTTTTGCCCGGTGCGGCCGCCGTAGCAGCTTTCTGCTTCTTGTCTTTGGCTTTCTCCCAGTAGCCTGCTGCGGAACTACCTGAAAAGAGTAGCAGGGAAGCGCAGAAGGCAGTGAGCGTCAACAGCAAAATAGAACGACGCATAGGTACATCCTCCAATAGATGTTAAGACGTAGTGGTTGATTATTGTTCGTCGGGTCAGCGAAGGTTAGCTTTGAGGTCACGAAATCATTCAATGCTCATTAAGACAACAGGCAGTCTAATGGAACGGCAGTGTGTTGTCAAAGGACAATTGGTGTATTCCCAGCCGACCGGCGGCTGTATACATAATACTACGAGCGGCAAGCAGCGATGTTTAGAAGATTTCTCTGCACCGAGTGACTGCTATCATAGCAGGAGCGAGGCGCAAGACCGCCTAGAATTCAGCGCCGAAGCTAAAATAATGGTGCGGCACGGTCGTATGCATGAAATCCCAGCCCCAGCCGAGATCATAGCGCAACAGGAAGATGCCGAGATTCACTCTCGCACCCAGACCAAAACCACTCTTGATACCGAGCAGCCGTGGCTGATCCCCTCCGCTGGCGCCTTTGAATTCGGAATTGCGATTCCAGGTGGCGCCGACATCATAGAAAACCGCTCCAGTGAGTTGCTGGATCGTCAAAGGTAGCGGAAACGCCATTGCGAAATACTCGATGAATGGATAGCGGAACTCAAGGTTAACGACACCATACTTGGACCCCTGGAATTCGAAGTAATCATATCCGCGTAACGGCGTGATGATTTTCGAGAAATAGAATCCCTGCACCGAATAGACATCATTACTTGTCTGGGTCGAGCCAATGTAGTTGGTCGTGCCACCCAGGTAATAAGTTTTCTTGTCGCTGCCAAACGATGCTCCGCCCGCCGCGCGGAAGGCGACCGAGTAGAGCCCACTCAGATGCCAGTATTTGCGGTAATCACCCTCGACTGCCCAGTAGTCGCGCGAACGATTGGCCATGGGAATCGAGCGCTCGATCGCAAGTTTCCAGCGCTTGCCGTTCAACGGGCCGGTCATCCCCCAGAGAACGGTGTCGTTGATCAACGACAGCGAAGCGGTCGAGACATCGTTGTTGGAGTCGTCATAGGGTGGATCATAGTAAACACGATCAATATAGACTTGCGAGAAGTCGATCTGCAATCGCTTGTACATACTGAAAGGATAGGTCGCCATTGCCAGTGCGCCGTAGGTTCGATCGGAGAACAGTCGGTCGCTCGGATCGATGAAGTAGTTCTTATTGTGGAAAATGCCGACGCCGAAGTCTACGCGATGAGTATTGTTCAGATAGATGATCTGCAGATTTGACTGACTGATTGAATTGACGAGATCGGTGGAGATAAAGAACTGGTGGTTGCCGAGGAAATCACTCACAACCACAAACGACTGCCCACGCAGACCATAGAATGGATCATAGGAAACACCACCGGAAACATAGTCAGGAGAAAACTTGGCCCGGTATTTCTTGATCTTATATTCGCCGGACGGCAACTTGCTATAGAGCGTATCCCGTCCGTCTTCGTCACGCACGCTCGCGACGGCATGACTTGTATCTGGGGCTTCCAGCGGGCCATGTGAAGCGTCTGGCGGCGGCGGAGTAAACACATAATCCGGGTAGTCCTCCCCGCTATGCGGCACTTCTAACTTGCCCTTTTCGTTCAGCGTGGAGTCGGACGATTCCACCGGCGCTTCGACTTTTGCCAACTCAGCCGTCATTTCCCCGGCAGCGAATTTCGTCAGTGCCAGCGGTGCACCACTCACCGCAACCGGCTTAATTTCCTTCATCAGGTAGACGTCATATCCACCCTTGAAGAATGCGGAGAAGGCAATCTGATCGCCTTGGGGCGACCATGACGGCGAAGTAATCCCGGTCAGAACATTGGTGACTGCAAACGATTCGCCACCGTTGTCGAACTCCTTGATGTAGAGATTGTCGATACCATTGAGATTGGAGACGTAGCAGAGTTTGTGACCGTCGGGCGCCCAGGTCGGATAACGACAAACACCATTTTCCTGAGTAACAGTCTCAATCGCGCCGGTTGCCACGTTGAGTATGAAGATGTTGTAAGTACCGTACTTGAAGTTGCTCGCTTTGTCGCTGCCTATCGGTCGATCAGAAGCGAACGCGATCTTCAAACCGTCAGGCGAGAAACAAACGTCCTTGTCGTCGTACAGATCGTCCGTCAGTTGCCGCAAGTCTTTGGTCTTGGAGTCCACCAGAAAGATATCTGCTTTGCCGTTCTTGACTGCCGTAAAGGCAATTTCGCCACTTGCGCCCCAGCTTGGCGAAATGACTGAGCCAAAACCCTGTCGGATGCGGTCGCTGATTTTCTTGTGCTTGACGTCGTAGATTATCAGTGCGTCGCTGCCGCCTGATTTGGCCACGAAAACCAGGTTCTTGCCGTCAGGCGACCAGCTCATTCCCGATACATACGAATGCAGCGACTCCAAATCACCGGACCGCTCGCCTTTGACGAGCCGGTCAAGAACCTTGCCATCAATGGCGCTAACCAGGTAAATCTCGGTGTAGTCCTTGCGATCAGAGAAAATGGCTATCTTGTCACCTTGCGGCGAGAAGGTCGGCTTTTCGTTGAAATTGGAATGGTCTTTCTCGTGGTTCGTCAGCCGTTTGCCGATATCGGCCGGTTCTGAACGGGTTGCGATTTCAGGCCAGTAGATCTTCTTCAGATACTTACTGAATTTCTCGAAGAACTCTTGTTCGGTAAGTCCGATTGACGACTTCATCGCCCGCGACATCGATAGCGATCGCTTGCCACGGTTCAGAATATCCGGAATGCGCTCTGGGCCGTAGGCTTCTGCGAGAAACTTGAGCGCCGCCTGCCCTTCCTTGTAGGCAAGAAAACCGCCAACCCACTCCAAGGGGGCGAGGTAGCTGTGAATGGTGGCATCGCGCAGGACCATGTCGGCGAAGTAATCCCAGCCATGCCGCGAGGAATACTCCGCGAATCCCTCTGCATACCAAAGCGGCAGGCGGAAAAGATATTGCCGTGTTGCCAACGAACCGAAAAAGTTGCCATAGATCATGTCATAAATCATGGCGTGTGTCAGTTCGTGGTGGAGCACATGCCGGAAATCTTCATAGGAACCGTCAAACGGTACAACCACACGGTTCTTGAACGACTCAGTAAAACCGCCAACCGCCTCGGGAAGCAAATCCGGGATAACGTTGGTCTGCTGAAACTCGTTGGGCGAATTGTATACCAGAACCGGGACGCGGCTTCGCAGTTCGTAGTCGAGTTGCTTTGACACACAGACATAGGCCGACTCCAGTTCGGCCACGGCGAATTTGGCCAGGTCGTATTCGCCTTCGTAGTAGTAGAGATCAAAGTTGGGAGTCTGAATGAAGTGCCAGTCGAAATTCTTGTACTGCACTTTATTCTTGCCAAAATACTCATCCTGCGCCTGCAGAAGCGACGCAGAAAGCAGCAGGGCAACAGCGAGGGAAGTCATGAGTCGTTTCATAATGTATATACTCATTCAAATAGGTTTTATTCCGGCACTTTTTCGATCGCAGCGCCGACAGCTTGAAGCTTCAGCTCCAAATTGTCGTAACCGCGCTCCACATGATATATTCGTCTGACTTCGCTTCTCCCTGAAGCCGCCAAACAGGCAGCTATCAGACCGGCGCCCGCGCGGATATCAGATGCCATGACCATCGTGCCGGTTAGTGTAGGCACACCCTCAATAGTGGCCACGTCGCCGGTAATGGTTATTCTGGCACCGAGGCGAATCAGTTCCATGCAGTGGCTAAAGCGATCGTCAAAAACAGTCTCGCGCAAGTGAGAAATCCCCTGGGCCCCCGTCGCCAGTGCGACGAAACAGGGTTGAAGATCGGTTGGAAAGCCGGGAAACGGGTAGGTAACAAAATCGGTGGCGCGCAGCTTGCCGTCGGACGCGATAGTAATGGAATTGGACCCGGCAGTCACTTCGCAACCCATTTCCCGCAGTTTCAGCAGTGCTACTTCCAGGTCATCAGCTACGCCGTCTTCAACTTCAAGTTTACCACCGGTACCGGCAGCCATACACAACAGCGTACCAACCTCCAGCCGGTCAGCCATCGGGCGATAGCTGATTGGCTTAAGTCTGTCCACGCCGTGAATCGTCATATCAGTCGTACCGGCTCCGGCGATACTGGCCCCCATCTGGTTGAGAAAGTTCGCCAGATCGACAACTTCCGGATCACAGGCCGCATTGACAATACGCGTCACGCCGGAAGAAAGTGCCGCACCGATCATGATATTTTCGGTGCCGGTGTGAGAAGGACGATCGAAGTAGATCGTGCCCCCCTTGACAGCGCCATGGGCAACAACATACCCTGCCTCTTCCGCTATTTCGACACCCAATTGCGCAAAGCCTTTGAGATGCAGATTGACCGGTCGCTGACCCAATGAACAGCCCCCCGGCAACGAGACACGCGCGCGATGAAGCCGTCCGATCAACGCGCCCAACACGAGAAATGATGCGCGCATCTTGCGAACCAGATCGTATGGTGCTTCGTCTTTATCAAGTGCAGCCGCTTCGATCTTGACTATTTTGGTCTGTCTGTCCCAATCGACCTTGGCGCCCAACTCTCGCAGTACCTGCAGCATGATGTCGATATCGCGCAGATCGGGAACATCGCTCAAGGTAGTGACTCCGGAATCGGCCAGCAGCGCTGCCGCCAGAATCGGAAGCGTGGCGTTTTTGGAGCGCATGGCCTTTACCTTACCATAAAGTGGTCTGCCGCCGTCGATTATATACTTATCCATCTGCCTATTTAACCTTTGTTTCTGAGTTCCGGTTCCACATAGTTCTTAACGTGGCCGCCCACATTTTGGGGCAATTTAACCTGACAAAACTATTAGACAACGGTGCTATTCACCGACTTGCGACTGCCTTGGG
>Ga0315273_10004255_pt1 | contig 17489 bp, 20 predicted proteins | sample YL17G02_0_MG_FD_205753 | JGI IMG/M metagenome (GOLD analysis project Ga0315273, IMG submission 205753) | Sediment microbial communities from Yellowstone Lake, YNP, Wyoming, USA - YL17G02_0 | ecosystem: Environmental > Aquatic > Freshwater > Lake > Sediment | place: USA: Wyoming | collected...
GAGGCTTTCTCGACTCCTTTCGACAGGAGGGAGATCTACACCATCGCGCATCAGATGGGACAGATAATGGACTTCGCGGTCTCGACGCATCTCGAGATGAGGGCTTTCGGAGTGCACACCGACGATGCGATGCTGAGCATGGGAAAATCCCTGGGCGCTGCGACCAAAGTGTTCATCGACGCCCTTAGACTGGCCATCAAGGATCCTGTGGGGACCGAATCACTCATCAGGGACATCAGGAAGTCCGAGCACGAAGTCGAGAAGGTATACATCGAAGCAATGGGCGAGCTTTTTAGGAAAGGGGATGCGTTCGATGCCTTACGCAAGAGGGAGATCTACCACCACCTGAAGGATGCTGGAAGGGCGATGAGCTCCACAGTAGACATCCTCCATAGAATTGTTGTCGCCTTCGCCTGATTCTGGATCATCCGAATTCGAATGCGCTCAGCGTCATGAAACCCGGGCGGAATGGTTTCATCTCACCCTTCGACCTCATCATCCTGTAGGCCTTATGCACAGCGGTAAAACCGAGGCTTAGGAATATCTCCCTGACGACGGAATTGTTCATCGAGACCCCGCCCAAAGCCATTGCTCCTGACTCCATCCCCCCAAGCGCGCTCTTGAGCATCATTACGCCGTCATCGAAATTGGGCTTTGCCATCACCCAAGGCCCGAGATCGTTCATGACCGGGCATGTCCGGAACATGATGTATCCCGTCATCCCTCCGTTCTCAAAAAGCCCTTTGGCCATGCCGGGGAAATCGCTTGCCAGACGCATCAGTATGTTCTTGCGTTCGAATCCTGTCATCGCTTTATCCAGCCTCAATATTGTGTCGATATCCTTTTTCACGAGCGGTTTGATCCTGTCCCCCGTTGGAGGACTGTCAACGTCCTTGTCGGTGAGCGTCTTGCGGTAGGTGTCCATCTCCTCGACAGAATGATAGCCGTGTCTCTTGTAGAAAGGAATCGCGAGCGGGACAGCGTATGCTTCCATGGACTCGATACCGAGAGAGTCCATCCTCTCGGCGAGGTGGTTCATCATCAGATTGCCTATCCCTTTGTTCCGCCATCCGTTCATCACGACGACATGTGCAAGGACACATCTCTTGCCCGATATTCCGGTCGTTATCGCGCCGACGACGGTCCCCCCGCTGCAAGCGACTACCGAGGCATCAGGGGAAACTTCTAGTATCCTCTCTATCTCGGAGATGTGGTAATCCCACCCTTCGGTGTTGATCAGGTCAAGAACGGCCTGCGAGTCCTTCCGTTCCATTTTCCTTAGGACGGCTCCGTGGTGATGTTCCATGCGTTCACCCCTATCATGGAGATCAGATAGATACTTTCTTTTCGATAGCCATCATCGAATTGAAAGGACGGTCATCACATTCTGATGACAAATCCGACGACTATGAGTATGAACGTGACGACTGGAAGAGCCATCAGCAGCCTGTCCTTCCTCGCGAAGTACAGGATGGTCGCCAGGATCCTGACCAGGGGCGTCGCTATCACAGTGAGAACGCCGAGCGCTATCAACCCCATTGAATCCATAGAAGATATCGAAGATACGATAGAGTCGAGCGACATTGTCTGCTTCTCATCAACGATGGACGAATTGCCCAATGCTACCGATATCCCGAAGGCGAACAAGGCTACCGATATGACAGCTCCGGACATCACGATGTGGCTGAGAACTCGTTCGGCCCTTTGTGATATCTGACGTTGCGCCTCTGCTTCGCTCATCACAGCATCCCTCCTGCCCTGAGGAACATTATCATCGAGATTATCACAAGCATTACTGAGAAGATCGTCCGGAGACCTCTGCCGGTTATCTTCTGCATGGATCTCGATCCAACGGTCGCGCCGATGAATATGCCGATCGCTGCCGCCGCTGTTATCAACGGGGCGACAAGACCGTTAGCCAGGTAGACCAGGGCACTCGCCACTGCTGTAACCCCTATCATGAAGTTGCTGGTGGCCACAGCGGCTTTCATCGGCACACCCATCCATATGTGCATCGCTGGCACCTTCACGATCCCTCCGCCGACTCCTATGAGGCCGGATAGACTGCCGGCAATGAACCCGGCGGCCCCGCCTCTCGATAGGTTCCTGACCCCGTAGTCCTCGGCCTCGCCTGTGGATTCATTGCGGTATCTGCCATTGAAGCGCCAATGAGAGGTGCCGGAGGGGGCTGGAGGGTGTATCTCTTTCTTGGCATCAATTCCGAACATCATGTATACGGCGGCATAGATTATCACAATAGCGAAAAGCGCCTCCACCAGTGATTGCGACAGATAAACTACCAGCACTGCGCCGATTATCGCCCCGGTCACCGTGAAGATCTCCAGGAACATGCCGAGGCCGACGTTCACGATCCCCTCCCGCAGATACTTCGGTGCTGAGGTCGAGGATGTTACGATTATGGTCACCAGGCTTGTTGCTGCGGCGACCTTGATGTCGATGCCCAGAGCGAGGGTCACGATCGGTATGAGGAAGACCCCTCCACCTATGCCGAGCAAGGAACCGATGACCCCGATCAGGATTGAGACTATCAGCAGGATTAACAGGGTCTCGATGACGGCCATGTATCCACCTCGTAGGATGTTCAGCGCTCCCGATTGCCTTTCGCCTCAATTAATATGTGGTAGGCCTGCCAGCTGAAAGGCCGTCGATGCATCCAACTAAGAGGAGTAATTGGGAAAAGATATTAATCTTGCCAGAATTGTTACGAGATAATGTTCGAAGACCTGCTGAATGATATCTGGTTCAAGCTCACTTTTCTCCTGGTAGTGGCAATTGCGTCCAATTTCCTATTCTCCAGGCTAGGTCAGCCGAAGATCATCGGGCAGATACTTCTTGGCATACTGATAGGCCCGAGCTTGCTCGGCCTTATTACCGTCAGCCAGACGGATTCGGGAGACATAGTCAACAGGCTGGCAGAGCTCGGCGCGATCATTTTGCTGTTCATGATAGGGCTCGAGTGCAACATGAGGGAGATCTACACGAAGGCTTCCGTCATAGTAGCCACCTTCGGAGTGATTGTCCCTTGGATCAGCGGGTTCATGATCGCGGAGTGGATGCTCCCAGACCCGATTGTCGGCACGAGGTTCGCGCAGTCTGTGATAATCGGCGCGGCTCTAGTGGCGACAAGCGTCGCCATAACGGCTGGCGTCTTGAAAGAGATGGGTATAATTGGTTCTAGGCCTGCCAAGATAATCCTAGGCGCCGCAGTCGTCGACGATGTACTAGGCATGATAGTGCTCGCAGTATCTTCCGAGTTGGCTCTTGGAACAGGATTGCAGATCATCAACATCGCATGGATTGTGATGGCGGCGGTAGCATTCGTTGCAATCGGAGCCTTCGTAGGTTCAAAGTACATCAGCAAGATGATCAGCGCAGTCGAGAGGAAAGGGGCGCACCATAAGATTCCAGAAAGTGGATTCCTTCTTGCGATATCATTCGCGTTCCTCTATGCATTCATCGCTGAGAGCATAGGGATATCTGCGATAGTGGGGGCGTTCGTCGCTGGCACGAGCCTCGCTAGTTGCGAGCACAACGCCAAGTTCAGGAACCACACCGAAGTCCTCGGCTGGGTCTTTGCCCCGATATTCTTCATCTCATTGGGCATACTGGTGAACATACGCCTGCCGCTCGAGATATGGGCGTTCGCTTTGATACTCACACTAGTAGCGGTAGTGACAAAGCTTGTCGGATGCGGCATCCCCGCAAAGCTTGTCGGTCTGAACAACAAGGAGTCACTTGCTGTAGGCTTCGGAATGGTCCCGAGGATGGAGATAGCGATGGTGATCGCGCTTTACGCCTTAGGAAACCAGATTATAAGCCAGGACATCTATTCAATAATTGTATTGATGGGGTTGCTGACCGCGCTGTTCACCCCGCCGATCCTCAAGTGGGCTATGAAAGGCACGCCGAAGACGCCTGAGCAGTGCGAGGTGAACGGGACCCTTAAGGCATAGGAGGGACTGAATTGGTTGAAGGCGAGATAGAAGAGGGGGACATCGACCTGAGCAATGACGAGTGGTTCAAGGAGAACTACATCGATCTCGTGCAGCGCTACCCGCGGCTATGGATAGCGGTCATGGACCAGCAGGTCATCTGCGATGGTGCCACCAAGGGCGAGGTCGAAGCCAAGGCGAAGGCGATCCTGGGGGATGTTGAGTTTTCCATATACTTCATCGAGCCTACCCCGCTGCCATTGTGATGGTGGAAAAATGAAGAAAGTCAATTTCAAGGATGTGGAAGGAGAGTCTCTGGACGACACCGAAGGGGTGGACTTCAAACAGCTGATCGGAAGGAGCATGCGCCCGCCACACTTCTACATGAGAATTTTCGAAATAGCCCCCGGTGGCCACACGCCCAAGCACTCGCACGAATGGGAGCACGAGGTCTTTGTCGTAAAGGGCAACGGCAAGATAGTCCTCAAGGGCGGGGAGGAGAGGCTCAAAGAGGGGGATGCCGTCTACGTCGAGTCTGAAGAGCTGCACCAGTTCGTGAATTCAAGCAAATCCACTCTGAGACTGATATGCGTTATCCCGAAGCCGGACAGAGAATGAGGAGAGCATTAAATCCCGCATAGGCAATCTACAAATGAAGGTTGGAACGATGGTAAAAACACTGGTATGCTACTATTCCAAATCTGGGAACACGAAAGCGATGGCCATCAGAGTGGCCGACGGCGCGAGGGCCGCTGGCTCAGATGTCGACATCAAGAAGGTTTCGGAAGTCGCCCCGGCAGACCTGTTGAAGTATGACTGTATAATCATGGGCTCTCCGACTTACTACGGCACCTGCGCGGCCGAGCTGAAATCGCTGATAGACAAGAGCGTGAAGTACCACGGCGACCTCGCGGGGAAGGTCGGAGGCGCGTTCGCGAGCAGCGGCGTGCTCGGCGGAGGGAACGAGACGACCGTCCAGCAGATACTCGAGGCGCTGCTGATCCACGGCATGATAATCATCGGAGACACCGATGGAGCGCACTACGGGCCTGTGGCGATAGAGAAGCCCACCAAAGCAGATGAGAAGACCTGCTATGAATACGGGAAGAGATTGGCAGGGCTAACGATCAAGCTGCATGGATGATTTTGAAGCTTGCGCCACGATTCATCTCTGCTCGAGAACCTTGATCAGGTGGTAGCCGAAATCGGTCTTGACAGGGCCTACGATAGCGCCTTTCTGGCTTTCAAAGGCCGCCTTCTCGAATTCCTTGATCATCTTGCCGCGCGTGAACCAACCGAGGTCCCCTCCCTTTTTCCCAGAGGGGCATGTCGAGAACTTCTTCGCCATCTCACCAAAGTTCTCCCCTGCGTTGATCTTTGCAAGGATCTCTTTAGCTTGGTCCTCCCGCTTCACGAGAATATGGGCAGCGTGCACTTCTTTTACCATGGGAGAGGGGAACGGTTATCAGAATATGAATATTGTCAGGGTTGCTGGGCGATGCCAGCAACCTGATGTGTGTTTTACTTCTTGACGGTGGCTTCTAGTCCGCCCTCGAGGATGTCCATTGCCTCTACGAGGATGGATTTCGGCATAAGGATCGAAGGGTGCATCCTGATGACGTTGCCGAGCGTGCCGCAGCTTAGCAGGATCATGCCATTCTTGAAGGCGTGGTCCTTGATGATCTTCGTCTCCTCGACGGCCGGCTCCTTCGAAACGGGATCCTTGACCAGCTCAATGGCCATCATCGCGCCCTTGCCGCGTATTTCACCGATGATCAGATACTTCTTCTGCATCTTCTTCAAGCGACCGGTCATGTACTTGTTGATCTTCTCGACCTTGTCCAGGTTCTTATGGACCAGTTCCATCTGCACAAGCGCCGCTGCGCACGCCGCAGGGTGCCCTCCGAAAGTGCCTCCGAGGCCTCCAGCTTGTGTCTCATCCATGACTTCCGCCCTTCCGGTCAGGCCGGATATCACCATGCCGCCTGCGATGCCTTTCGCTGTGGTCATCATGTCGTAGTCGGCCGATGGCCAGTGATCCATGCACCACATCTTGCCGGTCCTTCCTGCGCCGGTCTGGATCTCATCCATGATCAGCAGCACATTGTGCTTCTTGCAGATCTGTGAGACCTTCGGGAAGAACTCGTCCGGCGGAACTATGAAGCCGCCCTCGCCTGCGATCGGCTCCGATATCAGGCATGCGACCTTGCCGGCGAACTGCTGTGAGGAGAACACCTCGTCGATCTTGTCGGCGCAGGCTATGCCGCAGGACGGGTGCCTGAGGTTGAGCGGGCACCTGTAGCAGTATGCGAACTCGAGCTTGTACGTCTCGGGCAGCGGACCGAACCCTGCCTTGTAGGGCTGCTCCTTCGCGGTGAGCGCCATGCCCATCTGCGTCCTTCCGTGGAAGGAGTGCTGGAAGGAGAAAACCGCGGTCTTCTTCGTGTAGTGCCTTGCGACCTTTACCGCATTCTCAACGGCCTCTGCGCCGGAGTTGAAGAATGCGGACTTCGTCAGGTAGGGCCTGGGAGCCATCTTCGCCATCTTCTCCGCCAGCCTGACGTAGGGCTCGTAAGGTGTAACCATGAAGCACAGGTGCATATACTTGCCAACCTGGTCTTTTACCGCCTTTACGACCTCGCGGTTGCAGTTTCCTAGGTTGTTCACGCCGATGCCGCTGCCCATGTCGATGAACTGGTTCCCGTCGACATCGTAGAATATGGATCCTGCCGCCTTCTCGATATAGACGGGAGCGGCGATGCTTATCGACTTAGAGATGTACATTTCCTTGAGTTTGGCCAGCTCCAGGGATTTTGGCCCGGGGAGTGCCGTCTTAACCAATGCCTTCTTTGTTGCCGCCATTTGAATCACCTTGCAGGCTTTTCGACAGGCCCGCAGGAGACTCGAACACAGGTGAATCGTTATAAAATGTTTGGTTAGAACATTGAATTGTTTTTGAATCTTTTTCAATGCATCCAGTGGAAGCGGTCCATTTTCGCCTCGGGCTGCTGAGGTGGGCTGAACTGGCCCATCGGCACTTGCCTCCAAAAAGGTTTCGTATCTGAGCGCATAAAGGCCTCCATTCTAGCGAAAGGCTTATGATGCAACCGCCAATGTTATCGGTCACTATGGATGAGGTTAGAAAGGCCGCTGAGAAGAGCAAAAAGGCCTCATATCGCCTGCAGAGCATGTCTGCAGATTCGAAGGACAAGGCTTTGAAAGCCGTAGCGGAGGCTTTGTGGAGGAAGAGGCGGGAGATCGTCTCGGCCAACGACAAGGACCTGCAGTCAGCCAAGAAGGATGGGGTATCCAACACGCTCCTGAAGAGGTTGAAGTTCGACGAGCAGAAGCTCGACGAATCCATCGCTTCGATAAACGCGCTGATCAAGCTCGACGACCCGGTCGGCAAGGTGCTCGAGAAGACCGAACTCGACAAGGGGCTCATCCTGGAAAAGGTTAGCGCACCAATAGGCGTAATAGCCGTGATATTCGAATCCAGGCCGGACGCGCTCCTGCAGATCTCCACGCTCTGCATAAAATCCGGAAACGCGGTCATACTCAAGGGAGGCTCCGAAGCGGAGCGCACCAACAAGATCCTCGCAGACACGATAACTGCCGCAATCGAGAAGGTAGATGCGGGATTCAAGGATGCAGTCCAACTGCTCTCCACGAGGGAGCAGGTCAGGAAGCTGTTACAGCTCGATTACCTGGTCGACCTCGTCATCCCAAGGGGGTCGAACGAACTCGTGACCTCCATACAGGCCAGCACGAAAATCCCGGTGATGGGACATGCCGCAGGGATCTGCCACACTTATGTCCATTCCGATGCAGACATCGACATGGCCGTGAGGCTTTGCCACGATGCGAAGTGCCAGTATCCAGCGGTATGCAACGCGATGGAGACGCTGCTCGTCCACAAGGACATAGCGGCAGACTTCCTGCCGAAGATGGCGAAGAGCTTCCAGGAAGTACAGGTGGAGCTGCGCGGCGACGATAGGACGAGGAAGCATATCGACGCGAAGCGCGCGACCGAAGAGGATTGGGACACCGAATACAACGACCTCATAATTTCGATAAAGGTAGTGTCCTCGCTGGATGAAGCCGTGGAGCACATCAACGAACATGGCTCACATCACACCGATGCGATAGTCACAAACAGCGCTGCCATTGCGGAGGATTTCATGGGCAGGGTCGATTCGGCGTCGGTCATGTGGAACGCCTCCACGAGATTCGCCGACGGCTACAGGTACGGCCTCGGTGCAGAGGTCGGGATAAGCACGAACAAGACGCATGCCAGGGGGCCGGTTGGACTTGAAGGCCTGCTGATCTACAAGTACAGGTTGAAGGGCAGCGGCCATATAGTCGCCGACTATGTCGGCAAGGGCGCAAATAAATTCACACACAGGCGGATGAAATGAGGAACATCGAGGTTAAGCGGGTAGTGATCAAGGTCGGGACGAACACCCTCTGCAAGAAGGACGGGACACTCGACTCGGATTACATCGATGACCTGGCAAGGCAGGTCGTACAGCTCGAGAAGAAGAAGATCCAGTCGATAATAGTTACATCCGGTGCGATAGGCTCTGGAAGCTCGGAGCTCAAGCTCAAGGGGAGGCAGACGAACATCGCGGAGAAGCAGGCCTGCGCAGCCGTCGGGCAGACAACCGTCATGCTGGCATACCGCGACGCATTCAGGAAGTACGGCAAGGGAGCGGGGCAGATCCTGCTGACATACGGCGCATTCTCAGACAGGGAGAGGTACATCAACCTGAAGAAGACGATTGACGAGCTCTTCCGAATGGGAGTCGTTCCGATAGTCAACGAGAACGACGTCATCTCAACCGATGAGATAGAGGAGAGCTTCGGCGACAACGACAAGCTCTCTGCGCTCGTGGCCAGCAAGATCGACGCCGACCTGCTGATCATGCTGACGGATGTCGACGGGCTCTACGACAGGAACCCAATGGCCGACGACGGTGCTAAGCTGATCGCCACCGTAGACGAGATCACCAAGGACATCGAGAGGATCGCTGGCGCAAGGAAGAATGAGAGGTCCGTCGGCGGAATGAAGACGAAGATAACCGCGGCGAAGATCGCCATGCAGTCAGGCGTCCACATGGTCATTGCCAACGGCAGGCTGGACGACATTGTTCTAAAGATAGTCAGAGGGGAGGAGGCCGGCACGCTCTTCACGCCGAAGAAGAGGTTCTCCAACAAAGAGAGGTGGATCCTTTTCGCAAGCCCACATGGGAGGATCCGTATTGACTCTGGAGCCGAGAAGGCGCTCAGGGACGGAAAGAGCCTGCTGCCGATGGGCATAGTCCGGATAGAAGGCAAATTCGAGAAGGGGGACGTCGTCAGGATCGGCGGCTTCGCCAAGGGGATAGCGAACTTCTCTTCCGGCGAGATATCCGGCCTTAAGAAGGCATGCCGAGACGACAAGAAGGCTGGAGTGAAGAAGACCAGGAACAGCAGGGTCGTCGTCAGCAACGACAAGATGATGATAATCGAATAGAGCTCAGATGTAGCCTTCTGGCTGGGATTCTGGCTGCTGGGACTTCGCCTTCCTGTCCGCATCGCGTTTCAGATTGGCGAGCGCGAGCTCCAGTGTCTCCGCCTCCTTCAGCAGCGGATCCATGTTCAGGTTCATCTTCAGGACCATCTGGTCTATCGCGGCCATAAGGAGCACGGATGCTTTAGCATCGGCCACGTTCTGCCTCGCCTCGGTCAGCAGCACGACTACGTCGAAACCACGCTTCTTGCCCTCCCTCAGGAGTATCCCGGAGGTGCCGGTGATTACCCCCTCTATGAAGGGTTCGACGTCCGCGGCGTCAAGGTATTTCTGGGCTCCTGGCGTGCTCGCTATCCCGTAGACGACGACTTCTTCGGCCTCAGTTGCGGCCGCCCCCTTGTTTTCACTCTCCCGATCAATGACGAGCCCTCCGACAGAGACTATCAGCTTGCACTTGTTGCCGATCGCCCATTCCATAATGCTTTCGCCAAGATGCTTTGTAATGTCAGCGTGGGGCTGGAACTCAGAGGTGAAAACAGCGAGCTGCGTGTCGCCGCGCTCGGTTTCGCCACGGGCGTAGAGCCGCGCTGTAGCCATAGGGATGGAATCCCTGATGACCGTGACTGCTGGGAAGTACGGGGAATCGATGTAGCCGACATATTCGAGCCTCAGCAATGTGACCAGGTAGTTGGACACTATGGAGCTGACCAGGCCGACGCTCGGGAAGCCGTCGAATATGATCGCGTTCTTGAAGTCGATCCTCCGAAGCTCCCTTATCTCGAACTGCTTCACGGCAGAGTAAATGGAAAATCTCCATACTTAATCGTTGGCAGTTCACCATAGCAGGCAGGGGCGACCCCGCGCGATGCTCAACCTTTAAGTCGGATTGCATATATCAGCCCAGCCACAACGGGCAGGTGGCTTAGTCAGGATATAGCACTGGCCTTCTATCGCCCCCAGGGGCGTGAGGAAAGCCAGTGGTCCCGGGTTCGAAAGCGTCCGAACGGCGCCGAATATCCCGGCCTGCCCGCTCTGGCGCATCGTTAGTGCAACCGTCCTGCTGTTTTTCCCTGGAAAGGTTTTAAGAAGGGGAAGCCGTTAGCCGAGTCGGCAAAGTCTATCGAGGAGTCGTAATGAAACGCAGCTCAAGAGTGTGGAAGAAGAAGGGCAAGATGCGTTGGAAGTGGCGCAAGAAGAGGATGAGACGCAGGAAGCGCGCCCAGAGGATGAGAAAGAGGTAGGACTCCTCATCGATAGTCGTTCCAAACGGGGGTATGGGGTAACCTGGTATCCTTACGGGCTCCAGTTATGGGAATGATTGACGTTGGGTTTGCTGATCCGGTGATGACTAACTGGAGCAATGACCCATGATCGTTACATGCGGAGTCGCTCTCCGCGTGGTGGAAACCCGTTGATGGGGGTTCAAATCCCCCTGCCCCCATCGTCAGGCATAGCCAGGAATGTCTTTTCTTATTCATCCGAATAGATTTGTCTGCCCGGAAATTGATAGTGACACGAAATTGCCATATCATTGAAGGAGAGAGAGGGTCAAGTGAGATGTTTATGATTTGTTATTGCGCCGTAATTAAATAGATGATGATATAATGCGATATATCACATGAATAAAGAAAAGACCTATGAAGCACATTTCCCTATGATCGCCAAGGCATTGGTGGCAAGAGGCGACTTCAAAATGATTGTTCTGGCAATCCTCCAGGAGCGCCCGATGCATGGCTACGAGATATCCACTTTCATTGAGCAGCAAGCTCAAGGATGCTATAGACCAAGCCCCGGCGCAGTATACCCGGCCTTGCGCGCTCTGCTCAATAAGGGATACATCAGAATCAAGAGCGAAGAGCGGAGGAAGATCTATCAGATCACGCCCGCAGGCAGAAGTCTGCTGAAGGAAAAACACGCTCAAATCGACAAATGTATTCGCGAATTCAGAGAGGCAATTGGGCCAGAGCGTGCTAAACTCATGGGGGAGATGCATAAGACTGCCAAGCTAATGGTCATCGCAGGGAGAGACCTGACCCCAGCGCAGGCGAAAAAGATAGGTCAGATAATAATTGAAGCGCGCGAGAAGATGTTGAAGGTCATTTCTGAGTGAGAGAGTGTGATACATCATGGATGAAATTGCGATAAGAACAACGAAACTGACGAAAAAGTTCGTGGATTTCACTGCGGTCGATCACGTTTCCTTCGAAGTCAAGAAGGGAGAGATATTCGGCCTGCTTGGACCGAATGGGGCCGGTAAATCAACCGCCATCCGGATGCTTTCCACCCTAAGCAGACCTACCGAGGGATCTGCAACCGTCGCTGGTTTCGACGTATTGAAAGAGGACAACAAGGTCAGGCAGCACATCGGCCTAGTTTCTGAGAAGATGATCATGTATGATGAGCTGACGGCAAGAGAGAACCTGAAGCTCTTCGGGAAACTGTATGACATCCCGAAGGACGTTCTGAAGAAGAGGATTGACGAACTTCTCTCTTTCGTCCGTATGGAGAAATGGGCGGACCACAGAATCGAAACATACTCGACTGGCATGAAGCAGCGGATCAATGTGATACGCGCGCTGGTCAATCAACCGGAGATACTGTTCTTGGACGAACCGACTCTAGGTTTGGACCCGCAATCGACAGCGGAGATCAGGGAGCTCATAAGAAAGATCAACATCGAGCACAACACCACCATGATCCTCACCACGCACATGATGGGCGAGGCGGATCTGCTTTGCGGGAGGATCGGCATCATGGATCACGGGAAGATCGCCGCTCTTGACACGCCAGCGACTCTTAAAAAAACTGCGTCAGGGAACGATGGTGCCATTTTCGAGTTCGAGATACCGAATCTGGATACGCGCATATTGTCATCGATCAAATCCTTGAGCGCTGTAATATCCGTGGTTCAAGAAGACGCTGTGCGCATTAAAGTGCATTCCAGTGGTAACGATGCCTTCGATGTGTTGATCGACAACCTCAGGGCGAACGGTGCAAAGATACGAACTGCCAAGAATCTTGAGCCGACGCTTGAAGATGTGTTCCTGCACATCACCGGCCATGAAGTGAAGGATTCTGCGTCGAATAAGCCCGAGCAGAAGAAGAAGCACGGAGGGCCAGGGCCTTTTGCTCCAAGGAATAAGAGGGTGAGGTGAGAACATGACTTTAAAACAGACTTTGAATCACAGCGCGTGGATTTGCTGGAAGGATCTGCTGGAGTTCAGTAGGAGCAAGCTCAGATTGGTCATGCTAGTGCTGATGCCCTTGTTCATGATGATGATGGTCGGTTTCATATTCCCTTCGGGAAGCACCATCAGCGATACGCCGATTGCGATAGCGAACCAGGATGCCGGGTTCGGTAACATCTCTCTCGGGAACACATTCCTACAACAGCTAGATGCGGTAAACAATCAGACGCATATGATGATCATACACGATGCGGCCGACTTCGATGAAATAAAAAACATGATCCAGGTCGGCAATACCAGCGGCGGCATAATCATCGCGCCTGACTTCACCGCGAATCTTCTTGCTGGAAAGCAGGGAAATATAACGGTTATAACCGACCAATCAAACCCTCAGATATCTTCGATGATGAAGAGCGTCTTGTCAGGAATCATCGAACAGATGGGGACGCAGATTGGCGCATACAATCTCAATATGACATATCACATCTCCATGGACAACACGGTCGCCATATTGAAGCCGTATAATGTCCAGTTCGAAGGGATAGTGCCTGGAGAGCCAAATTATTTCCAGTTCGTGGCGCCTGGCATAATGGCAATGGTCGTCATGATGTCACTCATGACCGGGCTGCCGCATGCGATCTCCTATGAGAAGGACATGGGTACCCTCGATGGGATGTTGGCGGCGCCGACCAGCAGATGGTCGATCATATTCGGGAAAGTGCTGGCCCAAACGACCCGCGGGTTGATCCAGGGGATAATCATACTGATCATGGCAATAGCGCTATTCGGCGTTGTTGTCCAGGGTAGCATCTTCCTGGTGTTCTTCCTGATATTGCTGACCGTGTTCAGCTTCGTAGGTCTTGGAATCCTGATCACATCATTCAGCGAAAGGGAAGAGACTGCGACGATGGTGATGATGACCCTCATGTTCCCGATGATGTTCCTGAGCGGGGTGTTCTTCCCGATACAGCAGATGCCTTGGTACATGCAGGATCTGTCTGGCTTCCTGCCGTTGACCTATGCCTCGAGCGCGATGAGGAAAGTCATGGTGCTCGGTGCGGATATCAGCGACATATCCACTGAGATAGTGATACTAGCTGCATTCGGCATCGTGCTGCTGGCAATCGCAGTTCCTCTGTTCAAGAGAGCCATGAACAGGTGAAGTGAGGGCAGTCTCGAGGGATTCGCTTCCACTTTAGAAGCATCCCTCTCCACGGAATGGAGCTGGCTGGTAGAGAGTAGAATCGCATCGATTACGGTGAGGGCTTCAGCCTGTTCGTAGAATCAGGTCAGCGAAAGTCTCCACCTTCTTCTGCCAGCCCTCTTCCAGTGGTCCTTTCATTCCGGTCACAAGCACCTTCTCGTCGGCGATCTTCTTGAGGCTCTTTGACTGGAGTAGTTCATTCATTATTGGTATGACGCGCTGGTACCTCGCGAGTTCCTCGTCGGTAGGCATCTTGCCGGTCTTCTTATTCGGCTGGGGCGCGCCCTCCGTCGTCAATATCGCGTACTTGGATCCGGACGGCAGCTGCACCTTCTTCAAGAAGCGCCTCATGCCACCAATCGGCTTGCCGATGCGACCAGGAGAACTGAAGATGTAAATGTCCGCCGACAGTAGCGTCTTAGGATGCACATCCCGGACATGGTAGACATTGACCGCGACTCCTTTGGCGGCCATAAGCTTCTTGAATTCTTCTGCCACCAGGGCCCCGTTGCCGTACTTCGAAGCGTGATAGTATTCGATTTTCATCGCAAATCCCGGCTCAACGTATCATCATACTCTATTTATTTTTGATTATTATGACTGGAGCGAGGCGCTGTCTACCCTTCTAACGGCACAATTGAGAGTGTGATCTGGAAAAGCCCGATTTATTGCTTGATTGCCTAAAAATCGTCTTTACTGGCTATAAGATTGTCATTATTCTGGTATGAGGAAGAGCATTATCCCCTGAACGGGGCATGTTGAAGTCATGGTACATTGTCCAGAATGCAAAGCACTGAATTATGATAATCGAACCATGTGCGCTAGTTGCGGCAGCAAACTTATCAAATCGACAAAGTCCCAGAAAAAGGTAGACACCCTGTTTAGTAAGAAGTCGACTTAGGTTCAGGCACCTGCATCCTCGTTATTGCATGATAGAAACCAAAAGATCTCGTCTCCCGCGGGAGTAGCGATCGTTTGGTTGCGCATTCAGGCTTTTATCATATACCCCAGTATGAGGGCGCCCCCGTGGGATTCACCAAAGGATTAATTAGCGATTAGTGCTGTCTTTCATCCATGGCAGGAATACCGGCAATGAGCAGGGTCAAACTGATTGCGATTATTGCGATAGTCGTCGTTGTGATAATCCTGCTTGGGACTATACTCACTTACAACTCCATTATTGCGAAACAGCAGGATACGAAGAGGACCTGGGGGAACATCGAGGCGGCATACCAGATGAGGGTGGATAAGATACCGCAAGTCCAGGCAGCGGTGAACTTCTCAACTACCTATGAGCAGAACCTGCTTACCAACATAACGGAGCTCAGGACGAAATGGCTGAGCGAGGTCGGAACCGATGTCAACGCCAACGTCAACACCACCCAGCAGCTGGATTCGAAGATCAATGCCTTGCTGTTGGTGATAAATGAGAATTATCCGAGCCTGCTTTCGGTTGGCGTAATTCAGGACTTCATCTCAATAATAGACGAGACGGAGAACGTCATACTCGCCCAGAGGGTCTTCTATAACGATGCGGTCGCGGCTTACAACTCTGCGATATTGGGATTCCCGGGCAATATGTTCGGCTTTTCCGAAGCGAGATACTACCAGCAGGGCCAATAAGGCGATGAAGGCGTGGAAAGGAAATGCGGCCTGAGATGCGTCGGATCGCGCTGGCAGTCGTTGCGGTTCTCATCGTACTGGTACTGATATTCGCAACCATCAGCATCCTTTTCCCTCCGGTGGATTCGAGGTTCGTCGGCATCCCGACGATCTACCCTTATGCGAATGACAACGCTGGAGCGCTTGAGATCGGCGACAAGGAATGGATAGATTCCATATGCCTTGAAATCGACCAGGAGACCTCGTGCGAAGTCGCAGTTTTGGTTGTGAACACGACCCAGCCTAACGACATCAGTTACTTCACGCTGAGGACTTTCCAAAAGAACGCCATCGGCAAGGAGGGAAGGGACAACGGCGTGCTCATCTTAGTGGCCGTTGACGACGATGCATGGAAGATCGAGGTCGGCTACGGCCTCATGGGGATACTGACCGGGGCAAGGGTCACCGACCTGGCCAATGAATTCCTCGTCCCTGAGATGACGGATATCGGGAGCCTCGGATTCGGGCTCGTAGACCTGACGACGGCGATCGGGAACATACTCGTCGACGAATACACAGGGAGCGCGGGTGGTAATCCTGCATACCCGATCCAAGGGATACCGCTGGAATCTTGGCAATGGATTCTGTTGATAGGCGTAATCATCCTCATAATCGTCGCAACGAGAGGCAGGGCTTTGGTATTCATATTCTGGATATTCCAGGGACTAGGGCGCGGTGGAGGAAAATGGGGAGGAGGACGCTCTGGAGGAGGGGGCGGCCGGGGATGATGTCTTCATTTCTTGTTCCTCATACCCATGGAAATTGCATTGCTTTGGCAGGATGAGAGGCAGAGACCGCATCCGAAACATTTCTCCGGCTTGAAGAGAAGTGTGCCGTTCGACATGGTCCTCGCGTCGAAATGACACCTCTCCGCGCAGAGTCCGCAGTCGTTGCATGAATCGTCATGCTGAATCGCGATCATATCTGATGACATCAGCGAATCGTTGAATCCGAACCTCTTCATTGATGCGATCGAATAGCAGCAGCATGGGCAGCAGCTGCAGATGTACACAGGCGTTTTTCCATTTGCGACCGCTATCTGGACCAGGCCTGCCTCGTTCGTCCTGCGAAGGTTGGCCAGGGCTTCGGAGAGCGTTACCTCCCTTCCAAGACCCTCGCTGATCCGTTCTTCTGCAGCCGCATCCAGGAATAGGCAGACATCGAGTGGAGCATCGCATCCACGCACACGCGTCCTACATTCGCAGTTGGATATCACGATCTTTCTGGCCTTGCGGAGAAGGTTCTCCACCTGCGTCGTGTCCAGAATTCTCTGTTTGCCCTTGATCGTGACGTTTATAGGCACCACGATCGCTGAGAAACCCTCTCCGTATTCACGGACTTCTTCCTTCGTCCAGTCCTTACCTTTTGACATTGCTTCAGACAATGGGAGAGCGAATCGGGAGTTTATCCCTTTCTGAGTATCGTGAAATAGAATATGATCCAAATGCCGGCGATTATGGCCCCTGTTATAAGTGCAAAATTGAGCATCGAAAGGGCTCCGAAAATGATGAATGTGACGACAAGGAACAGGGCATAGAACCTCTCGTTCTTTTCGAGCAGCCACTTCATGAATGCGCTGTCCCCGCGTCCGTTCATTGCATAACCTGCCTCGACCTAGGAGACAGGGCCATATATCTTTTCGGCAGTCAACCGTTTATCTGCAACGGATAGGCATTGCTTAAATATTCAAAGCCCCGGTGGGCCGTCCTTAATTCATATAGCCAGGGATTTAGAGCTACAATTGATTATTGGGGCGACCAAAACCTTTAGATGAGCGACGATTTCATGCTCATTCCATGCACAAGACGGTCTCTGTCGAATTGGAGAAGGACATATTGGCGGCCAACAGGGAGCTAGCCGATGAGAACAACGCCGTCCTGAGGAAGAACGGCATCAGATCTTTTGACATGATGGGCGCGATCGGCTCGGGCAAGACCCTGCTGATAGAGAAGATCATCGACAGGCTGAAG